>Ga0208036_1000142_pt1 | contig 55770 bp, 61 predicted proteins | sample June2015DPH_11_1_2_FD_184706 | JGI IMG/M metagenome (GOLD analysis project Ga0208036, IMG submission 184706) | Peatland microbial communities from SPRUCE experiment site at the Marcell Experimental Forest, Minnesota, USA - June2015DPH_11_100... | ecosystem: Environmental > Terrestrial > Soil >...
ATGAAAGACCCAGTTGGAGTAATCGTACTTGTACCCGTCGACAACGTACCAGCCGTACCCGCCGGAATACTCCCAGTGGCCACACTGCACTGTCGTTTCGCTCGAACTGAGGTAGCCCGCAGCTGCCTGCGTGCTGCCCGTCCAGCCCCAATTCGAGACCGGCTGCCACGATGTGGTCGTGCCCGACGTGACCGGATACCACACCGAAGTGTCGTAGCCGAGGTCCAAGCTGAACGCCATCCCCCGTCCGGGTTTGTGGAAGACGGGAACGGAGAAGTGCGCGTTGAGATTGGCGAGGTTGATGACGTCGGGTCCGCCGCTGAAGCTGCCAAAAGGCGGCGTGCCCGTGGCGACTTGCGCCGAGGCGGCCCCTGCGGAAAGGGCTAGCACTAGTATCGCAAGCAAGAAACGGTATGCGCGGGTCATCGGTCGTCTCCTCATTCTCGCCTATCTACTGCGCGTTGAAACTGCTCGGGGTCAGTCCGGTGTTGAGGTTGACGGCTTGGAACTGGAGGTCGAGAACCAAGCTATTGTTCATATACTTCTGAATGTGGAAAGGCGTTTGCACGCTGTTGACGGCGCGGTAATCCGAATAGCGGATCTCCACGAGGATGTCGAGGAGAACATTGTTGTTGGGGTGGGCATTGAACGCCACCGCGACCGGTAGGAGCGTGGAGGAGTCCACATAGATGTCCATCTGACTCAGGTGCTCGTGCAGACTGGCGGAATCTCCAGAAAGATTGGGCAATCTCTGCACGACGACTAAATGCTCGACCGCGCGGCCGTCGCGCATTTCGCTTTCGGCGAGGGCGAACACAGATCCTCTAAAGGCGCCGGCCCGGCGCAGCATGAGCGCGGGGAAGAACCACGCGGAGTCCACCGCAAGGTTGTGCTGCGCGACTGCGTGAGCCTTGCCGTCGGGGCCTGTCCACTTTCCAATCGGGCCTTTGTCTGAACGGGCGACAACTTCGCTCCGCGGGCCAGACGGAAAGCTGAGGTCGAGTTGCGCCTCGCCCGTGGCCAGAGCTTTTAGTACCACGGTTCCTTCCTCGTCGTCGGAGCCCGCGATGCGCCGCGCCGCGCCGGTGAGGGTCACATCACTTACCGCGCCCGTACCCAGCGCCTGGAGCATCTGCGCCGCGACGGCCACCGCCTGCCCGCTTTGCTGCACTGGCGGCGCTGATTGTGTAGGGGCTTGCTGCTGCGCAGCCATTGCAATGGATGGGGACACCAGTACCGCTAACAGGCCCAAGGCCAAAACTCGCATGTGCGCCTCCGTCAAGGGCGAGAATATGCGAGTTCATATTCCTGTCCGGACCATGTGTCAAGAGAATTGTTGATGAACGCGCCACTACTGCGAGACGGCACTACCCTGCCCGAACCTTCAGGCCTGTGGCGCGCATAGCGACACCGCCCTTGAGACCCTTGTCACGGGGGACCGCAACGTTACGTACGTTACGTCACGTCACGAAGGGAAGTCAGCGGGGGATCAAAAGGACCTCGGTGCGAACAATCCCCCCAGAGAAGGGGCAATTACTGCACCGCATTTCCGGCAAGCGTTGTCGCGGGCGGGACCTTTGTAGCCGCAACTGCATTCAACATAGAACTCAAAGCGGATGATGCGCTGGGCGTGCTCTTCCTTCCATCGTTCACGAGCGCAGATGTCGCGGGACGAGCGTGGCGTGACCAGTCCCCTGGCGGCTAGCGAATCCGCCAGAAAGTTGATCTGTGCCTTGCGCCTCTTGGGGAAATCCGGCTTACAAATAATCTCAACAATCAGTGGAGCGATTGTGCGGAACTCATCTAGGTAACGACCACCTGTTTCTAATGTCTGGACAACCTCTTCTGGCGTTTTCGCTTTTAGCAGCGCTCCGCCCACGTCATCCCAAATCTGATCGAGCATCTCACGATAGTTGTCGGCCCGCCCTCTAATCTGTGAGGCGACCACATGGGGCGGGCGGCCTCTACCTCGCTTCCAGGGAATTGCGTCAAGTCCTTTCTTCAGTTTTGGGTCGCGTTTTTTGTGTTTCGCCATTTTTGCGGACAATCTCCGGCAACCGTGCCTGAATTTTACGTAAGGTTCCCGGCAAATGGCACCGAATTATGCGAGAAATCCGTTCGCACCTTCGGCCGCTACCTAGACCACACTCCGACGCAATCGGAAACCCAGCCCTATTATTGGCGCAAATGCGCGGCGAACCAGGTTTTGCGGGAGAGGAGGTTTCGAAGATGGCGATGCCGGATGGAACACGGATGTTCCCCTGTCCCGTATGCGCGGACCCGCGTGAAGTGCGGATTACGAAGAAACGCAAACCGTACGTAACGTGCGACCCGTGCGGGATTCAGCTTTTCGTGCGCGGGCCTGCGGGGATTGCGGCTTTTGACAGATTGGCCGACCGTGCCGACTCCGAAGGCATCTGGACCAGACTTGCCGAAATAGAGCGACGCTACCGCTTAAAATGCCCGAAGTGCGGTTGCCGCTTCTGGATCGAGCCAGACCTAATCAAGACAAGTGCATTCAACGGAAGCCTTCAAGGATTCCGTTGTCCCGAGAAGAAGTGCGGCGCAATTGTCGCATGGGAGCAGAAACAATGAGGATAACTGTTGTCGGAGCGGTGTTGATCGTTGCTGGTGTCGTCGTTTTAGTTCTGGTCGTGCGCACTTTGAATAACCAGCGCAATCGCGACTTACAGCAACACAAGAGCCAGTAGAACTGTCGCGTGTGAACGCCGCGAACAACAACGAACCGTCAGAGAGCGCTGCACGGCAGCACACCGTGACAACGTTACACACCAATGTTATCGTTCCGCCGGCACCGTGCAGCGTGGGCATGGAGCAATCTATGCCACGAAGGCGGTATCAGAGAGGCAGAATCATCAGTAGAGGAAAGAAACGCAGGGTCTGAGTCGGTATCTTCAGAGAAGACAGAATGAAGCCAGACGGGACAATTCACCGGGCAAGACGAAGCGTGGTGCTTGGAACCGTGAAGCATGCGTCAAAACTTCAGGCTATCGAAGCACTCAAGCCGTATCTCGACGCGGTGAACCTTGTTGCTATGCCCAAGCCGAAGGCTGGCAGAACACTCAAGAGCTTTGTGGAAGAGTGGAAGCGCACCGTTGCCCCTACGCTCAAACCATCAACAGTGAGAGCGGCGGAAAGCCACTTGCGGACCCACATTCTTCCGGCAATGGGTGATCTGTCACTGACGGCCATCAGCACAAGGAACGTTCAAGCGTTCATCTCCGCGCTGGCGGCCACGGGGCTGACTAGAAAATCTTGTGACAATGTGTTGCAGACTCTTTCTGGTTTGCTCAGGACGGCCAAGGCGTGGGGTTACGTTCCGGCTGTTTTCGATAGGTCTGCCCTTTCCTTGCCCCGCGAAGCCGAGAAGCGTGAAGAGCGCTTCTTCACTGCGGAGCAGGTTAAGAAGATCATCAATGCAAGCGAAGAGCCTTACTCAACTCTGTGGGCCGTTCTCGGTCTAACTGGGTGCCGTGCCGGTGAAGTGTTTGCACTCAAGCGCAGTGACTTGGACTTTGAAAAGCGCGTAATCCGCATTCGCCGGACTCTGGATGCGGCCACGCGGAAAATGCACGCACCAAAGTCCAGGTCTAGCTCCGCTGATCTGCCAATGCCCGAAATGTTGGAAGAGGGGCTGCGAACGTTCCTTGCCCATCGTTGGCGCGAGAACGAAGCCGACCTGCTCTTCTGTAACAAAGTTGGTAAGCCGATGGTGCGAAACAAAGTTGCGCTCAAGCTCCAAGACACGTTGAAAGAACTGGGGATTGAACGCGCTGCGCTTCACGCCTTCCGGCACATGGCAGCAAGCGAAATGATTGAGAACGGTGTAGCACCCTCAGTGGTTCAGCGTCAGATGCGTCACAGCGATTCGCGTATCACTCTCCAGAAGTATGCACACGTCATTGGTGACGCACAGCGGCGGGCAGTGGACTTCCTTGCCTGCCGCGTTCTGGAGCTAACCCGCTGAAATGGAGCCAAGTTCTCTGCAACTCGTTGAAGAATAAAGCAGGTTTGGTAGGGGCGGTGGGGATCGAACCCACGACCTTGTGACTCTAAGCCACTGGATCCACTTCCCAGACTTCCCGGATTTGCGCGCATCAAGGTACAATAGCCGCACAACCTTCTCAGAGCCTCACTCTTGTTGTGAACATCCATGAGGCACCGTTGGGATACGCGCGTGTTTGGTCTTCTTTCCGGTTCTCGGCCTTCGCATGAAAGTGCACTTCTCGATTGGATCGGGAGAAATACTGTGGCCTTTCTCTGTTTTCGACAATCGCGGCTAAACAAAGCCTAGTGACCATTCCCAGATCTCGGCAATTAGGCCCGCAAATTCATGGGTTTCGCTGAAATCAGAGGAACAGAGAGAAATCCCAAGACTGGATGGCGGAGGAGGAGGGATTCGAACCCCCGAGGCCCTTTCGAGCCTAACGGTTTTCAAGACCGCCGCCTTCAACCGCTCGGCCACTCCTCCGTCTCTAATTCTAACCTGCAAAAGCACTTAACGGAGCATTTGGTGACAGTTTGCGAGTCGAATGCTGCGGTTTGGTGCACACTGTCACCAAATCGTCACCAAAACCCGGTCAACTTCTCGACCGCCGCGCGCTTGGAATCGAGATTTGTGTGCGTGTGGCAAAGCGAAAGATTATCAACATCTGCTTGCCAATCACTCGTCAGTAGAACTCGCATTGAGATCCTCGACCGCCGAAATCTTGAGAACCTTTGCCACATCTGCCGGCGAATACGTCGGTGGTTTCAAAACCTTTCCATCCTCCCGATAGTGAACCGTACCATCTGGCCAGACCTTCGACATATTGGATCGATGAACTTCGACGAAAACATCATCCAGCGGAATCCCCCACTCGAGTGCTGCCCCATACACCACGTAGAGCAAATCGGCCAAAGCGTCAGCCGCTCCCGTAACGTCGCAAACCCTGCTCGCCTCGGCAAACTCTTCCCACTCCTCGCGAATCAACTCAACGCGAAGATTTCTCCGACTTTCGGACGGAGCCTGCGGATCTTCCAGAATAGGGAACCCAAACTTCCTATGCCAAATCCGCAAAGCCTTCATCGCTTCGGATTCCACTTTAAGACCCCCATGCTGGCATGTGAAACCTCAACAAACATCATCGATGTGTGGCCCTGTGCCACAGAATTTTATAGCATAGACCGCGGATAGGAACTCCCCTGGCTTCTCACGATCGCGCCAAGGCGACTCCCACGCGACAGTGAGCTTGTTACACTCAAGTGCGCGAGGGGCCAAAAATCGGAGACTGTCACCAAATTGTCACTAAAGACGGCGCAAAACAGGCCAAAATCAGCGAACTCCAAAAAACCGAAAGCGGCGCTATCTGACGGCTGGCAAAGGGATTTAGCTGAGTTTTGTGTCAGATAGCTGGACGGCGATTTTGCGTTTCAAGACCGCCGCCTTCAACCGCTCGGCCACTCCTCCGCCTCTGAGTGTACCCGGTGATGCGCTTTCCCTCCAACTCTCCTCGCCAGCTCGACGCTTGAGCTACAGCCCGGCATAAAGCTGAAATGGCGCCCAGTAGAAGGGCTTCTTGTACACCGAATTAGAGTGGAGCAGCTTGAGTTTAGCGCCGCGCAGAGCGATCGCCGGCGCGCGGCCTTGGCGAATCTCACCGTAGAAGTCATCCATGAGCTGCGGCGTGGACAGGTCACTGACTTCCCATAGCGCCCCAACGACGTTGTTCGCCCCGGCCCGCAAGAATGCCCATGAAAGGCCCGCCAGTCCTTCCCCCGCATAAATGCGCGTGCCGGCGCCAAAGCAGGACGAGACGGTGACCAAATCCGCGTGAATCGGCTGCTGAATGATGTCGCGCGCGTACAGCTTGAAGGAGCCCCCTGGGTTGCTGAGAACGATGGCGGAATCAAGCGGGCTGGTCCGGCTGGCAATTCCATGGGCAACGAAATGGATCAACGAGTATCGGTCCGGATGGCTCTCGAGATAAGCCGCAGGCGTCGCCTGCGCCCCGGACAGGACGGTCCGCTTGGTGGCGTCGAATTGCCGTCCGATGCGCTCGATTTCCTGTTTTGCTTGGGGCAGCGGCGGATAATCTTCAGCCGGCGAAATGGGGTCGCCGATCAGCAGCAACTTTTCAGATGGAACGCGCCGCTCCCGGCCGGGAGCGGCAGCCAACAGCAAGAGAGAGCTGGCGTTGGTCACCGTGACGTCTTCCAGCCAGTAGTGCAACCGAGGAGAAGGCGCGAGCAACGTTTCGAAATTCAATTCGTAGAGAGCTCCGTCTGGAATCACCACGACGCGCCCAGCCTTTTCGATCGCACCCTTCGCCGACCCGATGAGAAGCTGGTACAGCCTCCGCCCGTCAGCATTGCCCGTCTCCAAGACGTCTCGAGGCCCGACCAGAGCCTGCCGATAGGCTTGTACGATGGGCGTAATCTCGTTCTCCGGCGGAAGTGTGATCATCGCCATCTGCCCGGACGGCGGTATCACCCAAAGGTAGGAATGCTCCCGTCCCAGCCAATAGGACAGGATGACGGCGTCCAGCCGCTGGGCCACGGCCTGCGGTCTGAATCCGGCCAGGGGAAGGGTGAACTTTGCCGGGCTGACACCGAGTCCATCGAGAAGCGTCCGCGCCCGGCCCAGCTCCGCGACCTGCAGCGCTTCGGTGTTCCTCCCGCGAGCCGCCAGAAAGTCGATGTAATCGTCGTAAAACTCGATGGCACTCGATAGAAACGACATGCGGAACTCTTCATGGCGCACGAAAGACCGCGCCGCCTCAATGGTCCCAATCGAACGGCGAAATTCCTGCTCCGCCTTCCACGGAGAGCCCGCATCCGCATACACCCTGCCCAGCCTCGATTCCGCTTCCCATCTCAATGAAGTTACTGCGGCCGGATCGCCAATCACTTTCTTGAGGAGCCGCTCGGCCTCCTGGTCATGTCTCCGGCCGCTCTCAATCAGGCCGGCGATTAGGGTCGAGGAAAGCTCATCGAACCGGTTGCCGGTGACACGGGACACTTCCAGCGCTTCGTTGTTGTATATCTCGGCCTGATCGAGTCGGCCTTTCTGCATTGCAACATACGAAAGATTGTTCAGGCACCGCGTGATTGCCAATTTCTGATCCAATTTGCGGGCCATCTCCAGCGCCTTCTGTGATTCCCCCTCGGCGGCGGCATAATCGCGCAAGTAGTAGTTCGCGATGCCAATGTCGATTCGCCAATCGATTTGGGCTCCCACCGAGCCCGTCTTCTCCGAAGCCCGCTCCGCCTGCTGGTAGAGCTGCAGAGATCGCTCATAATCGCCCAGTTCAAAATAGCTCCAGGCCATGTTGCCGAGAATGTAGGATACGGAATCCTCCGCGCCCGCGGCTTGTGACACCCGCAAAGCGGCCCGGTTCCAGTCGATGGATTCGTCGTAGTGTTCTTGTCGCGTTGCTGTCAGGCCCAGGCTGCCAAGAGAGGCCGCCTCGAGGAATGAGTCATTCTCCGCACGGGCCATCTGAAGCGCCTTGCGGTAGGAGGACTCGGCAGCGGTGGCGTCACCGCGCAAATAGGCAAGCGTTCCCTTCCGGAGGGCGACTTCTCCCAGTAAATCGGCGTGGCCTGCCTCGGCGAGATCCTCAGCATCTCTCAGCAGTTTCTGGGCCTGGGGGTACTCCGACAAGTAGGCCCTTGCGGAACCCTGCGTGAGTTTGCGCCAAACCGCAATGTCGCTTGCTGCCAGGGAAGAAGGAAGATCCGGTTCGAGAAGAGCCAACGATTCCCGGTTTAAGCGCTGACGCATGAGGATTTCCGCCTTGAGAGCGGTAAATCGCCAGTACGCTTCCGATTGCTTCGCGGAAAACTGCTGAAGCGCGGCCTCCGTCTCGGCCAACGCGCCTGTCAGGTCGCCGCGCTTCAGCTTAAGCGACGAATCCCGGTAGATCTGTTCGGGAGAGAGCCGTGCGCCGCGTTTGCATCCCGTTCCTGCGATCAGGAAGGAGCAAAGCAGCAGCCAGCCTATGGCCAGGTGTGTCCGTTGTTGATGGCTTGCGCGACGGTGAGATCGCCGCTGACCGGGGACCCGAGTTCCAGCCGCACCATCACCAACGTCCTCTGAGACTGCTTGAGGAACAGCTCGGCCAGAAACACCCGCCCGAATTGCGGCACAACCAGCACGTGTCCGTACCGCTTCACTCCCGGACACGTCGTCTCGACATTTTTCACCAGCGAGCACAGAACGACTCCATGCGATTCCGGCAGCCCCTTCTGTCCCGCCCAGTTATAACGTTTCTGGATGAATTCCGGGACATCTTTCTCGAGCTTTCCCCATAAGAAACGCTCTTCCACCAGCTCCCGGAATTTTTTGTCCTTCTCGAACCGTTTCTTGAATTCACCATGGGTGTCGCATTCACAGAACAGTTCGCAATCGAGCTCGATCTCCACCGGACACCCGGCGATGCGCAGGTTTTCAAACTTGCTTCCGAGAGGAATGATGCTGGGTTCCTCCTTGCCCGGGAGATGATGCGCAGCCAACCGCGCCACAATGCGGTCCGACGTCACCACGTCGAGAACGTTCAGCCCTTCGACCGTCGCGGTCACGAGGCTGGTGTGGCTCCCGTCGTGCTCGTCTCGGCTGCCGGATACGTGTGAGTACGCGGCCTTAAACGAAACAATCTCATTGAATTTGAAGTTATCCACGCGCGAGGCGCCGTGCCCGCCGGTGATCGGGAGCGAGCTCGCCGCCTGAACTTCGACGGTGTGCTGGAGGGGCCGGCCAAACTGCGCGCTGAAACCGTGGCCGTGCGCGTGGTAATGGTAAGACAGAGTCGGCTTCGCCGTCATGCTCGTCGTTCCCCCTTTTCCAGAAGGTTTCCAGAGGAAGTGGAATCGTACTATCGGCCTTGTTCTAAAGTAAACACAAAGCGCGCTACAATTGATTCGGCGCCGGCCAGCGTGCTCTCTTCGCTAAGGCCACGCACCACCAGGCTATATCTTCCGGGCCGCAAAGCTGTGCCGGGAATCAACAACTCCACCGTGTTCTTGGCCTCCGCAGCGGACACTCGCACCGAAAACTCCGGCGCGCCGGATTCTCCTTCCACTTGGCAGAGATACGCCGGGAAGGTCTTGTCCGGGGGAATATCCAGATACAAGCTGAACGGCTGGCCCGCAGGCACGCGAATCACCAGTGGGCTCGAGCCGCGCGATTCTTGGTTGATCAAGGAGAATGACAGGAGGGGTTGCGGCTGGGCGGTCTGTAATAGCGTGTGCTTCATATGCGGGATGGTGACTAGGTTCTGGTACCCGGCGACGAGCAAGAGCGCAGCGAAAACTGGGATCGCCACCGCCGGCCGTGCCAACCAGCCAAACCAGCCGGGTCGGCTAGGAGACACCCGCTCCTTGGTTTGCCGCGCCGCGCTTTCATGAGCAAGGATGCCCCGCGCAGCGCCAAGGAATGCCGCCCCTGCTCTCACGTCTAGGGCACATTCCGCACAGCCGAAGTAATGTTCTTCAAAGGCTTCCCGGGCCTCGCCCGAGAGTTCTCCCAGGAGGTACTTCTCAACCGCCTTCGATCGAAGTGCTTCAGCGTGGTCCATTAGAAATCGTCCAATGGGTAGTGTCTAAAGTAGATGGATCGTTTCATTCCAGGCTCTTCTGCGCAAGGCCTTGACGTGCCATCGGCTCCGACTGCAGGAACAGTGCACGAAAGCGCTCTTTGGCCCGGTGCAACAATACCCTCAGGTAATCCCGATCCGTCCCAAACTCTCGGCAGATCTGATCCTTGTCCTTCTCCTCCAGGAAAAGGGCACGGAGGATCTGAGCGTCTCTTCGAGGCAGCAGGCCGAGAACCGTCCGGACACGCTCTTGAGTCTGCCTGGAAACTACTAACTCTTCCAGATTCAATATCTTATCGTCAGGGAGGGAGGTCTCTTCGGAGAAGGGTTGATTCCGTGAAGAGGAACGGAAGAATTCCAGCAAGACATTGTTGCAGACGGAGTTTACGAAGGCTCCCAACCGTTCAGGTTGGCGGATGCTGCCTTCCCTCCTCACCGCAGCCAAAACCCTGGAGAAGGTCTCCTGCCGGAGATCGTTCACGACCTCACGGTCCAGCCTGCGAGCCCGCAGCTTGATCCCGAGAAGCTCGCTGAAGTAAGCGACAAAGTGCATCTCGGTCTCAGCATCCCCGGCGCGGAGCCGCTCAAAATAGACCTGGTCAAACGCGAAGAGTTCCACATGCCCCTCTATGAGTCATGGGACTAAGTATATTGCATTTCCACCGGCGCAACGAACCTTCAGGGCATGCTTCGAAGACTTGAAACGATTCCCGTCTTGGGAACACTACTCCCATGTAGGGCAACTACAAAGGGACGATCTATCGGCCTGACTGTCCCGGAGCTCGTTCCGTGTATCCGCGCCGCGGTGGGGGCGCGTCTCCTGATGACTCTGCGGTCACCACATCGGAACGCGCCTCTCCCGCCGCCAGACCATTTTCAAAGGGGTGGACAACGTTGCACGGCGAACTGAAAGAAGAGTCCCTCGAAAGTATGGAAAGACGAACTCCACAAAGCGGTTTGAAGAAGTCGGCGAGCGGACCGAAGAGACCCGGCATCTCGTCCGCTGTCTATAGCGCGCGAAGCGTCGAATTCATTGCCCGGCCGGGTGAAACGGATAACCTGCGCACGATCATCAACGAAGTCGTGAGGCCGATGCTGGCGGAGCAGGAAGGCTTCCTGGGCATCGTAATTCTGATGTCGCAACGCGAGCCGCGTTTGGTCTCCGCAGTCAGCTTCTGGAAAACGGACTTGGATTCTTCCACTCAAGCATGGGAAGACGTGCCCCTGGTGCGCAATCTCCTTGAACCATTGTCGGACCGTTCTCCGCGGGCGCAGATTTTCGAGGTTTATCTTCCGGTGGCCATGGAATTGCAAGATGAACTAACTGGCCTGCCGGTTTGTTGAAAGCGAGCGTGAGCGAGGCGGATTGAAAACACCAAAGCTATCGGCCAGACGTTCTCATCCGGCGTCGCGCGGACCGTCCTTGACGGAGACGGAGGAAGGCGCAATGGGGTCGCAATCGGTGCCTGCATTGAATAGGGCAAGATCACAGAAAGCAGCGGCGGCGAAGAACGGGCTGTGCGCAACTCCCCAGTGCAGCCAGCCTGCAGTCACGTCGCTGGCGTTTCAGGATCTGTGCATCGCGCACTTCATCTCCCACGCCTACGCGCTGCTCGATCAATGCGCCGTCGGCGAAAACAAAAGCTCGACGCAGCTTCTCGATGAAGGCTCCCTCCGCCTCTTCCTCGGAGAATGCTCTCGCAGAATCGTTGATCTCTGCCTTGCGAAGGATGACCTGGACAATTTGCAGAGGGCCTGCCTCTTTGACATCCTGCTCTGGGCGGGTGATTTGGCTGAGGAATTATCCGGTCGCCACTACCAGTAGCCCCCAGAATCCCGAGTGTTCAAGAAGCCGAGGCGGCCCTCTGTTCACTCATAGCGCGCGCAAGGACGCCGCGACGGGACGCCGTGCCGCGCGCACCGCTGGCGGCAAGCCCCCCAGCAAGCCCATGAACAGGGCAAAAACGATGCCGCCGATCATCAGGTTCGGCGTGATCTTGAACGCAAACGCGAGGTGTGAGAACGTCTGCCAGTTCATCGCGCCAGTGGTATAACCGTTCAGCCGTAACACGGACAAACAGCCCAGCGCCCCGCCGAAGAAGGAAATCAGCAGCGCCTCGATCACAAACGAGATGACCACGCTGAATGCGCCAAATCCTATCGCTCGCAACGTGGCGATCTCTCGCGAGCGTTCCGCCACCGCGGAGTACATTGTATTGAGCGCGCCAAACACCGCGCCGATACCCATGACGATGGCCACGATCGTTCCGAGCACGGTGATCAGCGTCGTCAGCGAGCGCGACTGCTTCTCGTAATAGTCCACCTCGCGGCTCACGTCCACGGTCATGCGTGGGTCCGCGGTGACCGCATCCTTGAATTTCTGGAAGGCATCGGGCGAGGTCAGATGCACGGTCGCCGACTGAAAAACATTGTTGGGCCGCTTGTAGACCTGACTCAGGATGGGCGCGTCGCACCACACCTCGGAATCGAATGCCGTCCCTCCCGAATCAAAAATCCCCACAACGCGCCAATCGCCCCCGCCGAATTTCACCGTATTGCCCAGGGTCAGCCCGCCATACGCATTCGCCGCGTTCCGCCCGACCACGAGTTCGTTTAGTCCTGGTTGGAAGAAGCGTCCTTGTACCATCTTCACTTTGTCCCGAACCTCAAGAACGTTTGGAGCCACGCCCCGCACCTGCACGTTTGCGTCTGTCCCGGTCGAGCGGAGAGGAAAAGCGGCGATGACAACGACTTCAGGACTGATGAGCGGTCCATCCTTCGATCGCTTCACCCCCGGCGCATCTTCCAGCACCTTCACCTGGTCCAAAGAAATCGCGCCCATCATTTCCGCGGTCGCCCCGGCTCGTAGCACGAGCGCATTTTGGGCCGACCCCGAACGCACCAGCGTGGCCTCGAATCCCTTCGCCAGCGACAACATGGCGATGAACACGCCTACCGTGCCGGCCACGCCGAGCACCGCGACGACCGCCGAGACCCAGCGCACCTTCACGCTGCGCAGGTTATAGACGACTGGAATCGGGACAAATAGGAAAATGATAATCGTGGCCACAACGATCACTCCCACGGCGATTTCAAGAAACGTGGACACGGAAATCGGCATCGTCACACCCTCCGCAGCGCGTCAACAACCCGCAACCGCATCGCACCCAGCGCCGGCAGCAACCCGCTGGCCGCTCCGACAACGAGCGAGAAACCAATACCCAGAAGAATTGCCTCCCCCGGAAGATAGAAGAAGGGCAGGAGACCGCGCGTCGGATCGCCTCCCAGCGTGAACAGTTTGGCCAATCCCAAACCGAGCACACCGCCAATTGTGGCGATGAGGAGTGATTCACCAAGCACCAGCAAAAGCACAAACCGGTCGGAGAAGCCGACCGCCTTTAAAACCGCCAACTCCCCCGTTCGTTCCCGTACGGCGATGGCCATTGTGTTCCCGGTCACGAGCAACAATGTGAAGAAGACCACGCCCCCAATCGTCATGATGAGAAGCTGGATGTTCCCCATCTGTTTCACAAACCCCGTCGCAAACGACTTCTCGGTCTCTGTTTTTGTTTCGCTCGAGGAGTTCGCAAACTCCGTGTCGATTGTTTTGGCAATGCGCGGCGCGTCATCTGTGTTGTTGATTCTCAGAACGTACCACCCCGCGTCCACGCTGCGTTTCCAGGCGGCAAAAACCTGTTCGTCCAAGCGCTTCCAGTGAAACCAGAACTGTGTGTCGTCATCCTTCTCGGTTTTCCCGTGATAGATGGCATCCAAATTGAATTCCCACGAGCCGGGCCAGATCGAGCTCTTGAGCGGAATCCGGTCTCCGATCTTCCAGCCAAAGCGTTTCGCGAGCGCTGCGCCCGCCACCGCGCCCTCCCGATCTTCCGCGAACTTTTTCCACTGGTCGTCCGGCACGGTGAATTCCGGATAGACTTGGCGCTGATTCTCGACATCAATGGCGAACTGCGGGAAGAAGTTTTTCTCGTCCTGATAGATCCCGCCAAACCAGCTTGCGTACGATACAACCTTGACCCCTGGTATTTGTTGGATCCGGTCACGGTAGGAAAGCGGCAACGGCTGAATGATGGAGACTCTGTTTGTCACGACCAGCCGGTCGGCTCCCGCCACGTCAATTCCCTGGTTGAACGCTCCGCGCACCACAGCCAGTAACCCAAATAGGAAAAGCGCCACGGCAAACGACCCGATCGTCAGCGCGAGGCGCGTCTTCTTGCGAAGAAGATTGGCGAAAATCAGTCCGCGGAATTTCATCTCACGCCCCCGCTTTGACTTCCCACGAACGGCCCGTCTCCACCAGCGCGCCCTTCTCCAGGTGCAGCGTGGTGTCCGCGCGCTGCGCCACCACCGGATCGTGCGTCACCATCAATACCGTCTTCCCGTACTCCTTCACCAAGCGCCCGATCAATTCCATGATGCCGTCCGCGCTCTTGCGATCCAGATCGCCGGTCGGCTCGTCGCACAGCAGGAACGTCGGGTCGGAAACGATCGCCCGCGCAATCGCCACGCGCTGCTCCTGCCCGCCGGAGAGTTGCCGCGGGTAGTGGTGCATACGGTCCGCCAGATCCACCACGCCCAGTACCGTCTCAACGTGCTTGCGCCGGTCGGCCTTCGAGAGCTTCGTCAGCAGCAGCGGCAGCTCCACGTTCTGATATGCCGTCAGCACCGGAATGAGGTTGTACATCTGAAAGATGAAGCCCACGTGCCGCGCCCGCCACTGCGTCAGCTTGCCCCGCGACATGTGCGTGATCTCGTCTCCGGCCACCGTGATGCTTCCGGCTGTGGGCACGTCCAGCCCGCCCAGCAGGTTCAGCAGCGTGGTCTTCCCCGAGCCGCTCGGCCCCATGAACGCGACGAACTCGCCCTTGTCCACGTCCAAGTTAAGTCCCTGCAGGACATCGATCTCCTCGCCGCCGCGCTGGTATTTCTTGTCCAGTCCGCGCACGCGAATCAATCCTGACGAATTCCCGTTGCCGTCCACACGCACCATGTGTCTCTCCTATTGCTTGATCTCTACGGCTTGACCTTCGCGCAATGTCTCCGGCCCATGCACAACCAGCGTATCTCCCGGTGTGATGCCCGCCAGCACTTCGACATCACTCCCGCGATCTCCCGCCAGACTCACCGCCCGCCGCTCCAGTTTGCCTTCCTTCACTAGGAATACGATGGAACTTCCACTTTCATTTCGCACCGCCGCCCGCGGGATCAGCGCCCTTGCTTCGGCGCCTTTCGTCTTCCCTCCCGTCGGTTCATCGCTCAAGAAGGCCACCTTTACCCCCATGTCTGGCAAGATCCTTGGGTCCAGCTTGTCGAACGAAATCCGCACTTTCACCGTAGCCTTCTGCCGGTCTGCCGTCGGAATGATCGTGTAGACCTTTGACTGAATCTGCCAATCCGGGTACGCATCCAACGTCGAAATGACCTTCTGCCCAACCAGCACGCGCGCGATGTAAGATTCGTTGACGTCCACTTCTGCGATCAGGGATTTCATGTCCACGATCGTCGCGATGCCCGTTCGCGTGAACCCTCCACCCGCAGAAATTGGCGACACCATCTCGCCCACCTGCGCGTCTTTGGAAACGATCATGCCGCTGAACGGCGCCCGGATCGTGCAGTTGTCCACCGCCTGCTGCGCCTCAGCGATCCGCGCGTCGGCTGCCGCGACTTGCGCCTTAGCCGCCTCGATTCTTGCTCGCAGGCTGTCCGCCGTCGCCCGCGCGGTATCCAGCGCCTCCTGGCTCTGCACGCTTGCCGCTTGCAGCTCCTGAGTGCGTCGCAGCTGAATCTCCGCCAGCCGCAACTGCACCTCCAGATCCGCAATCTGCGCCGCCGTGGACGCCCGATCCGCCTTTGCTGAGTTCAGCGCCTTGCGCACGTCCGAATCGTCCAGCGTGGCCAGCAGTTGCCCGGCGGTGGCGCGCATGCCTTCTTCTGCGTAGACCGCCGTCGTGCGCCCCGTGATTTTGGCCGCGATCGTCGCCCGCCGCAGCGGCGTCACATATCCGCTGGCATTGAGCACTGCGCCCACGCGCGGATCGCTCGCCGGCTGTGCAGCGGCCACCTCGACGACCACCTTCTGGTTCTTGAACACAATCGCAGAAAGACCGCCCAGAATGACGATTGCCCCGAGAACAGCGGCAAACATGCCGAGCCGCTTCCCCGTTTTCCCGCCGGCGCGCGAATGGGATTCAATTCTCAGCGAACCCAGGTCGGGTTCGGCTGCTTTTGCAGGCATAGTCATAGGAACAGGGTTCCCTTTCATCTCAACTATCTAATACGCAGGTTCGGGGAGAATGTTTCGACTGCTGCACACGGGGCGTCGCTGGCCTGCGTTTATAGACTCTGACGCTACATATTCTATCTTAGTTTTCTATTTTGTTTCATCAAGCGGGGGATGACGCCAACCCTGAGGCAGGCGCAGGTTATTCTCGTGTCCGGGTAGCGCCGTTCCGGCGCTCAGGGTCTGGCGATGTACAATGACGACTCTTGGCTATTCGACCTGAATTCGACCGTCTCCGCATCGTCCTGGTGGCCACGCGCAATCCTCTTAATATTGGCGCCGCCGCTCGCGCCATGAGCAATTTCGGCTTCCTATACCTGCGCGTGGTGAACCCCTACGAGGTGGCCTTTCGCGAGGCGCGCTCCGCCGTGGGCGCCTCGGCGCTTCTGGCGAGCGCGGAAGAATTCCAGAGCGTGGCCGAAGCTGTCGCCGATTGTGCGCTGGTTGTCGGAACCACCGCGGTCGGTCGCCGGGAATTGCAGCACCCGGTCCGGCGATTGCCGGAGGGCGCACGCCTCATCCGCAAGCGGCTCCGATCGAGCCACGTCGCTCTTCTGTTTGGTTCGGAAAAGGTCGGCCTCTCGAACGAGGCCCTCAGCCATTGCCACTGGCTGATGCGCATCCCCACGCGGGAGGAACACCGATCGGTGAACTTGGGGCAGGCGGTGGCCATCTGCCTCTACGAACTCGCGCGCGATTCCCACGCCGCTCGGCCACCGGAGCGCCAGAAGCTCGCCACGGCGGTCGAGCTCGAGCGGATCGCCGCGGTGCTGCTCGACGCGTTGCGCACCAGCGGCTACCTGAAGCCGCGTTCCGCCGCTCTCTCCGTGGAGAAACTGCGCCGCCTGATCCGCCGCCTCGGCCTGTCTGCCGGTGACGCCGAGGTCTGCCTGGGCATGCTCCGGCAGATTGTCTGGAAGCTGCATTCCGGGAAGGACTCGCCGGGCTGACCTGTAGCGCCGCCGGGATGCGAAAGGAAGCGCTGAGATGATGAAAACATCCCTTCCCTTGTCTCACGTCTATCGCCTGCTCGAGCCGGGGCCGGTCGTGATGCTCACGACCGCCCTCAAGGGTCGAGCGAACATTATGACCATGTCATGGCACACGATGATCGATTTCGAGCCGCCGATCGTGGGCTGCGTAGTCAGCAACCGGAACCACTCATTCAGCATCTTGAAGGCGACCGGAGAATGCGTGATCAACATCCCCACAGTGGAGCTGGCGGCACAGGCGGTGGGCTGCGGGAACATCTCAGGGCGAAGGGTCGACAAGTTCAAGGTCTTTCATCTCACGTCGGCGGTTGCCTCTTGCGTCAAGGCGCCGCTCATCGCCGAGTGCTACGCGAATCTCGAATGCAAGGTCGTCGATGCCGGGATGGCGGCCAAATACAATCTCTTTATTCTTGAGGTCCTCAAAGCGTGGATCGACCCCGCAAGGAAACACCCGCGGACCATTCATCACCTTGGAAGGGGCGTCTTCATGGTTGCCGGGAAGACGATCAAATTACCTTCCAAAATGAAATAGCTTCTCTTAGGAAGCAGGGAATCGTCGCCCTCTCCTGCCGAAGAAGGTGGGGGTACTCTCCCACAGGCGTCCGCTTCGCAACCGCGTCCCTGACCGGCCAGCCTTCCGACATTCTCTCCCGGCCAACTCTCGACATCCAAAATGGCCTCTTACCCGCTCTACTCCTCGCCACTGTCCACTTGCCACTGCCACTGGTTCACGTTACCCTACTCGGTCGCCTGCGCCACCTTCGGCCCGGGCGGCGGCCGCCCCGCAATACTTTCAGAGAAAGGAAGCAGCTACCTTGAGCTCTCCATCTCCAGTGCGCACCGCCAAGCGTGTTTTCAACTTCAATCCGGGACCAGCGGCATTGCCGCTCCCCGTGTTGGAGCGCGTTCAGGAAGAGCTGCTCGATTATCGCGGCAGTGGAATGTCCGTGATGGAGATGAGCCATCGCTCGGCCGTGTACGAAGAGATTCAGTCGCGCGCCGAGCGGGACCTTCGCCGTCTAATGTCCATTCCCGAGGACTACGCGGTCCTCTTTCTGCATGGCGGCGGCAGCCTGCAATTCACCATGGTGCCGATGAACCTCTACCTCGCCGGGAAGCCCGTGGACGTGCTCCACACCGGCGCGTGGACCAAGAAGGCCATCGACGAGTTGAAGAAGGGCACGCCCTACCGTCTGGCGGCGACAACCGAGGCCGAGAAATTCGTGCGGCTCCCGCGGCCCGAGGAAGTCACCTTCGACCCGAACGCTTCCTACGCGTACATGGCTAGCAACAACACCATCGAGGGCACGCAGTGGACTGCGCTCCCGGCCACGGGCGACGTGCCGCTCGTGGCGGACATGTCTTCGGACATTCTCTCTCGCCCCCTGGACGTGCGGCGCTTCGGGCTGATTTTTGCCGGCGCGCAGAAGAATCTCGGCCCCGCGGGAGTCACCGTGGTCATCCTGCAGCACGACCTCGCCGAACGCGCGGATAAGAACGTGCCCACGCTGCTGCAATATCGCACGCACATCAAGGACCGCTCGCTCTATCACACGCCGACGACCTTCGCGGTGTACATCGTGGGTCTGGTCCTCGAATGGGCCGCAGCGCAGGGCGGGCTGGCGGCAATTGAAAAGCGCAACGAAACCAAGGCTAAGTCGCTCTACGACGCGATCGACGCGAGCGGCGGCTACTATGCCTGCCCCGTCGAGAAGGCTTCGCGGTCGCGCATGAACGTGGTTTTCCGCATCGCGGGTGGCAATGAACCCGTAGAAAAACAGTTCGCCCAGGACGCAAAGGCGGCGGGACTCATCGGCCTGCCCGGTCACCGCTCCGTCGGAGGCATGCGCGCGTCCATTTACAACGCGGTCGCGCTCGAGGCCGTCCAAGCGCTGGTGAATTTCATGCGCGAATTCCAGCGCGCCCACGGCTAACCCAGCCGCCGCGAGCCACCGGCGTGGCACAACCCGTATCCACAAAATGTGCATCTCATGCCTCAAATGAGCCAGGTTCTACGATTCTGCCTTTTCTTCTCGTTGCTCTGCGCCTCCGCTTTCGCGCAGGACAAACCCTCCCCACCTCAGCCATCGGACTCGTCCGATCCGAAGCCCGGGCAGCTCACGCCGTCGGTGCCGTGCGTCGCCGTGCCCGGCCAGAGTTACGCCCTCTACCTCCCGTCGAATTACACGCCCACCCGCCGCTGGCCCATCGTCTACGTGTTTGAACCCGGCGCCCGCGGCGCCCTCCCTGCTGGCTTGATGCAGGCCGCTGCCGAGCGCTATGGGTACTTGGTCGTGGGGTCCAACAACTCACACAATGGCCCCGGCAAGCCTCAGCTCGATGCGGCGCAGGCGATGTGGGGGGACACGCACGCGCGGTTCGCGATTGACGACCGGCGCGTGTACTTTGCGGGCCTTTCGGGCGGGGCGCACTTATCGGCGCGGCTCGCGCAGCTCTGCAAGTGCGCGCAGGGCGTTTTCCTGAACGGGGCCGGGTTTGAGATGGGCACGCCGCCGTCGCGCGATGTGATGTTTCCGGTCTTTGCCATGGCCGGCATGACGGACTGCAACTACGGTGAACTGGTGGAACTGGATGCGCAGCTCGAATCGTTGGGGTTCCCGCACTTCCTGCGGCGCTTCGACGGCGGACATGAGTGGGCTTCGCCAGCGGTATGGGGAGAAGCCATGGCCTGGATGGCGCTCCTCGAAATGAAGGATGGGCGGCAACGGCGCGACGACGCCTTCATTGCGGCGGAACTCCAACGCGCCACCGGGCGCGCCCGCAAACTGGAAAATGCCGGAGAACTCTACTTTGCCTGGGGAGAGTACCGCGCCGCGGCTGTCACCTTCGCTGGGCTCACGGACACGAATGCGCTGAAGGAGCGGGCCGATGCTCTGGAGAAGAATCCCGCCGTGCGCGCCGGCGCTAAACAAGAGAAGGCTGAGATCGAGCAGCAGCGCAGGATGGAGCAGGACATTTTCAGAATCATCACCTCCGGCCTGCGCGATGCGTCGCAAGAAGGCCGGAACTCCTTGCGGATGGATGCTCTGATGCGGATGCGCCACCTGCGCGAAGATACACTCAAGGAAAAGCGTCCCGAGACCCGGCGCGTCCTTGAACGCGCACGGGGGGGCATGTTCGTCTCGATGATCGAGACGGGTGGGCCGCTCTTGGATGCCGGGGACTATGCTGCCGCTGAATCCTACTTCGAGCTTGCCGCTGAAGCGCGCCCGGATTCGACGTGGCCCTATCTCGCGCTGGCGCGTTGCCGTGCCTCAATGGGAGATAAAAAGGAAGCTCTGCGCGAACTCAAGCGAGCCCGCGAGGCAGGGGTCAGCCCGAGCGAACTGGCGCAATTTGTGAAAACGAACCCGAAGCTGGCGCCGCTGGCGGACGATCCAAAGTACCAGGAACTGATTGCCGACGCTCCCGCGAACCGGGCCGTGCACCAATAGCACGCATCTCCGAGGTCCCGCATGCATTCAGCGCTCGCGCAAGATCGCGGCTATTGACACCGCCGGGAGGGTCACTTAGACTGCAGTTTCCGGCAGAAAGCGCCGGGCGACGAAAGAATGAGATACGCGAGCGAGTTCGCTTTTACCTACCGCTTCCCTTATTGGGGAAGCGGGCCAACTGGGCGGCTGCGCGCGTGTGAGGTGCAGAGAGCAGAGTAAGCAAACAGCCGAAACAGGTTCCCGGTTGGCCGCGATCTCCTAAGGATCGCGGCTTTTTTGTTTTCCGGAGTGCACAGAATCTGCCACAGAAGCACAGAGCCGCACGGGGAAAAGACAGATATGGAAACGGGCGAGACAAACACCGTGGGAACCGATGTTACGCGATCCGGGAGGGCAGCGATGAGAGTGGCGTTCCAGGGAGCACCTGGAGCATTCAGCGAGGAAGCTGCGGAGCAGCTTTTGGGTCCGGGCGTGAAGACGGTGCCGCGAGCGACCTTCGAGTCGTTATTCCGTGCCCTATCGGAAAGTGCGGCGGACGCGCTGCTCGCGCCGATCGAGAACAGTCTGGCGGGTTCGGTGGTGCGAGTGTACGACTTGCTGGTCGAAAGTCATTTGTGGCTTTCGGGCGAAGTGGTGATGCGAATCGAACACCATTTGATCGGCTGTCCCGGCGCGCGGATCGAAGAGATTCGCACGGTGGAGTCGCATCCGGTGGCGCTGGCCCAGTGCGAGCGGTTTTTTGCAGCGCACCCGGGATGGAAACGCATTGCGGCCGAAGACACCGCCGGAAGCGTCCAGGAGGTGCTGCGGCGCCGCGACCGGAGCTGTGCGGCCATTGCGGCGCGGCGCGCGGCGAAGATCTACGGCGGCGAAATTCTGGCGAGCAACATCGAAGATGACCCGGAAAACTATACGCGGTTTGGTCTGCTTGTGCCGCAGGCTGCCGCGCCGCAACGCGATCCGCAGGCGAACAAGATGACGCTGACGATGCGGCTGGCGCATCGGCCGGGCGCGCTCTACCACTCTCTCAAACCCTTTGCGGATCGCGGCTTGAACCTGCTGAAAATCGAAAGCCGTCCCATCCGGGGTCGGCCGTGGGAATACCAGTTCTTTCTGGATGTGGGGTTTGCTCCGGGCCAGGATCTGGACGCCGCGCTCGAAGAATTGCGCCGCGAGACACAAGACGTGCGGATTTTGGGTTGCTATCGGTCTGCGCCGGCAGCGTTCAGCGGCGGAACAGTCGTGGAATGAGCTGGAAGGGAAACGGGTCGAAGGGGGGGAGGGTGGCATGAACGGGAACGGAAACGGTGAGGCCGCAACATCAGCAGCGCAGAATGAGGATGCGCCGGTCCTGCGTTTGACGGCACAGCCGGTCAGCGTGCCGCCGGCGTTTCGTTTGGCCGGGCGCGCCGCGCGTCCGGACGGAACGGTGGTGGAGGCGGGGAGCGTGCCCATCGGAAATGGCCGTGCCGTGATTATGGCGGGGCCGTGCTCGGTAGAGTCGCGCGAGCAGATTCTCGCGGCGGCGCGCGCGGTAAAGGCCGCGGGCGCGGACATGTTGCGCGGCGGAGCGTACAAGCCAAGGACATCGCCCTACGACTTTCAGGGGCTGGGCGAGCAGGCGCTCGAGTGGCTCGCCGAAGCACGCCGGGCGACGGGACTTCCGGTGGTGACCGAAGTCGTGAGTCCGGAGGACGTCGAGCTGGTCGGCGAGCACGCCGACCTGCTGCAGGTGGGCGCGCGAAACATGCAGAACTACGCCCTGCTGAAGAAACTTGCGGCGGCGCCGTGGCCGGTGTTGTTGAAACGTGGCCCTTCGGCCACGATTCAGGAGTGGTTGCTCGCGGCGGAATATCTGCTCGCCGGCGGGAATCCGAATGTAGTGCTGTGCGAGCGCGGGATTCGCACGTTCGAGACGGCCATGCGCAACACGCTCGATCTGGCCGCGGTGGCTCTGCTGAAGGAATTGACGCATCTGCCGGTGATCGTCGATCCCTCGCATGCGACGGGGCGGCGGAGCTTGGTGGCGCCCGCGTCGCGCGCAGCCCTCGCGATCGGCGCCGATGGGTTACTGATTGAGGTCCATCCATCGCCACAAGAAGCGCTTTCCGACGGGGCGCAATCTCTGGCCCCCGAGGAATTCCGCGCGCTAATGACGGGACTGCGACAGTCAGCGCTGGCCGCGTCCGTCTGAGAATACCGCGCGGGCATGGATTTGGAGAAAGGGTGGCCTATATCCTGAAGCGCTACCCGGAGGCGGCGGTTTGAATCGTGTTCATTGCCGGCGAAAAACGCGGCGGCGGGCCTCGCTCCCGGTTTGGGTGTCAGGGCCGAAGCCCTGACACCCCCGCGACCCGCTAGGTCCAGCGAGCTAGTTGCCGGTGCATCCGCAAAGCTCGCCACAGATGAAGCCGTGGTCTTCCCCCTGGCTGGACCCCGGGATGCCGTTTATGCCGCGCAGGCGCCGGCTGAGGCGCCCGGCGAGCTGATGACGCGCGCGCCAGAGGCGAGCCTTGAGAGTATTCTCGGTAACGCCAAGCTGTTTGGCCGCTTCGCCGGTCGAATAACCCTGCACCTCGCGCAAGACGAACGCGTCGCGCAAAAGCGGAGAGAGTTCATCGAGATTCTCACTGATCAAAGAGCGGAGCTCCGTCTGCTCGTAGACCTGCTCGGGCGTCGGGCCGTCGTCGGCGTAGCGCTCCGCAGCGGGGATTTCGTCCTCGCGCGGAGTTTCATCGAGAGATAGCGCCGGGCGGGCCTTCTGGCTCCGGCGGCGCATCAACGCGGCGTTGATGACGATGCGCGTGAGCCAGGTGGAAAACTGCGAGCGGCCCTCGAACCGCCTCAGGTTGCGATAGGCCGAAAGCAAGCCGTCCTGCACGGCGTCCTCGGCATCTTCGGGATTGCCGAGCACGCGGAGGGCGGTCTGGAACAGCGGGCGCTTGTAGCGGTCGAAGAGCACCTCGAGCGCTTCCGAATCCCCTTTCAGTCCCGCCCGGATCAGCATGTCTTCGTTCCCTTTTCCAAATGCAACGAATTGAGTTGCCATCTTTGCCTCCTTCTCCCCCGGGGGAGCTCTATCTCCCCCGACTGCCCATCGAAGAAACTTGTCTTTGCCGATCAGCGCGCTCCTGTCTGCCCGATCCCGGATTCTGCGCCGCTCTCATCTCAACGGCCGGCCGAATCACGGCCAAAATCCCTACTTCGTCATTACCGTGGCGCCCACGTTCATCCCCGGACGCAGGATGGCCTTGTCCGCCGGAATCGGGTCCAGCACGATTTTCACGGGAATGCGTTGCACCACCTTGACGTAATTTCCCGTGGCATTTTCCGGCGGAAGCAGGCTCAAGCGAGCGCCGGTGGCGCCGGCGATCGAATCCACGTGACCGGAAAAAGTTTCGCCGTATGTGTCCACATCAACGTAGGCTTTTTGGCCGGGGTGCATCTTCGCAAGCTGCGTTTCCTTGAAGTTTGCGGTCACCCAAACTTTCTCCAGCGGAGCGATCACCATGAGGCCCTGTCCCGGCTGAACGATCTGGCCGGGTTCCACCTGCTTGTGCGTCACCACGCCGTCGCTGGGGGCCAATATCTTCGTGTAGCTCAGCTGCAATTCGGCGGCATCGAGCGCCGCCCTGGCTTGCTGCACCGATGCGATCGCGCCTTGCTCATCCGCCTTGCGGACGTTTACCTGCCTGAGGTTGGCATGGGCAGTGCCGACGTTTGCCTGCGCCACCTCGAGCATCGCGCGCGTGATTTCGACGTTTCGCTGGGCTTGGGCGAGCTTCTCCAGGTCCGCCTGGAGGGTGCTTTCCGCGACGCGCGCCTCTGCCTGCACGGCGTCAAACTGCTGCTTCGAGATTTCTTCCTTCTCGGCGAGAGGCTTCATCCGTTCGAGATTGGCGCGCGCCAGGTCCGCATTCGCGCGGCTTTTCTCGACGTTGGCGCGGGCGTAAGCGATGTCTGCAGTGCGCGCCTGATCGTAGGCGGCTTGCGCTCGAGCAAGATTCGCGTCGGCTGAGGACTGGCCGCTGGCAGTCGTTTCCGCCGTCCAGGGCACGTTTACGCCTGCGGCTCGGGCCTGGCTTTCGGCGAGCGTGAGCTTGGCGCGCGCCTGATCCACGGCCGCCTGTGCGTCGCGAGGATCGATGCGCACGAGGAGTTGACCCTCCTTGACTCGCTCGTTATCGTTCACCAGGACTTCGGCCACGTTGCCGTAGATCTTCGAGGCGATGGGCGTGATATCGCCGTCCACCTGGGCGTCATCGGTGCTCTCGCGTCCGTGGTAATACCAATAAAGACTGGCGATCGTCACCAGCGCCACCGCGCCAGCCACCAACGCGAGTTCCCGGAGGTGAGAGTTTATCCAACTCTCCTGCTGAGGAGTCTCCTCAGGTGGCTCGGGTGCCAGCGAACTGTTTTCCAGATTCTCCAGATCCATTTCGACGCCTGCGCTCATGCCTCTCCTTACTTGGCGTACAACTGCTCGATTTCCCCGAGGCCACGCGCGAGATCGGCGCGGGCCTGATTGAAGCGGTACAACGCCGCGATCTGATTGTCGTTGGCGCGCGCCAGGGCGTCCTGCGCGGTGACGACTTCAATGTTGTTGGCCACGCCGGATTTGAACCGGTCGCGCGCCTGAGAGACTTCTTCCTGCGCGAGACCCACGCCCAGATTGGCAACCTGCACTTCGCTGCGCGCGGAAGTCAGCGTGACCAGCGCGGTTTTCACTTCCAGCGCCACCTGATTGCGCAAGTCCGCGCGCTGTTGCTCGAGTTTCTGCACCTCGAGTCCGGCGCGCGTCACTGCGGCGCGAATCCGCCCGCCGGTGAACAAAGGCATATTGGCCGAGGCAACATACTCATAAGCGGGAATCGCGCTCGGCGCGGAGACGCCGGAGTAGTTCCAGAAACCGTCAACACGCAGCGCCGGCAGACGCGATTCACGGGCGGCGCGCCGGGCGTTGTTGGCTGCTCGAATCTGAGCCTCGATCGCGCGGAGTTCGGAACGCTGCGCGTACGCGCGCGTGAGGCTTTCCTCGGCGCCATATTCCGGCGTTTCGGAAAAACCCAATTCGTCGGCTAACTCGATGGGCTGCCTCGGATCGAGGTTCAGCAAGCGGCTCAGGCCATAGAGAGCGGTCTGCATCCCGGCCTGGGACTGAATGAGACGCTGCTTCTCATTCTGGAGTTCGACGTTCGAGCGCAGCGTGTCAATGCTGGTGCCGACGCCTTGCTTTTGCAGGTCCGCAGCCAAATCGTACAGCGCCTGCGCCAGCGCCAGGCGCGATTGGGCGGCCTTGACGTCAGCCGTCGCCCGGAGGCAGCCGAGGTACTGCGAGGCCACCAGTAAAATGACCTGCTCGCGAGTGGCCCGGCTTTGCGCCAGGCTGGCAGAGGCCTGCTCGCGCGCCGCCTGCCACCGCCGCCACAACGTCAGATCGAGAATAGGCATCCCGAAGGACGGGCCCGCGTTGAACTGTTGGAACGGGCCGATGTGTTGAGGGAAACCGGGAAACCGAGAACCGAATTGATCTTCAAGATTGAAGCGCACAACATCATCGGCCACCCGCAGCTCGGCTTGCGGCAGTAAAGCGGCGCGCGCGACCGCACGGTCCTGTTCGCTCTGGGCGGCGGTGAGAACAGCGATCTGCGCTTGCGGGTTCTGCTTGAGGGCCAAAGCCACAGCGCGATCAAGCGTGAGGCGAATCGCCGCAGGCGCAGCCGCGTCCTGCGCGCGGAGCACAGCCGGCGAAAGTACGAGGCCGGCAACAAAGAGCCAGAAGATAATGGGTGGATTCTTCTCGCGCGGCTCTCTTCGCAGATGCTTTTCGGATTCGGCCGCCGCGATAATCTCATCAATCACGGCCTGATTCAGGCAGCCGTTGGCGACGAGATGCCCACCCTGCCGGTGAATCTCGGTGAGGAGAAGCTTTCCCGCGTGGTCGATAAAACTGACGCCACAAAGGTTGACCTGAAACTTATCGGCAGGCGCTGAGGCACTCAGGCGGCGCCAGCAATCGTCGAGCGCTTGAACCCAGGCCCCCGCAAGGCGGCCCTCGACAGTAAGCGTCGTCCGTCCCCTCTTCTGTTCAGTGGTGATGCGCAACATGCCTTGCACCTGTAGAATGAGACGCACTCTATCAGTGCAGGTGTCGTGCCAATTTGCCGGATATCAATACACTCTGTAACTGAAAGAAATAAAGTAAGTTACACGAATTTGAAGAGATACATAAAAGCCACGTGCAGACCATATATGGGCATATGCCCAGGAATGGTCCATCCTGCGAGCCCATTAATGGTCTTTAATAAGCTCAGGCTTGTCGCCGAATGGCCAGTTTGCGCATACGGGCCTGTAGCGTGGTGCGCTTCATACCGAGAATCGCCGCGGCCCCTCGTGGCCCACCAATCACCCAGTGCGTCTGGCGAAGCGCCCGCAGGATGTGCTGGCGTTCAGCCTCGGCCAGTGTGGGAATAGGCGCGTCGGAAAGAGCGGCACTAACGGGGGTCGATGCAACCGGGCCAGCAGCCTTGAGTTCGCCAAGCGGTACACGGAGCTCGCTGCCGGAGGAGAGCAGGACCGCGCGCTCGATGAGGTTTTCCAGTTCGCGCACGTTTCCCGGCCAAGAGTAGGCCGCGAGAGCGTCCATGGCCTCCACGGGAATGTACTGAATCGGCTTGTTCAGGCGGCGGCTGAATTTCTGGACAAAATAGCGCACCAAGAGCGGGATGTCGCCGGGGCGCTCGCGCAGTGCCGGAACGTGAATGGGAAAGACGTTGAGGCGATAATAGAGGTCGTTGCGGAAGGCGCGCTCGGCGACGAGAGGAGCCAGGTCGCGGTTCGTCGCAGCGACGACGCGGACATCCACGTGAATGGTGCGCGTGCTGCCCAGGCGCTCGAATTCCTGCTCTTGCAGAACCCGCAGGAGCTTGGGCTGAAGTTCCAGCGGGATGTCCGCGACCTCGTCGAGGAAAAGGGTGCCCTTGTCAGCCAGCTCGAACCGTCCGATCTTCTGCGTGATGGCTCCGGTGAAAGCGCCGCGCTCATGGCCGAAGAGCTCGGATTCAAGCAAACCGGAGGGGATGGCGGCGCAGTTGATTTTGACGAAGGTGCGCTCGCGCCGCGGGCTGAGATTATGGATGGCTCGGGCGATGAGTTCCTTGCCTGTGCCGGTCTCGCCGAGGATCATTACGGTGCTGCTCGCGCCCGCGACGGTCTCGACTTGGGAGAGGGCCTTTCGGAGAGCCGGACTCTCCCCGATGATATCCTCGAAATTGAGCTCGCTACGAATCTCTTCTTCCAGGTAGAGCTTCTCTTCGGCGAGCTTGTTTTTGAGCGCGTCAATCTCCTTGAAGGCCAGGGCATTCTGTACGGCAATGGCCACTTGCGCGGCGACCTGCAGGAGGAGCTCGACATCTTCGGGCCGGAAGGCATTTTCGCGGCGGCTGGCAACATTGAGCGTCCCGATGGCACGGCCGAGAGCGACCAGGGGCACGCAGCAGACTGTTTGGACTCCTTCCTCAAGAAGCAAGCGAACCAAGTCGGTCTTGAATTTTTCGAGGTCTGTCCGCCCCCCCAAGTAGGGTTCTCCGGTGGTGAAGGCTCGGCCTGCCGGCGAGGCGTCAAGCGGCACCGCCATTTCTTCGCGGATGAGGCCTCGGCCGGGCGGGAAATCGAGGGCCCGAATACGCATGAGCTGGCTGGCGGGGTCATAGAGGGCCAGGCTCGTGTAGTCGTGGTGCATAAAACGAACCAGTGCCGAAACAATGGCGTGAAAAAGCTCGTCCACGGCGAGGTTCGAAACCAAAGCATTATTTGTGTCCAGCAAAACCTGCAGCCGGTCGCGCTCCCGCGCGGACTGTTTCTGCAAGGACTCGACGCGGGCAAGATTGAGCGAATTGTCCACGGCGACGGCAACCTGGCTGGCCACGCGCTGCATGAACTGGATTTCATCGCCCGAGTACCGGTGCAGGCGGACCCGTCCGAAGCCCATGGCGCCGAGGCGCCGCTGGGCGGTGGTGAGGGGGAGGATAACGAGGGAGCGGACGTGCTCCTGCTTCATGCGGGCGAGAAAGGCTGGGAAGCGCGGCTCCTCGTGAATGTTATGGACGATGAACGGCTTCTGTGTTTCCACGACCCAACCCGACGGGGTTTCGCCGACAGGCAATTCATGGCCGATCGCGAAGGAGCTGGGCCGAGAGGACTCGAGGATGTGGAGACGCATGACGTTGCGTGCGGGGTCGAACAGCAGCAGATTCAGGTAATCGAATTCGACAATGCCGTGGAGGCGTTCGGCGAGGTCGTGAAAGAGAGCGCCCAGGTCGCGATGCTGAGCAATCGATTCCGACACCTCGAGAAGAGCCTCTAGCTGGCGCCTCGACTGTTCTCGCGGCTGCTCGCTGGCCTGGGAAGAACCGTTCGCCCCAGTGGAATCGGGCGGAAGACTGGCAGGGTCCGCCATGCAAAGCAGCATAGCATCGGGGGAAGCAAAGCCTCAACCCGAAGGGCGGCGAGAGATCCCGGGTGCCCCGCGGAGTTGACAGCAGGCGTTTCCTAAAGGTTCCGGGTACCCCGAAAGGCGAGCCGAACCGGTTTTGAGGGGTTTTAGTGGAAACCAAGTCCCCAGGTTTGGTGTACCCTAATCGACAGAAAGCAGCAATCAGCCTCTTGACGAGAGACGAGTTAAGAGAGACAGCTTATAAGCGCTGCTGAGCGACAGCGGGGGCCTCAGGAAAGGCATCATGGCAAACGTGATTCTTCCGGTTCCGCCAACGGAGGCGAGGAGCCATCTCTTCTACGAGACCTCGCACTCTCCCTCGCTCGCTGAACTGGTGGGCTACGAAGAGGCGAAGGGCATCATCGACTTCTGCTTCATTGCCAACCCATACTACCCCACCCCTGAAATGCTGCGGAACCTGCAGGAACACCTTCCCAACCTGATCAAGTCCTACCCCTCCAGCAGCCCACTGGTGAGTCAGAAGAACCTGGCGGACGTCCTGCACGTGAACCCCGAGAACCTGATCATCGGCAACGGGGCCACGGAACTGATTGTGCTGATCAACGAGATCCTGATCGACCGGTTCGCGGTGCCGGTCCCGACCTTCGGGGAGTACATCGAGAAGCTCAAAGACCAGCGCGACGCCGAACTCTATGCCTTGCAGCCGGAGCAGGGCTACGAGCTTCACCTGGGGAACTATCTCTCCTGGGTACACCAGCGCAGTCTCAAATCACTCCTGGTCATCAACCCGGGCAATCCGACCGGCCAGCTCATCCCCCTGGAAGAGATGGTGGATTTTCTGCACCGGGCGAAGGATTTGGAGTTGGTCATCGTCGATGAATCGTTCATTGATTTTGCGGGCGACCCCATCCCGAGCCTGCTGCCCATCGCGGACCAGTTCACGAATCTGCTGATCGTGCGCAGCATGAGCAAACATTGCGGCGTGCCGGGTCTGCGGCTGGGGTATTGCTACAGCGGGAATCCGTATCTTCTGAATCGCCTGCGCCGGTTCATTCCGACCTGGAACGTGAACACCGTGGCGCAGTATTTTCTGTCTCTTTTGCCGCCCACCGACGCCGCGTACCATGAAGCGCGCAAGCGTCTGATCGGCGATGTCCGCTGGCTACATGATGAGTTGAAAACGATTCCCGGGCTCGCTGTGTACCCCACCGGCGCGAATTTCGTGCTCCTGAAAATCAAGACCGGCATGACGGCTGCCGAACTCCAGGGACTTCTGCTTCGAGACCATCGCATGTATGTGCGGGACTGCTCGAACAAAGTAGGCATGGACAACTGCCACATCCGCGTCGCTTCGCAGGGGCGCGAAAAAGACGTTCGGCTCGTGCAAGCGCTCCGGACGCTAACGCGATGAAGCGCCTTCCCGTTGTTCTCGCCGTCACTCGCCGGATTGTTCGCAAGAACAAATACGTCGATTTTCTGGGCGAATACCACCTCCGATTACTCATCCGTTTGGGGATTTTGCCCGTGATGGTCCCGGTCGTCGAAGGCACGCTGGCGTGCCTGCCGTATTACATGGAGAGGATGGAGGGTCTTCTGCTGGTGGAGGGGCCGGACATCGAACCAAATCGCTACCAAGCCCGAAAGGCCAACTTCCAGTACCTCGAGGAAACGCATCGCTTGAAGGATGAAATTGAGATTCGGCTGCTCCGCCATGTTCTGCGTTACAAGATCCCCTACTTGGGCTTTTGCCGCGGCTCGGAACTGCTCAACGCTGTCTGCGGAGGTTCCCTCTACGGCGATGTCCAAGAGGAGAAGAAGTCCGGCCTGAAGCACATAGATTACGACCATTACGACAGCTACCGGCACCGCGTGACCATCGTCCCAGGGACTCCACTGGCGCAGTGGTACGGGCGAAGGACGTTGATGGTGAACAGCTACCACCATCAAGGGATTTGCCGCTTGGCTTCTCGCTTCAAGCCCATGGCGCACGCGGACGATGGATTGATCGAGGGCTACTACGATCCCAGGGAAGGTTTTTTGGTGGGGCTCCAGTTCCATCCCGAACGCATGCTCAAAGATTACCCCGGCAATTGGCGCGTCTGGAAAGCCTTCGGAGCCGCCGTTCACCGGCGACTCCGCGATAGCCGTTTCCCCGCTGCGTGATCGCGCCGCTGAGTGATCGACAGACCGGCTGAAACGCGTGGCGAGAGGTCGGACCCTAACGCATTACTCTAAGCAACTGCCGAAGAAGGTGACAACGATATTGGTGCCCAAGAGAGGACTCGAACCTCCACGACCTTGCGGCCACTAGACCCTGAATTCAACGCGAGTCAGTGTCTCCGTTTGTTTCCATGTGGTTGCGTTGCTCCGGGGTGCCCGTAACTTGCAGAGAGTTGCGTTGTTTTTGGGTGCGTTGGGGTAACTTTAGGGACAGCCAACCTTCTCTGGCGCCCCTTTAGGTTTGGGGACAGCTTTTACACGCGGGCGACGATTGTTCTGTTGCTCCTCTGGATGACTCAGCGCTTGGTGACTCGCCGAATCTCAATACGGGTTTTTCCACCGAGCAGATTTTCAAAATAGGTGATGGCTTCGCCTCTTTCCTCTAGCTCCCGAAGTACACCTTCGGCGGCAACCATACCTAATTTGTTTCTCACGTAACCGTACATCGCGGTTTCGGTCATTTCCCCTAGGTCATTACGCGTGGGTCCCTCGTGCAGCACAACATGGTATTTGCCTTGTTCCGATTCACTCATGGCAGAATTCTACCACACAGTCTCTGTAGGGCCGGCCTCTGTGCGACGCACCTGGGCCGCCCCTATCGTGTCGGGGTCAATCAGCGAAGCAGCCACCACAACAGCCCAGCAACCGCAGCGAGTAAGGTCACAACCTTGAACCAGAAACTTCTTCGACGGCTACGTTCGGCGTGGTCAACGATGTCTTGTTCAGTAATGCGCCTCTTCATCGCCAAGCCCTCCCGGCCCAAAGCGTCTTCCAGGTCTGCGATGAAAGACCACTAGGTAGTGTGCGCCTAAAATGGGAACCCCGGCTCGCCAGGGTAGCGGGCCGGGGCTATTGAGATTTTAGATGTGTTCCTGTTCCGCCTCTCCGCTGATTTCTCAACGACTTATCTATGGTTAGCCGTGGTGATTTGAGGGTGCTTTTGGTGTCTTTAGTGAAAATTTCGGTGAAAATTTGTCGTGATCGCTTGCCTCGAAAAAGAAAGTCGCGAAAGGAATCTTGAGGCCCGCCTTTACATCCCGCCCTTGATTCAGCGCACGCAACACGATCAGGCCAAACAAGACGAGCATTAGGACGATTATCCCCACGAGTATCATCATGGTTCCCTCGTGGGTTACTTGCGACCCTTCGGAGGTTCGGCGGCCAGTGCAAGCGCTTCGGCAAGCTGCTTCGCACGATCAATCTTGCTCTTGATCTTCTTGGTCGTTTCCTCCGTATTTTTGATCAGAGCTTCGAGGAGATCGGGAATCTTCTCAACGCCCTCGACGCGCAGCCAGCGAGGTGCGTCGTTGAATAGCCACGACTCACATTGCTCCTCATCGGGATCGTTATGGTCGCCCTCACGCGTGCAGAGCGCGATGCCCCATCGGTTGCCGATCTTTGCGTATCCAATGTCACGGCTCCAATACGCCATGCCGTACGGATCGTCGCCCCCATGGATTTTGACCCAAGTGGGAACGCCTAGATTCAACCTCTGGAGTATGTGATCTATGGCGGTGATCGCCTGACCCAACTCATCTGAAACTTTGTTCAGGTCCTTTGCGGCGGAGGAAAGTTTCGAAAAGGTGGAAATCACTCTCGGGGAGAGAGTGTCGGGATCGGAACTCATTTCTGTTCTCCTTTGATCTACGAACAAAAGGAATCGTCGCCTTTACGGGCGCGGGATTGTCTTATACCCAGCTTCCGCCGGGCGCGGCTTTTACACCGGCTTCAATCCGAGCAGGAGTATATCACAGTTCTTCTTGGGGATGCGACCACAGTAACGTGCGGGCTACTCGAATAGCTCGAACGGCCAGCCCGCCTGGCGGGCCAGTACTTCCGGGCGTTGTCTTCCAGCTTGAGGCTCAGGACGCTGAGGGCAGGAGGAAGTTATGGCACACAAACACACCCAGGCCCAGATTGACGAGGTAATCAACGCGTGGCGCGGTAAGCACGCGGTTGAGAAAATGATCGGTGAGTACGACGGCCCGAAGTGGTCCAAGTATCAGCGGTATCGGCTTGAGGGTGGGACGATCTTCCACATCTCAACCGACAGCCTCAAACTGACGATCACCCCGCCGGACGAGAAGGCCGAGGCGCGGCGCGCAGCGAAGGAAGAGGCAAAACTCGCCAGGGAGAAGGCACGGACAGAGAAGAAGGTGGCCAAGACCAAGACCTCGAAGAAGGCTAGCTGAATACCAAGTTCGATCTGATCCCTCGAGGCGTCGCTAGTACAGGGCGCCTCGTTCTTTTGTAAGCGGTAGGCCCTAATCAATGCCGGAAGAAGGCGAGAACACGTTCCAACAGACCGGGGGCGACTGGAGCGGCAGGCTCGTATGGGTCTGACAAACCAGCAGCTGTATCCTCTGCAGCAGGCCGTCCGAAAAACGCCCCGACCTTGACCCGAAACTTGTTGCGGTTCAGGTCGTCTAATTGATGGACCTTCTGGCCAAGAACTAGGTCATAGTCAGTCCAACCCAAACTCGTTAGCAATGCGAAATCAGCCAAGTACTCCCCTTCGAGGCCAGCAATCCCTCCATAGTAGAAGAATTGAAAATATGGATACTCAGGTCCCCACGGGTTGATGTTGTTGGTGAGTGCCTCGACGTTCCTGTATCGGCTGCGGTCAAAGAGAATCAGCCTGCACAGGGAAAAACTGGCCTTGGGGTGCTTCCGGTCGAGGTCGCAACACTGGCTAATGACGGCCCCATGCGCGACCACTCCATGGCAAACTGACTGGGCGTACCTCTTCTTGGAACCCAGAGGTGCTTCGACATACGGGTCCACTTTTATGTCGGTGTCAGACCCAGAACTGTATGTGGCGAGATACCTGAGCAGGCCCGGTCGCGTCAGAGGAAAGAACACATTTGCAATGATGTCACCTTGGCGCAGACTCGGTGGATGGTCGTGCTGCAGGGCAAACATTCATTTAGAGGCGTTCAGGCCGTGCGTGAGCTCCAGACTTCGCACGGTTCATCCTGGCTCGATCCGCCGCAGGCAAGTTGATTGCCTGTCCAGGTTCCTCCAGTTCTGAGTCGACTCTTACCATCCACGAAGGGTCATAGGCAGTGATCCTCATACCCTCTTCAGTCTTAAGCCAGTCCTTCGTAGTCGCAACAATATTTTCGTGTTTCATTTTGTCACCTCACCTACAATTGCCTTTTGTTGAATGTACTCGAATCCCTTTATTCGTGTTATGGTCGCGACATCAACCGCACCACCCACTCCCCGGATATCAACCGTCCATTTCTGAAGAGTGATGGTCGCTCGAACTAGAAAAATAGATAGGTCAACACAATCTTGAAGTGGCAAAAACTGCCAAGGAATCTTCGAAGCAAGTTTTGTCCTCAGGTCAATGTCGAGTGGGTCTAGTTGTCCTGGCGGCACATGGGGAACATGCATAAAATCGCGAACCGCGTAGGGCGTCATGGGGTCGAACCCGTTGATTAGCCGGCTCACAATTTGAGATTGACCACCCCATGTTGCACCAAACTGACCGGCAGGAAGCGTTTCGTGGGGAACGGGTTTTGAGGGAATAAATATCTCAAAGACTCTTCCGTAGGGGGCATCTTGATCGTAGCCGCCAACCAGGAAGATCATGTCCTGCCCAGGTGGTACGGGAATCGGCATTCCAGCCTGCGTCCAACGGGCCATGAAGAAATCGCTGAGCCGTTGGGCAAATTCTAGAACTGAAAGCCGCTGCGTTTGTGCTAGGGATGTTTCAAACTCGGGAATAAAACTGTGTGCAGTCCTAGGCTCTTGCTGGCCAGCTGCTCCGCCGATTGCTCCAGCACCATAGGTTATGGCACCGACATAGTCCTGACCTTTGACTCTCAAAAGCTTGGTCGCGTTATCGAACGTCGCTGGCAAGAGAAGTGTTTGTCCCTGCTGGGGGGCCTGAACCTGAACCTGCACGTGCAGCGTTACCCTGCTGTCCGCTGCCAGCACGATGCCCTCAGGCCCTTTGAAAGCGATCCCTAGTGACATCGCAGTAGTCCCGGATGCTCAGCCTTAGGCGTGACTGCGCTCTCGAACATACAAATGGCTCGAACTTCCCCGCCATAAGTGATGCACGACAAGGGCCGGATGGTTGGTTTACTCACGTCCAGTGTTTTCAGCAACTTGCAGCACTCTCGCAACTAACGAGCCCATTTCAGTCCAGAACGCGCAGGGTAATTCCGTTCCATTAGCAGACACCTTCCTGCGCATGCGCCCAACCCCTTGATTTCCTCTGGGAAGTTGATCTTACAACAACCGATCAGAATTGCAATATATTCCGGCCTGGCTGGCTTTCTTGAGTGCTGCAAGGCCCTTGGCGTCTGTAACGGGGCGAGTCTCGAAACCCAATCGCCTCGCGGCAAGTACAAGCCGAAAAAGTCTTTGATTTATCTCATTACCTGTACAGCCAAGTTCTTGACCCACGGCGACTGAATCCCATCCCATCCGATACGACAAATAACAAATCCGAACCAGAAAGTGCACGTAGCTGCCCGCCCGCTTTAGATTCCTCAAATGCTGGAAACTGTGGTTCCCAGGCAACGGCTTATGTTTCCACTCGCAACGACCATTCTCAGTGATTCGGTGCCCCCAATGACACCGCGCAATTTGCTCGTACTCTTTCAGCTGACGGTTGCTCAGACTCTTCAGCTCGTCAAGGGACACAGTAAGGCACCATTCTTTCTTAGGAAACTTGTAACAAGAATAAGTGTGGACCAACGCTGCGATGGTAGCGCGAAGCTGGATGTCGTTCAGCGAAAAGAGGGGTACACCACCCTTACGGCCAACGGGTCTTCGCTGAAGAAGGCGAATCCGGCCGCCGCCTTGTGAATCATAGCAAAACTTGTCAGCGTTGATATAACAACTCTGATCAGCGAGTCCACGGAGGAGCTTCGCGTTGTCACTGGCAGACTTAAAGAACTGGTAAGGATCGTACATGAGTCCTGCGTGCGGCGGAGACGGCGGTAGAATCTGAACAGCGGTAGCCATCAGGAATCCTTCTCAAGGTGTCGCCTGTGCGGCGCCGGGAATGTCGTTTCACATTCCGCACATTTCCACTCACCGTTCTCTAAATCTTCGTGAATACTTGATCCGCAGCTGGGGCAAAAACCTAGCTGGTGCGCACTGACGTACTGCTTGTCGTGTTCGTTGAAAGGCCCTTTCCTTCGAAAGACAAACTTCGCGCTGCTTTCTTCTGGATATTTTCCTGAACTTCCCTCGGGCCGGGGCCAGCACCATTCACACGCTCTGTTGGTGTCTGGCCAGTCTGGGTTGAAGAGATGATGCGGACACCGATGGATCGTCCCCTCTGGGGGAACCTTACAAGGCTGTTCAACAATTACAGTGGGACCGTAGCGAGACGAGCTAATGAATCGCTCTTTGATTTTCCGTTTGAGAAACAAGATTGCGACCTCGAAGGAAGGAGTGGAACCACTCTCGAACTACCAAAGCTGTTAGGACTTTTGGGAACCACAGCGGATAAAAGGGATCGAGATTTGAAATCTGCTCCCAGAGCAAGTTGCTCTAACGGAGCTGGCGGACCAAAAAGAACGAGATTTGAAATCTGCTCCCAGAGCAAGTTGCTCTAACGGAGCTGGCGGACCAAAAAGAACGAGATTTGAAATCTGCTCCCAGAGCAGGTTGCTGAGCAACGCTGCTTTGCAGCCAGGCCTTGGAGATGGTTCTCACATCTCAAGAAAAACCGAGGCCGCCAGGGTGTCTCTGACGGCCTCAAGTTTCGCACTGTAAGGAACAGCACTTCCCACGGATGTATGAGAGGTAGAACACCTGACCGTTTCCGACTGGCTACGGAACTCACATCAAGTGAAGACCTCGCTGTCTCCGTGAGCTTTTATTTCGCCGACAGCCCTGCGAATCGGTTAGGAAATGGTTGCGTAGATAATCGGCGGCATGTCGCCCACAGAGGGGTCTGCCAGCCAGCTATCGGCACGCATCAATCCTTGATAAAGCGCGAGGCCTTTTTCAATCAAGCCCACGCCTTCAATCGAACGGTTGATTACCAGTTCGGATAGTCTGACGTGAAAATGGCTCAGGTCTCCGAAGATCAATTGGTTTTGAGCCAAGCTCGGGTTGAACGTTGGGTTCACATCGAGCGATGGCGATATAAGAACGGGTTTGCCAAGAAGAACTTCCTCATCTCTCTCCACACTCAGCAATGGCCGGTTCTGAATCCTGTCCGTTGCCTTGCGAATCAGCTTGTACACAGAGTCGCCACAGACCCAGCAGCACTTCGGACTGGCGCGATAAATTCTGTTGATGCTGAAAAAGATGTTGAGGAAATCGTCCAGCACAAGGCTTCCAGGCGTTGAGTTGCTCACACCGCTGTTAGCGGCCTTGACCGCGATGCCTTGCGGCTCGTCTGTACCCGTTCCGTTGACCAACTGCTTGCCGATGCCCCTTGCAAAACCGACACCATAAGCACGCGCCAGCAATTCCATCGTGGGTCGGAAGCTGTCCTGGTCAAATTCAAACGATGCAACCAAATTGATTCGGTGCATAAAGCCGCCAAGCAATTTTGCGGTCGTAGTCGGAACAATGAAGTCGCTCGACGGCGCGTCATCCGACTCAGCTACCTGCTCCGATTCAATAGTTGTCAAATCCCACGCAGGCAACTGTAGGGGCCGCAATCCAAGACCAATGCCAGGGTGGAGGTTTACGTAATCCCCATCGGTGAGTGGATCAACCTGGGCCATCGCTTCTGTCACTTGTTCCCAAAACTCCAGTGGGACAAATGAACCACCGGTCGTGTTGATAGCTGACAGTTGGGGGTTATTGGTGATTAGGTCGCGCTGCTCTTCCTCATTACCATTGAGGTAAGCTCTGAAAAGCCGTTCCTCGAGGGTGAGCTGGCCTGCGCGCTCGCGCTTGAAGTTGATTGGCTTCTGGCCTTCACGAACGAGGCGCGAGTTGACTTGCTGCTCCGCTACCTCTTCGGGACTGTAGCCCGCCTTCAATGCACTGACCCTCACGGATAAGAAATCAAAACGCGCTCTGTCCTCGCGCGTCATTCTTGGTTTCTTGGTGATGCTATTCATCTCGAAAAGATCGGCCTCGATGGCACGATTTCTCGAAAACGTTTGTTCGAGTGTAGACATAATCGTTCCTTTTCTGCCAACGAGATAGTGCGCTGGCGCACATGGATTTACCGCGTTTACGTCGCGGCCATCGTTTCGTTGCTATTAAGCAGCAGCGGAAACTGTTTTAGAAATGTCCAGGCGGTCGCGCAACTCAGCCTTCCTCGCGCGCTCTTCGAGGTCAATGCCGACGAGTCGTGCCCGCGCTTCAATGATGTGTGTTCGAATCGGTTCCGGGCAACCAGCCGGGATTGGCGGAAATTGGTTGGCTGGCCGTATGGAAACTTCCCTCTCGTCAAACATCGAAGTGCCTGACAGAGCGCGGACCTCTTCACTCGTCAAATAATCAATAAGCATGGTTTCTCCTTTTCAACTCAAAAACCGAACTTTCTTCTTTGGCAGCATTCGCTGGTACTGTTCCGCGATGTCCGCAGGAACCGGCTCAGCCACGCCACAATGAATAAATTTGTGCTCGTGAGCAGTCGGCCCTAAATTGTTCACCACGTCATGGCAAGTTGCACATTTAGCGTGGATGTACAACTCCTGCGTGAAGGTTGAGCGATTCACGCTCCAACTCGTCTTTGGTACTCGCTTTGGTGCGGGTGCAGGCACTGGTTCAACGGGTGAGCCGGGCCAGAGCACTAGTATTTCCGCAAGACTAGCTTCCACATCGAAAGTTCGACGCGGATTCGACTTCAATTGCAGTTTCACGTTGTTCTCCTTGTCGCCGAGAAGGCGTGCGTTGGTGTCGCGGGACGCACCGCGTGATAGTTTTTCCGGGTCAAGGTGACCCACAACTGGCTTACGCAATACGACACGCTGTTATGGCTTCTCCTGACTCGGTTTGAAAGGCAGCGCCTGGCCCACGGCTGGACCGAGGGCCGGCGCTAATTGTGTCGCGCTTCGCGAGGCAATCGGTGCGCAGCCACAATCTCTTGTTCGGGTTCGACTGAAAGATAGATAGCCCCGGAGAATCCATTTTCGATCTAATTCAGTTCGGCAGAGTGTTGGCTTGCTCATTAACTCAGCTCGTTCGGACAGGCTGCTGCACTTTGGAAATGTTGCGCGCGGTGCGCCGCGTATTGTCCACGCAGCCGTCAAAAGTCACTTCATCGCCGTTCTTCAAAAGAACACCGCTGCCAAAGAAGGTGAAGAAATAGCGATATTCGCCCGGACCTTCAATGACACCCGTCCGCGTCATTCCATCGAATTTGAGCACAGTTCCAACCACGCATATTCGCGCAGCTGTTAGGTGTTTTCGGCAGCGGTTTCATAGTACGGTGCCAAAATGTGGCCCACGCGGAGAACGACCTCTATCGGGTCTAGCCGGTTAAGTTCCTCAACGTCAAAACCACGCAAGGTCAACTCGTCAGTTGCAGCATCCAACGCCCGGATGACGTCGGCTTCAGTTGATGCTACGGACATTTTGTTCTTTCTCCTTCATCTGCTGGCGTAACCAGCCGATCGATCCTTTAGGAAAATCCTGCTTAACCTCATGTGCTGCTGGCTTCACTTTTTCGCGGTGGTAAGGCGTCAACCCCAGCCGGTCGAGGATGGCGACCATCGATTTCTCAGCGCGTTCCGCAATCGCAAGGTTGATGTTCGGCTTCTCGACTTGGTGCGGCTGGCCGTTTGAGTCGAGTCTTGTGTACTGGACAACGATGCCTTCGATTTGAATCGCGGCGTCCGCCTGGCGCTGCCTGTCCCAGCTTGTCGCGTACAGTCGCAGGAGTTCTCCGTCGCCTCGGGTCAGCGCACGCCGTTCCGCCAACAGTCGACACATCTGCCGGAAAACCTTCTGCGCTTCTTTCGATAGTCCGCGAGGACGCTTCGGCCACCCTTCGCGCACAACACTCTCGGGTTTCGGGCGCGCCTGGCTCCGTGTTCCTTCCAGTTGATGTTGCTCCGCGGATTTCGCTGGCATCGGCGACATAAACACTCCGAATAGGTGCGCCCGGCCGGCCGCGAGGCTGCGGAGGCCGAGCGCAGTTCTTCCACGAGCCCTGGCAGGTTGTGGAGATCAATATCGATTGTGTGGGTGGCCAGAGCTCTTCAGCTTATTCAGTCGCTGTTACGACTCCTTACGATAGCTTTGTCGATCCATTCCGATGTGTTTCCGTTTCGTTGTTTGGCTTCTGGATTAGCATTGTCGATCTACAGTGGCCTATGGGATGCTTTGACTGAGGTGAAATAGATGGTGCCAAGCTACGTCATCCGCTTACGAGACACTTACCTGTCCAAAGTTTCGGATAGGAGATCTGTCCGAGACCTTCTCTTTGCGGACTTGCTTGAGCTACAGGTACCTGAGCTATTTGGCTATCCGGATTGGCGAAACGACTGGCTCGTGGAAAAGAAACTACCGAGGCGTCCAGTCAGCAACGACGAAGGAGAGATTGAAAAGTGGGAACCCATCGTGCCTCCGGAAACAGACTTGGATGCAATTTGGAATGTCGTTGAAGAGGCGATGCGAGTCGGATAAGAAACAAGCCGCCGAAAGAAACCCCAGAGAGTGTCTTCATAAGAAAAGAATTTCGAGTGGAAAAAGGTTTGAGTACAAACCAATGGCGCGCGGATTTTTAGATCGACAAGAAATCCTTTCGACCCCCCTTCCCCTATCTCCACTAGAATCAACTCTTTATGTGCTATTTCAGTGCTGGTGACACCGACTCAGCGCATGCGTGGGTCGTTGCCAGAGCTCTACCATAACTCCTCTGCCAATGCTCATAGTTTGGGGCGTTTCTGTTCAGTTCTGCGGTGGTTCCGCTCGCTTCTTCGCTGTTTCTGTTTGATTCTGCGTCGATCTTGGCGGGTTCCTGCGGTGTTCTGGTTGGATTGCATCCACTCCTGATACCAGGTGGGTAGGTGATATAGGGTTGTGGGGGTGCCCAAAGGGATGCAAGCGGACGCGGAGGGTTTCTCTGCGCTCTCCATGGCATCCAGCGCGATGTCGCGTCAGTGCGTGATGCTCAACGAGCCTTTGGAGGCCACGCGTTCTCGCGGGGCTTGCGCCGGATGGGCTTGGCCTTGGCCTTGTCTTCTCGCTCACACTCCGCACACACTACTTGCCGACCAGCTTGTCCGTATCTGATCTGTAGCACGTGACCTGGGTGTTGCTTGCACTGGCGTTCATAATTACTCATGTGGTCTTCCTACGCGGCCGGGCGGCGTACCAATCGTTGATGTGCTTCTGGTAGAGCTCGTCACGTGCGCGGGCAGCGAAGTTTTCGATCCTCTCCAAAAGCCACGTCCGAAATTCATACAAGAGCATTCTCGTTTTCTGGCGTCTTGTCATTTGTCAGTCTTCTCCTTTGGCCGCTCGGGATCCTTGTCGGCCAGCTTTTTGGCGTCTTCCAAATCATCCAGCCAGCGTTTGTCGCGCTCGGCTTGTTCTTCGGGCGTCATCCTTGCCTCCCGTCTTGAAAATGGGTTCGGTATGCGACACTCAACTATCCCTTGGCGCCGACCAAGAGCGGCGTTAGTTGTGTGCGGGGCTACCGAACCCTGTCGATACGCATGCCCCACTGCGTATGAGGTCAGGCTTTGCAGCCTGTCGACGAATCCAATCTCTTTCGTGATCCATGAGGCTGTTTTGACTTTCTATTTTCCAAACAGCCATCTGTGATGTCGCTACGTTCGCGCTGCGTCCGCGCTACATCGGGCGGCTTAACTCTCTGAATTTACAAGACCGTTGCGGGCCATCAAAATGCGTTCACGATACGTTCGGTGTGCTATGGCATTGCTTCGCCATTACATCGGTATTATGTTCGTAGTGGATCGGCTTCCTTCTGGGCAAAAACCTGCCGCTTTGTTTTCCGACAGTGAGGGCAACGCTTCGGAGTCGCTAGCTGTTTTCGCTGGTAATAGCTCTGCTCTCCGGCCGTCCACACGAAATCGTGTCCGCAGTCCTGGCACACAAGAGTCTTATCGTTGAACACTTGACGTGTCTCACTCATTGTCTTTGCTCCGATATCCCAGCTGTTCGAAAGCAAGCGCGATACTCAGCTTGTCTTTGGCTTGCTCTTCAATGAATTTCGACCATGGATAGTCAAGCCCTTTAAGACCTTGCGGTCGTTCCGCAAAATTACTGAGCAGTCTTTCAAACACTTTGCAGGCATGCTTGGCCGGCTCTTTCCATCTTTTCCTAACAAATTCGCCTTCCAAATCCTTCAAGAACTTCTCTAACTCGCTTCGTTGCTCGTCGTTCGGCTTTCCCATAGCGATCACAAAATTGCGATCACCAAAATCATCGGCTTTACCTTGGTCGTCACATGTAATGTCGACAGAGAGCAACCAACCGTCCAACCTGCCTACCGATTTTTGTTCCGACACCGAAGGTGGCGGTTGGTTGGTAGGGAATATCTTCTTTTGTATGGAATCTACTACGGAATCAATACAGGATTGCCCTTGCTGGTCCCGAGGGTTGACTTCCCGTCCCAGCAAGGGTTGACCTTTCTTTCAACCCTTGCTTGTCCCGAAGGTTGACTTTATTTATCAACCCTTGGGAATCCCGAGGGTTGACCTCATTTGTCAAACCTGGCTCACTCCCAACGTTGATACGGATATATCCTTGCCCAGTCTCCATGTCCCAACCGAACTGTGCATCCTTTCGAATATCGCCATCCTCGGTAAAACCACCCAGCTTCTTAATTCGTTCCCAGAACAAAGCGAAAGGCATCGACCTGCCTGGGAGTTCTTCACCAGTCTTCGGGTCGTATCGGTAAGGTGGACACTTATCAGGCACGTCAGGGTGGTCGTCATGCTCGACTATTCTGTAGCGATTCGAACCGTGCGAGCCAAGCTGTGGAAGTGGCACCAACCACCCACGTTCTACAAAGCACTTGGCGTTCCTTCGAACTACATGCTCTGACTGATTGCTGTAGTTGCAGATTGTCGCCAAGCGTGCGTAGCACTCCAAGGGTTTGCCTTCTTCCCACTTAGGGTCAGACTTCGCCAGTCCGAGCATCGTGTCGTAGGTCACAAACTCAGATTCAGACATGTGTCGCTTGGCGCGACACTTCTCGGGTGGGATTTTTGTGTCTTTCACTTATGTCTCCTGTTTTCTTTTTTCTGTTTAAAATAGTGCTGGTCATTCCACTGTTGCCTTCCCTTTGACCCAGCTTACAGCGTCAGCGCAGGCTTTGGCCGGATAGTCCCGGCCCTTTGGTGCACATAGGTTACCTACGCCGCATTGCGCCGAAGGCCTTTGGCGGCCCACTCATCGAGCGCCTTGCGTGGAATGCAAAATCGCTTCCCAACCTGTTTGTAGGGAAGTTCTCCGCGCCACACAAGGCGACGGATTGCCCAAACCGTCGAGGATAAATACTTGGCGGCGGCTGGAAAGTCCAGTAACGCAGGGGCGGGATCGACAGCAGCAGGATTGCTTTGCGACATAGGGCGACTCCGGCAGTTTGTTCCCGCTCACCGGAATCGCTAGTCGGCTACAGGGCAGGTTCGCTGAAGCCGGGACACGCTTGTATGACGGGGAAGCGCCCGTACCAGCCCGGCGTTGTCCGTGTTTGCAGCGCCGTCTTAATCAAACAGTATACAACACTCAAACGCCCATTGCAACAGGAAAATTGAGGCTAGGATTTCTTGCCGATCAGGTGCTCGGTGACCTTGGCGGCGGCCGCTTGCTTCGCCGCCCGGACCAACACGTTGTACCCTCGGAAGGTCGCCCGGTCTTTGTGTCCCGTCAAACTCATCGCGGTCTGCTCGTCCACACCCGACGCCACAAGGTTGACCGCCAGGGAACGCCTATTACCATGCCAGCGATGCCCCTCAAGGCCTACAGCCTTTATAGCCAGTTCCCAGGCGCGTCTGAAGTCCTTTATGGGCCGTCCAGACTTGCGGACAAACACAAACTCTGTATCCGGATGCTCAGCGCGGAGGGCTTTCAGGGTGTCGCCAAGCGGACCGATGAAGGGTACCTCGCGGGGTTCCCTGTTCTTGGTTTCGCGGAACAGCAACAGCCCAGCGTCCATATCCACGTCGGCCCACCTGAGCGTCAGGAGTTCGCTCTTGCGGGCTCCTGTGTGGTAGGACACAACAAACAACGGCTTGAGGTCATCCGGTAGGGCCGCCAGAACCTTCTCGTATTGCTCTTGGGTGAGGAAGTCTTCGCGGGGTTTGTTCTTAGGCAGCATCGGGAAGTGGGGCACAAGATTGCGTGGGAACCTGCTCTCCTGAACCTGCAACCAGAACATGCGGCGCAGGGCAGCCAGCGACCCGTTGATACCGCTGTTACTCACCCCCTCAAGCTGGCGGTCCTCAATGAAGTCTTTGATTTTTGCTGTCGTGATTTCTTTTGTACGGCAACCCTCGAAGAACTTGTCAAGCGCTGGAACCGTGCCGACGTATCGCGTGCCGTCCACTCTGGTCAGCAAGCTCTTGTGCCCGCGCACTTCGTAATCGCGGTACAGAGCGTCGCGCATATTCTCATAGGTCAGCTTGGCGTCTGGGATGGCCTGGTCTTTCGACTCGGTCAAGCGGCGTTGCAGGAGTTCCACGGCCACCTGTTTCTTGTCACTGCCGCTGGATTCCTCTTTGCGCTCTCCGTTGTGATAGTAGCGAACCCACCAAGTGTTGTGCCGTTTGATGAGACCACCTTCGCCCCTGGCGCGCCGTTTTGGTTTCGGCTCACGAACGGGAGCTTCAACCGGGAGTGGCAGTTCGAGGATCGCTGTTTGTTTGCCCATGTTAGTGCGCCTTCCCCTGGACCTTCGTGACGCCGGTCTTCTTGTTGATTGAGAGCGTCTGCCCGTTGCTGAGCTGGTAGACCTGAGCGGTCCGCGTTTCACGAGCCAGCTCTTCAACGGCGTTCGCGCCCTTAGCCGTCCGAATCAGGTTGTCCAGTTCTGCTTGGCTTTTTATCACGGTCTCCTCACAAGCCGACACAACGTACGCGGGTCGAATCCGTTAGGATTCAATTGGCTGAGTAGTGTTCGCCCGGAACGCTTGTTAATTGCAAGGGTCGAGCCATCTGAGAGGACGTAAACTTGGAAGGTCTTCGTTTCTTGCACTAGCTCTGCAACAGCGTTGCTGCCCTTAGCCGTCCGAATCAGGCTGTCCAGTTCCGTTTGGCTCTTCATCGCGTTCTCCTCCAACGCGACTAAATTCCCAGAACGCGCTAGATTCGGACAATGGCCCAAACGGGCCATGCAGGTGGACCTAGAGTTTGGGGACACTTACGGGGACAGCTAGCGAATCCAGAAAAAGAGACAGCGGTAACTTACTGATTTTATGGTGCCCAAGAGAGGACTCGAACCTCCACGACCTTGCGGCCACTAGACCCTGAATCTAGCGCGTCTGCCAATTCCGCCACTTGGGCACAGCAGGGGTCGTTCGCAGCGAAAATCATTGTGCCCACGGCTCCCGCCTTTGTCAACGAAGAGGCCGGGAAACCAAGGAAATCAAGGGGGTAGGGGGAGCAAAGGGGATGGCGAAAAGGGCAAAGCGTAGGTAGAGGTACCCCCGCCAACAAAACGCTTGCCCTCGCGCCAGCTTCCTCAGTTGGTGCTATACTCCGGCCTAGATAGGGGCACTCCATGCTCCCCATCGGTGCTAGCGACGGATCGGATCCCACAGGAGGTCATTATGGAGTCCTCGTATCCGCATCTGTTGATTTACCTGTTGATTGCCTGGGGCATTGTCACTGCCGCGTTCGTCATCCTGCTTTTCTGGCAAAGCATGCTGTCCAATAAAGAGGAGGACGAGCTCTACATTGACAAGGCTTTGGAACACATGGCGATCGAGAACCAGAAGATCGTCGCCAAGATATCGAAGCTGTCGCGCCCGATCACAACGACAGGGATTGCTTCGGCCGTGTTGCTGCTGGCGATCGCCGGGGTGTGGTTGTATACGGGGTTGAAGAGCTTCTAAGCAAAGCACCATCCGCTCGCGGGGATTCTCAGGGAGCGGGTGGTTTGCTCTCCGGCGGCGCGGCATTCGTTGGCACCGGCGGAACGACTGGCCGAGACTGGGAAACCAGTGACGTGTGGTTGTGTACGATGAGCCAGCGACCCTCGCGCTTCTCCAGCACGAGTGAGGTGTGGCCGCGCGCGTCCATCGGTTCGCCGTCTACGGTCCCGGTGAAATCCCATTGGTAGTTGGCCCACGCGATATTGCCATCTACCTTGATGTAAGTATTCAGGCGGTCCATGCGGACCCGCTGCATTCGTGCGCGCTGCTGCTGGTAGGCCCGCAGGAAGTCCTGCCAGCCGATCAGCGGGGGATCCCACGTGCCACTGACGGCGATCACGTCATCGCCATAGGCTTTGTGCAGGCGATCGACGTCGCCGATCTGCCAGGCGCCAAGCATTTCCGAGATGAGGTAGTCAATCGCCTGTTCGTCGGGAAGAGTAATGACTGGCTGGCTGCTGCCGGAGGCCGGCGGAGCATTCTTGTTCTTTCCTTTGTTCTTCTGGGCGGCCGCGGGCGAGGCGAGAGAAACCAGAACCGCGAGCCCAAACAGACAGAGCATCGCGACGCGCAGCGAGCGCCGCGCGAGGGGACTTTCGGTCGGACGCATCATTCTCGGGGACACTCCTTTGCAGTCAAGCAACCGGCTAGAGGATAGCACGCCGGCTCGCGGGTCGCTGCACGGGGCGCCGAAGATTTGCCGCTCGGAGAAGCGCGCGCCGCTCAACGCGGCCGCGAGGCGGCGAGCAGATTGACGAAGAGCCGGTACGCCCCAGGAACGCCTTCCGGCAACTCGCGGAAGAATGCCAGCCCCGTGTAAATGTAGCTGCCCTTGCCGTAGCGCGCGTAAACCAGCCCGCCGTCGAGGTCCGCTTCGCCGGGATCGTGCATGGCCAGCAGCGCCGTGTAGCGCGGGTCGAACTGGCTCCAGTAGTAGAGGCCGCGCTCCTGGACCCAGCCGCTGAAATCCTCTGCGGTGATTTTGTTCGGAGAATTGAGCAGTGGATCATCGGGCTTCAGGAAGCGCACGGCCGAAGTCTCGTCGGTGATGCGCGGAGTCGGGTTGCCGATGGTGGCCGGGTAAGGTGCGGGTTGCAGGCGGTTCCAAACATAGTCGCGCTCGTGCTGCACGACGAGCGTGCCGCCTAAGGAAACGTACTCCAGCAGGCGCTCGTTCACCGCGGCGAGATCGCTGCGCAATTCGTAGGCGCGCACGCCAACCACGATGGCGTCGTAGCGCGAAAGGTCGCCGAAGGCCAGCGCGTCCGCGTCCAGCATGTCCACATGAATGCCCAGGCGCTCGAGCGCTTCGGGGATGGGCTCGCTCTCGGCGCTGATGTAGCCGACGCGCAAATCCTTCGGCACGTCGATGTCGAAGGTGCGCACGCGGCATTCCGCAGGCTCGCTCCAGAACTGGGTCGGCATCGAAGGCAGCGGCTCGAGCGACGTTGTGAACTTCTCGTCGCCACGCTGCGCGTAGGCGCCGAGCGTATAAGCTCCGGCCGCGAGCTTTTCCGGTGGCGTGACCGTAAAGCGCGCGTACCGGTCACCCTCGCCGGTGAATTCAAGCGAAATAGGCGCGCTGCTCGTCCATCCATCCGGCACCGTCAGACCTGCCTCCACCGTCGCGGGTTGCGTGGCATAGGAATGCACGCGGAGATGTACATCGAACCGCTTTCGCGGCTCGCTGAGCACCTCGACGGCCTGCTCCGGCTGTACCGCCAGCGTGTACGCCGGCACAATTCGCAGCGGCACTCTGTCCACCCGCGTCGACGTCGCGGCGACGTGGGTCGCTGGTACAGTGACTGTGAAAGCGTAGCCTGCCACAGTCACTTCCTGGTCTACAACCACCAAGGGTGGAGGCTCTGCCTGCAGTCGATCCCAGTCCCCGATTGAGGGGGTGGGGCCCTCCACAGCACCAGTAAATTGCATACCGTGTATTGCGTCTCCTGCTTGATCGGTCTCACTTATGCCCTGCGCTAGTACGAAGTGCGGGGCGCCCAGCAAACAATTCACGTCCTTGCGGCAAGATGAACGAGTCGAAACATGAAAAGGCCGACCGATCACCAACCCACTTGAATCTGCGTCAGCGGTCACTTGAATCCCTGCTGCCAGCGTGATCGCCCTCTCCACCTTCGTGAGTTCCTCCTCCAGGAGTTCCGCACGCTCGTAGACTCGTCCGTCTGTCGGCCGGGGAACACCCATAGGCAAGGGCAGGAAGGCTGCGCTGCTTCCCCTGATTCTCCCCGCAGCTTCGGCAAGCTCGGTGACCGCCGTCGTCCAGTCGAGCCTTAGCGTTGCCTCACGCGCAGCGGAAAGCGCCTTATCTGCTCGAGCCAGCGGGGAAGGCGGCCACCCCGTCAATTCCTTCAGCCCGAGAGGCTGGGCAAGCGTGGCAGGGTCGAACGTGCCGCCGTCTTCGCGCACCAACGCAATCGGCCGGCGCAAAAACGGCGAGTCGAGGAAGCCGGCGATCCCTTGTGAACGATGATTGGCAAATGCGTCGAGGCCTATTTCGCGCCAGGTTTTGCCCCAAAGCGGCGAGACATCGTCGAGCGGCAAGATGTAGCCCTTCGGCTTCTCGCCGCGGTCGAGATCGAGAATCTGGATCGGGTTAGAGCCGCCTCCCCAGGTCGAAAGTCCATCCTTGAATTGCTCGGGGAATGCCTTATCGTCGCCGGCCAGCTGCACGGCCTTCGGAGTGAGAATGCCGGAGGCTTGATGGTGTCCGTGCCCCCCGTGAACTCCGCCAAAGTTATTGATGACGATGTGCGGGCGAAAAGTGCGGATGATGCGCACCATGTCGTCGAGGAGCTGATCGCCCCACACCTTCATTGTTTCTTCAGGCGTCTTCGAGAACCCGAAATCGGGCGCGCGGGTGAAGAAGAGCCTCACGCCGTAGCCGCGCGTGGCGGCGAGCAATTCCTGCGTGCGGATGAGCCCGAGCTGCGGCGCCTGTTCGGGGCCCAAAGCGTTTTGTCCGCCTTCGCCGCGCGTGATGGAGAGCAGAGCGACATCTGCGTGGAGTCCGCGCGAGAGATAGGTGAGCACGGCACCACCGCCTTCATCGTCGGGATGCGCGGTAATGTAGAGAATGCGCGTGGTGACGCGCGCGGCGTCAATGGCCTCGATCGTTTCAGGCAGCCCGGGACCGGTGCCCGGCGCCGGCGGGAACTGCGCGCGAGCAGGAGCGACATAAAGTGCCGCGAAGAAGACCAGCGAAGACAGCCAACCCGTGCGATGCGAAGGTTTCATGCGGACTCCTGAGCGGAGCGCGGCGCGGCAAAGGGCCATTCGCGAGAAACACGCGCGCGCACGAGAAACGCGATGACGCCGAGTGCAATCACCAATAACCCCCACTTCCGCGCCGGGCCCGTCGAGAGAAAGAGCGCGGCCCAGCCGAGCATCGTCAGAATCGCCGGCAGCGGATACACCCACATCTTAAACGGCAAGCGCTCGGGTGGCCAGCGGCGGCGCAGGAGAATCACTCCCACAGCCTGGCCGATGAACTGCACTAGAAGCCGCATCGCCAGGATCGCGCCGATCACTGTGGCCAGCTTGAAAAGCAGGCTGAAGAGAAAGGCCAGCGAGCCCAGCAGGAGGAGCGAGACGTGCGGAAAATGCTTGCGCGGATGGACGCGGGCGAAGACGGAGAAGAAATTGCCGTCGAGCGCGGCCGAGTACGGCACGCGCGAATAGCCGAGCAGCGCGGAGAAGACTGAGGCAAAGGCGATCCACAGGACCAGAACGGTGGCGAACGATGCGGCGCGCGTGCCGTAGAGGCGTTCCACGAACGTGCTCACGATGAATCGCGAATTCTGCGCCTCCTGCCACGGAATCACTCCGAGGATGCTCGTCTGCATCGCGAGGTAGAGGATGGCGATGCCGGCGATGGAGAGGAAAATGCCTCGCGGGATGTTGCGCTCGGGCGCGCGGATTTCGCCGCCGAGATGACAGATGTTGTAGTAGCCCCAATACGTGTAAATCGTGCTGACCATCGCAGCGCCGAGCCCGGCGAAGAACAGCGGCGAGAGCTTCCAGGCATCGGGCGGGTAGGTGAAGGCCAGGCGCGCATCGAAATGGCTCACGCCGCCCCAGATCAGCCAGACGAGCGTGCCAATGACGCCGGCCCACAACAAGAGGGAGATTTTTCCGATGGCGCCGATTCGCCGGTAAAGCAGGACGACCAGGAACACGACAAACGCTCCCGACACCGCCTTTTCCTGCCAGTGGCCGAGCGGATGGAGGTAGCCCGCGTACTGCGCGAAGCCGATCGCGCCCGAGGCGATCACCAGCGGCGCCTGGATGAGCGTCTGCCAGACGAAAAGGAAAGACATCAGCCGGCCCCAGCGTCCGGCGCCATAGGCTTCGCGAAGAAAGATGTAACTGCCGCCGGCCAGCGGCATGGCCGCGCCCAACTCGGACCAGACGAAGCCATCGAGCAGGGCAAGAAGCGCTCCACCGAGCCAGGCGAGAAGACATTGCGGCCCGCGCATCGCACGGATCACCAGCGGAACTACGATGAACGGCCCGATCCCGACCATGTCGATCATGTTCAGCGCCACGGCCTCCTTCAGGCCGAGGACGCGTTCGAGTGCGCCGGACGGATTGGGGGTTTTCATCGTGAGCGGCTCGGAAGAAGCGCCGAGGATATCAGATGCGCCGCGCCCCGCAAAAGGATTCGCGGCCGGGCTTGGAGGAGTTTTCATTGTCGCCGCGGCGACTTAAGATACAGGGCGGAGCGGGAAGGCGAGGAACGAATCGCATGAGACCGTACATCCTGGCGGGATGGGTTTTCGCGGTCCTGAGCGCCGGTTGCCCCGGCGTTCAGGCGCAGGCCGGCGCGCCCGGCCCGCACCCGCCTCCGGCAGCAATGGAGGGGTTGCGACTGCTGTACTCGGGCGACCCCGATGCCGCGATCGAGCAGTTCCGGCAGATTCAAGCGCAATCTCCCGACGATCCGCTGGGTTTTATTCTCGAGGCCGAGGGGCGCTGGTGGAAGATCTATTGCGAATCGGCTGAGTTCAAGTGGGGCATGACCGACGCGTGGCACCGGCAGAAGCTGCCGGGCGACCAGGCGTACTTCCAACTTGCGGACAAGGCCATCGCTCTTGCCGAAACTCGCCTGAAGCAGGCGGACTCAGCGGAAATGCATCTCCATGAAGGACTCGCATTCGCGCTGAAGGCGCAACTGTTCAGCTTGCGCGATGAAAAACGCGCGGAGGCGCGTGCCGGCGTCCGGGCGCGGGAGCATTTTCTCAAGGCGCTGGCCCTAGACCCAAGTCTTGCCGACGCCGACATGGGTTTGGGCCTGTACAACTATTACGTGGACACGCTCTCCACAATTGCGAAGGTGCTGCGCTTCTTTATGGGCATTCCCGGCGGGAGCAAAACCGAGGGCGTGCGACAGCTCCGGCTCGCTGCGGAGCACGGCGCGATTACGTCAGCCGAGGCCCGCTTCTACCTGGTGAAGAACCTGCGCAACATCGATCGCGATTACGAGCAGGCGCTCAAGGTGATGGAGCCGCTCGCGGCTCAATATCCCTCCAATGCGATCTTCCAGCTTGTTCTCGGCGATTTGAACGCGAAGCTCGGCCGCACGGACAAGGCCGCGGCGCATTACCGCGCGGCTGCGGCGCTGCCCGTTCCCGACGCGGCCTGCCGTGAACACATTCAGATGTTGTCGCGCGCCGCCCTCGCCGCGCTCGGTGTGTAGAGCTGCGCGGTGAGGGTCGCCCAGTCTGGCATTGGGTCAGTTTGGAAGAGCAAAATCGCACTGGGACCGCAACGTTTCCGAGTGCGCCGTCACTCGGGAACGACCGGTGAGAAATTAAGAGGTCCTCCTCGGGCGAGCCTTTCCTAAATTGCATATTCGGCTCATGAGAAGGCGATTTCGAGTCAGTTGATAGGGGTTACCGAGAAGGGCGCTGGGTCATCGACATGCTCGCCCGCGCTTGGCCCGCTTAGTGCGTTAGGGCAGACGGTATAGCGTCAGCTTGAGCGGAGAGCCGACGACAAACATTGAGCCATCGGGGGAGAACGCAGTCCACGATTGCTCCTCGGCGAGTACCTCAGGCGTGACCTCCGCGACGAGCTCGCCGGTATCGACGGAATAGATGACGAATCGCTCTTGCTTGATCGAGTGTATGCCGGAAAAGCTTGCGACCTGCAGCGCAAATCGTTTGCTGTTCTGCGAGACGCCTGCGTACGAAAATTCACCCTTCACGGACAGAGTTCTGACCAGATTACCGTGAGTATCAACGATCAAGGGACTCTTGCAACCGGGTTCGAGAACAAGATCGTCCGATAGAAACTGTGGCCTGCCACCGCACTTGCCATGATAGAGCAGGTGCTCGCCCAGAGCGTCCGTGTACGTGATGAAGCCGAGGTCCTTCGGGTAGTCGCGGATCCAATGCACGTTGTCTGTCACAAAGCCTTTACTGCTGACCGAAGTATCGACCGCGGGACTAGCGGTAAGCTGCGTGGCCTTCAGAGTTCGAACATCCACCAGCTCGAATCCCGGGCTTGTTGCATTCCCCAGCGTGGAACCATCCGGCGACACATTTTGCACTCGCCCGAACTTGTGTCCTGTCGCGTGATAGTCGAAGTTGCCGTCATCTCTTAGGTCCGGGGTCAGCCGCAACACGCTCCTGCCGGAAACGATGACATGAGCATCATTCGTCGCGAACACTTCCAGCGATGCAAATGCGGGAATCTCGCGGGTGTCCTTGACCTCGCCTGTCTTGGCGTCAAGCGACAGAAGCTGATAGACCTGTTCCGGCACTTGCGCGCCCTCGACTTTTCGCATTCCCACCATCGACGCAAGGACAATACGGTCGCCCACGAAGACAACGCTGCGAGTTGCTGCAAAGATCGAGCCCGTCTGAGAATTCACGTGCGGAGCTGTGGCTGTCGCGCCACCAGCGCCGAAGGCAATGCCCATCACGGGCTCGCTTTTCGCAAGAGGTCCAGCCGACCACATACGCGTTGGCGGAGGCAATTTCTGGGCGAAGAGGACGCAAACTGACGCCATCAATAGCAACGCGACTTGCCCAGAACGCGTTAGAGACTGCGATCTAAACTTCACCAGGGTTTCCATTTGGGACTTATATACATTAGTCCCTTTTCCTCCGCTTCTTGCGTCGGGCACGTTTTTTCGCCGCCTTCGTTTTGGGTTTAGGATGGTACGCGAGCACAATGTCAGTCACACGGTCTAGCAGTTCTCTCATGCGATAAGCCTCGCGTAAGTGAGCCGCTTCCCGGCAACCGCATCCACAAAAGAATCAAGACGCTTGAGAGTGTGACGGGAGACATTCCCGGCGTTCAGGCGGAACGTGAACTCATCCACATACCGGGCGAGATGCTTCTTGCTGACTTGGTGATAGACACCATTCAGACCGCGCTTGAGGACCGCCCAGACGCTTTCGATGCTGTTCGTGCTGGCCATGCCGCGCACGTATTCGTTCGCGGAGTGATTGACGCGCTGCTGCTTGAAGAACAGGCCATCCAGCCCGTTGTAGGCCCCATGCTCATCGGTAAAGAGTGTGGAACCGACTTCCACGTTTCGATGAATCGCATTCTGAATTTCTTCGATGCCCGTGCTTGTTATCGGCATCGCTTTGGTGCGCCCGCCACGCTCCCGCATTCCAAGAACGGGAGCCTTGCCTACGGAACCGCGCCCCTCTTTTAGCTTGTCGGTCTCATGTTTGTTGCTCTCCAACCCACCGATAAACGTCTCGTCAATCTCGACGGAGCCGCGCAGCTTGTCCAAGTCTTTGCCGCACGCTTCGCGCAAGCGGTGGAGGACGAACCACGCCGACTTCTGAGTGATGCCAATTTCCTTGGAAAGTTGAAGGGAAGAGATACCCTTGCGGGCGGTCACGAGCAGGTACATGGCATAAAGCCACTTGTGCAGTGGGACATGGGACCGCTCAAAGATGGTCCCTGTCCGTACGGTGAAGTCCAGCTTGCAGGCGTTGCAACGATAGAAGCCGTCCTTGCGCACGGTGATTCGGTTTGTGCCTTTGCATTCAGGGCAGGTGACGCCATTCAGCCAGAGGCGGCCTTCAAGATAAGTGCGGGCGGCAGCTTCGTCAGGAAAAAGCTCGAAGAGTTCGAGAGTGCTGATCGTTGAGCGGCTCATAGCTTTCCTTCAGGAGGATTGCAGCAGGTCATGTCGTAGTTGCATCTATGGCCGTCGGCGTATCGCGGGATGCTGCCTTTTGATTCTAGATATTCCCTTTCAGCACGCACGAGTTCGTCAACGAGATTTGAAAACTTTTCCCAAGATGGAGTTTCAGGAACAAGGCCAGCGTTTTTAATCTTCATGGCCTCATATCCCACATCATAGAACGCCTCGTCAAGGTTTTTCATCTTCCGCTCCGTCCGCAGGCTTCACACCAATCACACATTGAACAATATCGCTCGCCATCATCAGACCCCTTCTGGCAGCGTGGGCATGGTCCGAGTGGGTGCGAGCACTTTTCACAGCGTGCGGTCTCTTCGGGATTGTTTCGCAACTGCCAATCTGGTTTTGTTGTGGCCATTTGGATTACCTCCATGCTCAGAGTGTACATAACTCCCTTGCGTTTGTCAAGCATTATTTTAGGGAGTTATCTATATAAGTCCCTTCCATTTTGCCTATCGGCTACGAACCAATATAATCCCAGTCGCCTCCGCTGGCGATCTTTTTGCGCTCGTTGGTTCGCTGCCCAATGCCCGTGTCGTCGGCAACTCGGAAGTGGCCCCATTGGGCCTTCCAAACTGACCCGGTACCCCTAATCTCAGAGCGTGCTTGACTCTCTTGTCCTTCGCGTACAATGGCGTTTTCGGTTTACCATAGTGAGTCAGGCAAGTCGGCCCGATGCATCCGGCACCATTGGAGGCGATTGTGAAACGAGCACTTCTTTCAGCAGGACTGGGTTTGTTGTTGGTTGCCCCGGCGATTGGACAGCAAAAAGCCTCGCGCTCCAAGCCAGTGCTGGTCGAGCGCGTCGGCGATACGGGGTTCGTCCAACTTGAGGCCGGAAGTTTCAGGACTCTGACCCCGCGGCAACAGGCACTGGCGTACTGGCTGACGCAGGCCTCCATCGCCATCGATCCCATCATTTACGATCAGTTGTCCGCCTACGGGCTGCGGGAGAAGCGCCTGCTGGAAGGCATCGTGGCCTACCACGACGGGATCGATCCGCAAGCGATGGCGAAGATCACAGAATTCGCCAAACTCTTCTGGGCAAACCGCGGGAACCACAACGATCTGACCGCGCAGAAGATTCTGCCTACTTTTACCTTCGAGCAATTCCAGCAGGCCGCTCTCATCGCCCAACGCAACGGGGCGTTCCGCGCCGCATACGGTGACCTGCCACCGCTCGCGACGCCCGCCGAGCTGACGCGTGAAATCGAGGCGATGCGCGCTTCGCTGTTTGACCCTACATTTGAGCCGATGGCAACCGCCAAGACTCCCAAAGGCGGCAAAGACATTATTCAGGCCAGCTCGAATACGTTTTATGAAGGCGTGTCGCTGAGCGACTTGAAGGATTTCCATGAGAAATACCGGCTGGACTCGCGCGTGGTGAAAGGTCCGGACGGCACGCTGAAGGAAGTGGTTTATCGTGCTGGAACACCCGACGGCAAAATCCCGCCGGGCCTGTACGCCGCATACCTCAAGAAGGCCGTCGAATGCTTGGAGAAGGCGCGCGCTTATGCCGATCCAAAGCAGGCCGCGGTGATTGCCGACCTCGCCCGCTAAA
>Ga0208036_1000154_pt1 | contig 51875 bp, 47 predicted proteins | sample June2015DPH_11_1_2_FD_184706 | JGI IMG/M metagenome (GOLD analysis project Ga0208036, IMG submission 184706) | Peatland microbial communities from SPRUCE experiment site at the Marcell Experimental Forest, Minnesota, USA - June2015DPH_11_100... | ecosystem: Environmental > Terrestrial > Soil >...
CGTCACGACAGGAAGATGCAACTGAGGGGACGGAAAAGCCAGGCAGCCTCGTCGCTGCTCGGGACGAGCCGAGTTGATAGGTCAGAGAGCCAGAGCAAAACCAAAAGGCTCCTAGTAGGCTACAGGGTCTCGATGCCGAGGTCAATATTCCCTCGGCCTCCAGTCGAGGGGGGATTATTTCTCTTGACATCGCCTTTTATAGAACAGCACTAACGTTTTTCGGGCCTAATCCGGTGAAGTACCCACTCAGCATACTTTCCGAGTTCGCCTTGGTTCGCCCAGAACTTCGGATTGCCCATGAGGAGCAAACGCAAGGCGCCGGGCAAGTTTCCAAGTTGGGCAACCCGTCGAGTGTGCCCCGGAGCGTTGGCGGGGGGACATTTGCTTCTGCACTGGGCTATAAGGGATCGGTGAACAAGGATAAATATAAGGGTCGAAGTGGGAAAACATGTTGCGAACATGGAAAGAGGTCGAATCAGGCCAGCAACGGTTGGAGGCTATTCGATGGCGGAGGTCAGCAGCTCAGAAAAATGGCAGACGCGGACCGGAAGCTTGTGCAGACGCACGCCGTACGAAAGTTGAATGATGCAGGCCGGACACGAAGTGGCAAGAATTTGCGCGCCGGTTTTGGCCACGTTCTCCATTTTGCGATCAAGGACGTGGCGCGATAAATCGTAATGCGAAAGCGCATAGGAGCCGGCGCCGCCGCAGCACCAATCCGCTTCCGGAAGTTCGCGGTATTCGACACCCTTGAGGGATTTTAGAATTTTCCGCGGGTGCGAAGTGAGCCCCTGTCCCCGAACGGCGTGGCAGGAGTCGTGGTAGGTGACCGTTACGTGATCCCCTTTTTTGAAAAGAGGTTGGGCCGGAAGAGTGGCCACCTCCAGAAGATCGCGTACTTTGGACGCAAGAAACCCGGCCGCCTTGCCTCTGGGGTCGTTTGGCGGAAAGAGCGTGGGATATTTTTTAAGAAAAGCAGCGCAGCTGGAGCAGTCGGTCACAATGAGGTCAAACTGACTTGACGAAAGCAGGGCAATGTTTTCTCCCGCCATCCTTTGCGCGGAGGACTGCTCGCCGTAGCACAGTGGCGGAAACCCGCAGCAGCAGTTGTCAAGCACGGTTACCGTTTTGCCGATCTGCCGCAGAAGACGTAGCGCCGCATCTCCCGCCTTGGGGCACATGACATCCGTGCCGCAGCCGACGAAGTAACCGATGCAGAGCGAATCGCCTTCGCCCGGAAGTTCCCCCGGTTTTGTGATTTCCCGGAAGGCCTTTGACGGAAAATGCTCGACGATTTCCTCGGATTGTTCGAGGTCGCGTCCGAAACAGCGCAACAGCCCCAACGCCTTGGCCGCTTTTGACGCCTTTGTTTTCTTGCCAAGCCCGGCCGCGTGCCCGGCCAGCCTAATACGGCCGGGATAGGGAAGCATGTAATCAAAAAGCATCTTATGCAGAGGGTTGCGCCCCACCTTCTCCAGATATTCGGTCCGAGCTGCGGTAATGAGATCGGCCGTGGCCACGCCCGGAAAGCAATTGGCCGTGCACGCCCCGCATAATAGGCAGGCGAAAAGCGGATCTTCGAGCTCCTTGGACCATGTCGCGCGTCCTTCAATCAGCGCCCGTAGCATGGCAATCCGTCCGCGCGCGACTCCCGCCTCGTGGCCCGTGGCGCGGAAAATGGGACACGCCACCTGGCAGAAGCCGCAATGGTTGCAGCGGGCGATTTCATCGTATTGCTCGCGTATCGGCATGATTACTTCCTGCCCGGCAGACGGCCCGGGCAAAAAACAGCGTGCGGATCGAGCGTGGCCTTCAGGCGGTGAAAGAGCTGCCATTCGGGCCGCGGCGGACCGAAAACATCGAAGCCTTTTTTGAATTCCGAGGGCGCTTTTTCCAAGACAACGCTTCCTCCCGATTCATTTGATGACGCCAAAAGCGCACGCCAGTTTTCCGGCCCAAGCGCTGGCATCCCAGCCGACACGCGACCGCAGGCGAAATCCGCCAAAATAAACGCGTCGGGGAGATTCGATTCGCTTTTGCTCAAGAAGCTCTCGATAGCATCGATCCGCAGGTTGGTGCACAAACAAAAATCGGCCCCGCACAACCGGCCGAAATCATCCGCATGAGCGCCTGGCAGCAGCGGATAATCGAATTCGCCCTGGCTCCGAAGCCCGCTTTGCTCCATCTTCTCCTTGCCGCGTTGAACCTGTGCCAGAACCGTATCGTGAAACCCTTCGAAGCCGGCCTTGAATTCCCATTCCCTTCCGGATGCAAAGAACACGGCCGTTACAAAAACCGGATCCAAGCCCGAATCCAATAGCAGAGCGGCCGCCTGGGCACATTGCGCCAGCGAACCCCTGGCGCGAACAACGCGGCAGGTTTCCGGAACCGAGGCGATGCAGAAGTTCAGTTCTGTCAGAAAGCCGAGGGTTCCGGCCGAGCCGGAAAGCAGGCGCGTGATGTCGTACCCGGCCACGTTTTTCATCACCTTGCCGCCAGCTGAAATGTGACGGCCTAAACCTGACACGAATTTGAGGCCAAGCAGCCGATCTCGCGGCGCGCCGTAATAGGCGCGCTCCGGGCCGCACGCCCCCAGGGCCACCATGCCGCCCAGAGTGCAGGCGTCGGCCAAGGGAGGACGGATGGGAATCCACTGGCGGTTTTCGGCCAGGATTGCCTGGGCCATCGGCCATTTTGCGCCGGCGCCGAAAACAGCGACCTGGTTGGCCGGATCGTATTCAATAACCTGGGAAAGTTTATCGCTTCGCAAATTTGTTTCCGGCCGCACCGGCAGATTGCCGAAGCTGGCCAGGTTCCCGCTCCCCAGCGGCAAAAGCGCTTGACCCGCGGCAATCGCCGCGCGCACGGCTTCGCACGCCTCGGCCGGGCTTGCGGGAATCCATTCGCGCTCCCATTTCGCCGGTGCGGCAAGCGGGGCGTGGTCCGATCCATTCGGCGGGACAACCTTTCCGGGATTCAGCTTATCGTACGGGTCAAATACCTTTTTGACCTGCCGTTGAAATTCCAAATCATCGTCCGAAAAAACAAGCCGCATGGCCTCCATTTTTTCCGTGCCAATTCCGTGCTCCCCCGTAATGGTGCCGCCAAGGCGCACACACGCCTGGGTGATTTCAAACGACGCCGCATGGACCTTTTTGACCTGTCCCTGATCCCGCGCGTCGAACAGAAGCAGCGGATGGAGATTGCCATCGCCCGCGTGTAAAACGTTTCCGCATTTGAACCCGTGCTTTTGCGAAAGTGCAGTGACTTCCCTTAACGCTTCAGGCAGGCGCGTGCGCGGGACCGTGCAGTCCGCGACCATGTAATTGGGGGCGACCCGCGCGATGGCGCCAAAGGCCCCGCGGCGTCCGGCCCAAAGCTGGTTGCGCTCGGCATCGTCTTTCGCCTCGCGGATGGTGCGCGCGCCCTGGGCCATGCAGATACCCTTGATGCGATCTGCCTGGGCTTTGAGTCCGACGACCGGGCCCTCCACCTCGATGATGAGCACTGCCGCGGCGTCGCGTGGGTAACCGCAGGTGATGCTGTCCTCTACCGCGCCAATGACCACCGTGTCCATCATCTCGAGCGTGGCCGGAACGATTCCCTGCGAAATGATCGCGGACACTGAACGGGCCGCATCTTCAAGCTGCTCGTACACCGCGAGCATGGTGATCACCGATTCCGGTTTGGGCATGATTCGAAGCGTGGCCTCGGTGACGATGCCGAAGGTTCCCTCGCTCCCCACCAGGAGCCCACGGACATCGTAGCCCGGCGAATCAAAGCATGGTCCGCCGAAATGGCGGATTTCGCCGTCCGGCAGAACCGCTTCGAGGCCAATGACGTGGTTGGTCGTCACGCCGTATTTAAGGCAATGGGGCCCGCCCGCATTTTCGGCGATGTTTCCGCCGAGCGTCGAAACCTTCTGGCTGGCCGGGTCGGGCGCATAATAATAACCGAGCGGCGAAAGGGCGTTTTGAACCTCGAGGTTGGTGACGCCGCACTGAACGCGCGCGATCCGACGTTTGAGCGTTATGTCAACGATGCGGTTGAGTCGCGAGAGGGCGATTACGGCCCCGTTTTGCAGGGCGATGCTTCCGCCGGACAGGTTAGTTCCGAAACCGCGCGGAACGTAGGGAACTCCGGCCCGGGTCAGCGTTTTGACGACCGCCGCGGTTTCGGCGGTATTGCCGGGGAAAACCACCGCGCCGGGCCGCGAAACGCCAAGCGATGCGTCGTACGAATAAACCTCGACCGAGACCGCGCCGGTCGTGATATACCCGGCCCCGACGATGCGCCCCAATTCCTTGAGCAGGCCGCGTTCAATCATTTTTCGTTGTAAACCTCGGCCGCGGCAGAGAGCGCCCCGGGTTTGACCTTGATCCCTTCGGTCTTCAAAATAGTTTCCAGCGCCGAAAGGAAAAGGAACACATTGCTTTGGCAGCAGGCGTGGCCCATGAGGCCCACCCGCCATATTTTGCCCGCCAGATTGCCCAGTCCCCCGCCGATCTCGATGCCAAATTTGTCAAGCAAGGCCCCGCGCACTATCTTATCGTCCGCCCCTGAGGGGATGACGATCGAATTCAGCATGGGCAACCGTTCCGTGGGCGGGACCAGCATCGAGAGCCCCATGGCCTCGACGCCGGCGACCAACGCGCGGTGGTTGAGCCGGTGCCGAGCAAAACGCGCCTCCAGCCCTTCCTCGGCGACGATGCGCAGCGCTTCGCGAAGGCCGTAAATCATGTTGATGGGTGCGGTGTGATGGTATTTGCGCGCCGCGCTCCAGTAATTTAGCACCATGCTCATGTCCAGGTACCAGCTGACCACCGGTGTTTTGCGGCTGGTGAAAATCTTCACCGCTGCGTCGTTGAACGAGACCGGGGCGAGGCCCGGAGGGCAGGAGATGCATTTCTGCGTGCCACTGTAAACGACATCGACTCCGTTATCGTCAATGTTGACTTCCATGCCAGCAAGAGAGGTGACCATATCGGCCAGCAGGAGCGCGCCGGCTTCGTGCGCGATCTTGGCGATGTCGGCCAGCGGCGTGCAGGCGCCGGTCGAGGTCTCGGCGTGGACGAGCGCCACGATTTTGGGCTTCTTCTTGGCCACGGCCCTACGGACCACGTCGGGATCGATGGCGCGCCCCCACGGCGCTTCGACCATGGTGAGTTTACCGCCGAGCCGCTTAACAATGTCGCACATGCGGGTTCCGAAGACGCCGTTGACGCAGACCACCACCTCGTCGCCCGGCTCCAGCATGTTAACAAAACAGGTCTCCATCCCTGCGCTGCCCGTGCCCGACACCGGGATGGTGAAGGTGTTTCTTGTCTGAAAAACATAGCGCAGAAGCTCTTGCGTCTGGTCCATCATCAAAAGAAAATAGGGATCGAGATGTCCGATACAGGGAGAAGCCATTGCCTGAAGAACGCGGGGAGAAACATCGCTTGGGCCGGGCCCCATCAATACGCGGCGGCCTGGATTAACTTCGGTCAGGGATTTCAGATCCATTTAAAACCTCTGTAAAAACAGAACTTTGCGCAAGGCGTTCATTCGTGGCAGACAGAAAAATGGCCCTTTACCCAAGATACAATCAAGCAAGACCAAGGGTCTTGGATGAGCACATTGTCCCAAAGCTGGGAATTTCGCAGACGGCCACCCCAAAGCCTTTGATGGGGATTTGCGTTTCCATTTTCCAGCGCACCGCTAACGTACACCCGACCGCCCTTGAAGGCAAGTCCAATCGAGTCTTCTTAGGCTCCATACAACTGGCCCCCAAGGGTCTCTGAGACGGTGCTCAATGTTCCTTGCCACCGGCCACTGCCTCATCTCGAAGCGATTTCCCGGACACCTCTCCCGTCTTGCCGCTGCTGCAAACTCGTCAACGACTTATCGATTCTGCTGGGCAGCACCAAGCGCCGCCACAGGTTGCCCAGGTTGTAGGCGATCACACTCAGCCAGAGTCGCACTTCGTTCGACCGAAAACGATGACAGGACAGACGTGTTATCTTTACCGCCTGTTTGCCTTCTCTGATCCACTGCTCCGCCGTGCCCCCGCTGGTTGTAGAAAGGCCCCACGGCCCGACTGTCCATCACCAGGTTAGTCACGATGAGTCCGAATCGCGGGAACAGTTCCCCGAAGTGGAACTCCACCTTCGCCACCACCCGCCGCGTCAACAACTCCGCGATGTCCCGCTCCAGGCTGTCGTTGGCCGGGATGCGGATGGCTTACTTCACACCCCGTTCCTCCAGCGCCTCGTAGATCTCCGGTTTGGCGAAGGCGGCATCGGCCCGAAAAACCACCTCTTTGCCCGGCTTCTGTTGCCGCTCGATCTCTGGCAGCAGCAGTTCTCCCCACTCTTCAGCACTGTGCACATTGCCGGGCCTCAGCTTTGCCGCCAGGCAGTCGCCTTCACGATTGAACAGCCGCAGCGGGTGATAGCAGGTGGACTGGAAGTGGCCGTTGTACGCGCTGTTCTCCTGCTGGCCGTACACTGGAATCTCGGTGCTGTCCATGTCCAGCACTTTCCGCGGTGGCGTATCGATGGCCTCGGCCTTGGCGATGAGTTCGCGATTGATGCGGGCCAAGCTACGGAAGTTGTCCTCCTCGGCCAGCATCTCGGTCTCAAAAGTCTGCAAGCGGGAGGTCAGCGCCGCACCCCGATCCCAAGTTTTCTCGGAACCGAGCAACCGGAACGTCGGATCCTGCGAGACTCGCTCGGCATCATTGACATCCTCATAGCCCGCGATACGGCTGTAGACGGACTGGCGGAACAGGTCCGCCAGCGGAAGCTGCGTGTTCTTCCCGCGTCGTGAGTCGGCCAGATGCTGGGCGACGAGATCACCGAAGCCCAGACGTTCGTCCAACTCACGAACCAGAATCAGGCCGCCGTCGGACGTGACCCGGGAGCCTTGGAAATCGATCTTGAGAGAAGCGTTGAAGGAGAGCTGAAATGGCTGATTTTATGTCTCACGCATTATAAGGGGGCGCCCCTTTGGAGTAAGGTTTGAGCGTTGTCTCACTTCACCTAGAAAGGAGTGCCCTCCATGAATAGTGTCAAATACATCGGCATGGATGTTCACACGGCAACGATTTCCGTCGCCGTGCTCGATGTCGCCGGGAAGCTGATCATGGAATCGGTCATCGAGACCAAGGCCAGCACGATTCTCCAGTTGATCCAGGGATTGCGCGGGGACCTGCACGTCACGTTCGAAGAAGGCACCTGGGCGGCCTGGCTGTATGACCTGCTCAAGCTCTACGTCACGAAGATCGTGGTGTGCGATCCGCGCCGCAACCCCCTGCTCAAAGAAGGCAATAAGAGCGACCGGATCGATGCGCGGAAGCTGGCCGAGCTGTTGCGTGCCAATCTTCTCCGCTCGGTCTATCACGGAGAGAAGAGCCTGCGTACGGTGAAAGAATTGGTCCGCAGCTACCTGACCTTCGGCAAAGATCTCACGCGGGTCATGAACCGGGTGAAGGCGATCTTTCGCAGCTGGGGCATTCCCTGTGGCGGCAAGAGTGTCTACAACCCGCGCCATCGTGACGAGTGGCTGAGCAAGATCGCGGAAGTTGGCGTGCGCCGCCGGGCGGAGCTTTACTACGCGCAGCTCGATGCGCTGGCTTCCTTGCGCCAGCAAGCGCGGCGAAAACTCCTGGCCGAGAGCCGGAAGCACCGTGCCTGGAAATTGCTCCGCTCGATTCCGGCCCTGGGTCCGATTCGCGTGGCCCTGCTGATGGGCATTGTCCAGACGCCCCACCGGTTCCGCAGCAAGCGGCCGCTCTGGAGATACAGCGGGTTTGGGGTGGTGACGCACACCAGTGCCGATCACCGGTATGTCGACGGGCAGCTGGAACGATCCAAGAAACCGGTATCGGTTCGCGGGCTCGACCCCAATCACAATCACCATCTCAAGGATTTGTTCAAGGGTGCGGCGATCCAGGCCGCCACCCGGGAGGGTCCTCTCTGGGAGTTCTACGAGGCTCTCGTGGCGAAAGGCATGAGACCCGAGATGGCCCGTCTCACTCTGGCGCGTAAGATTGCCGCGATCACGTTGACCGTTTGGAGGAAAGGAGTCGCGTTTGACGCCAAATATCTGAAGCCCCAAACAGCTTGAGTGTTTCTGCCCCGAATTCGTTCCATCCCTGGGGATCTTTCCTGACGGTGGCGAGTCCGCTTCTGGGACACTTGGGTTCGAGGGTGAGTCTCAACCCAATAGGTAGGCTCGGCGTGCCTCGGGCACCCAGTCTCAATCTCACTCTAGGCCCCCTCGCATAACCCGAAAAAGCAATGGGCCACGAGTCCCGGTAGTGGCGTCATTTGGAATTCTTAGTCGAGTGGAAGGAAAAATGCTGGAGCATCATTGCGACGCTGTTTTCGCTCGGTATGACGTGCCATGTTGCTCCGGGAATTTTAACCTCGATGTTCCTGTTTTGCAGCACGCCAGTTCCTGTCAATTTCTTCCGTTAACCGAGAAATCCTTTCAGCTTCGTCCCGTTCGGCAGAATCCTGTTTACGCCTTTTCCTCAAACGGTGAGGTTGGCAGAACGGGCATTTACCTCGGGTATTTTCATGTTCCCTGCCGCAATTTTTGCAGATCATTTCGATTTTTCCTTTCTTGACCTGGGGTAGTGGGCGAAAGTTGCGTCAATGGTTTTCCCAGGCTCTTGCTAGATCAATCGGCTCACTCGATACATGAGGTCGGAGACAAGTGCGGCCGGGTGTTTTGCCATCAGCTCTTGGCGAAGTTCAGCCTGCGAAAAGGCACTGCCCAATGCCGTCGAGATAGTGAATTTCCCATCGGGAGTTTTTGAAATCTTGGCAATGTACACGTTTTCATTGCATAGATCGTACGTCATAATTACTCCTCTGGCCAGAAGCATCCTTGTGGCATAGTCCTTTGGTTTGTCTAATCTGATATAATGGGAAGAATGTAATGCCCCGATTGCAGTCGGGGCATATGATAACTCTTCGAGCGCAATTCCAAGGGTAGCATAGGAGTGTGCCCGATGCCAGAACAAAAATCATTCAAACAGACGAGACCAATTCGACCCGGTGAAGTTGGGACAGCAGAACCCGAGCGTCCCATACGAGGGACACACTTGGAACCAGCGTGGATAAGGCCAGGAGAAACGCAAAGAATTGTCCGGGACCGGAGCAAGCGGCGCAGAAGAACGCGCTAGCGCTTCACACCTTTCGCACTGAGAACCCGAAAAGACCAGGGATCGTCGTGCGCGACATCAAACCCCAACTGAGTGGCGAAAGCACCAGTCTGTAATGGGGAAATCGGCGCTTCTTGGCTTACTGGGTAATATCCTCTTATTCGATACTGTCTACGTTCAACCAACTTGTTCTGTTTTGAGTTAACCACGCTGATTTCTACGGTTATCTCTTTCACGGTGACATTGGGCAAGCCGTTGTAAACGTCGAAACGGATCATGCCCCAGCTTCCTTCCCTTTCCACCCAGTCCTCCAGGGCACCGCGAATCTCCAGCTTGGCCAATTCGTCTGAGCTAAGTTCATCTTCTGTCGGCAGAAAAGGACTGTAGGCCTTTTCCGACTGAGGTTCTTTTACCCTAGTCCAACCACTCGGATACAGAATCTCGGTAGATCCCGTGAAGCGATTGATCCTAACCGGAAAGGTTCGACCAACCGACACCTGGATATGGTCGAAGCGATAGGCGGTCGGCCACACAAAAACACAGAAGAGAACGAAACCGATGATGCACGCGAGAGTTAGCTTGTATTTGCGAATCTTCATTGAGAGCCAGTCCCCCACATAGCGAATGCTGGCCTCTACATGGTATAACGCGAGGTAGAGCATATCGCCGATGATTTGGAATCCGGCCTTGATCGGGTTCTTCGAGTAGTCCTCCATTACGGGCGGGGATTGTATCGCGTACCCCCGCCCGTGGAAAGCGATTTTATGCGGCACTCGGCTCTGTGTTCGCCGTCAGAAGTTCACCAAGTTCCCACACATGCTCGGTAATTCCAGCTTGCATTGCTGGTGTGACCCTCAAGGTCTGGTGAATTCTCACAAAGTTGTAATGGGCAAAGTGTAGCGCAACCTGGGCCTTCAAGTTCGCCAATTTCTTGCTGAAGGCGTTCGTCAGTCGCGTGAACCTTCGCGCTTGCATCCTAATGGTGAGGTTCTGGCGCTCGATGTACGAGGTTGAAATGTAACGCGGGTGAGGCTTCCCCGTGATGGGTGTCGGCATCGCTGCGATGACTCTAGGAGGTCCGTACCACTCGGGCGCCCCTGCCTCTCGCTCCTCGGTTCCGTACACCTTCACCAGCATGGCGTAGTCAATGTCCGCTCCGAAGTTATCTTCGACGGCATTAAGGTACGGGCGGAATCCATCCGTTGTGAGTTGGACGCGGTACGCCAACCGCTCTTTGAGGTCGGAGATTAGATGGAATGCCGTCGCCGCGTCTCGCTTGCCAATCAGGTGCGAGATCACGAGCTTCGTGTCAGCGTCCATGCCGATGAACACGTATTGGTCGCCGCGCTCCGGCGGATCGTCGTCGGTAATGAGGGCTTGCTTCTTGAAGATGTAAGTCTAGATTTCGTCCACTTGGACGCGACGAGCAGGAACGCGCCGGATTTTGGTGTCCAGCAGCGCCGCGCACCGTTCGCCGATTTTCAGCAGTGTCCGCGCAACAGTATTGCGCTCCACTCCAACCATTCGGGCCGTGGCTCTCATCGAGCAACCCTCGATGAGTCCGTTGATGATCTGGATTTGTTTTTCTACTGGAAGGACATTCATTTCGGCTTGCCTTTCCCGCGAGGCGAGCCGATAATGTTTTTGAGGTCGGCATTGCGGCTCACTCCGCGTGCTGATTTGGCCCCGTTCTCAGTTAGCGCTGAGGGCGGGGCTTTCTCTTTCAGACCTAGAATACAGGAACCGCTTGCTGTTTGTCAAGCACTAATTTTGTGTCCAAGCCCGACGACATGATCGAACCTATTTCTTCTTTGGAGGTCTTCCGCCAGCATAGGTTTTGCGCATGGCGGCAATCTTGCGAAAGTATTCAGGGCCGCGCTTCGCAGTTGCGTTACCACCCATTTTCCCGAGGGCGACAGCGGCAGGGTTCTTTTTCATAGTGTTATATTACAGCATCCGCTTGCTGATGTCAAGGTAATTTCTGAAACGGGTCTGGGTATCCGTGGGGAAGGTGGAGATTCTCTATCATCTTCCGTAGGGCCTCACCTTGACTTCGGGATGCGGCTTCAGAAATGGCCTCGATTGCGAAATCGTCAGCGGAGTACCACTTGCGTCCTTCCTTGATAATGATTAGGTCTGTCTTACCGCCGCAGTGGTCAATGTACTTCTTTGCGTTTTCAACCATATAGATTGCTAAGCGAGCGCCCAACCTAGTATCCATTTTTGGGGGGTACGCCGTATCGTAGAGGTAACGCAGCAAAGAAGAATCTCCGAGCCCTAGAAGCTGAAGAGTATCCGCTGGATAAAGTCCTTTGCTGTCGAAAACAAACATCTGCAATGGCGTGAATATATCAGAGAGAGAGGAAACAGCGATGAGCATCTGAAGATTGAGGTCAGCGTAGTGACGGCCCATCCCGGTAAGAACCTCGTCTGCGATCTTATAAACCGTGTCTGCATCCACTCGCCCCTTGGTGAGTCCGATGTTGATGTCTTCCAGCGCCCTGGCAATCTTATCCTTGGCTTCCTTGGCAAGTTGAGGCAGCCCGGCGTAGGCCATGACAACTACTCACTTCTCCCCACACTCAACGAAAATCTTGCACTCGTAGTATTTGTGGTAATCCGGTGCCGAAACCTGCTGGTCGGCGCAAATCACTATGCCATCGCTACACCGCATCCCCACGACCGCTGTCACAATTATCTTCCTCTCGGTAGGTTTTACAGGGTACGGCGGTTTCCGTTCGAAATCAACCGCCAACTGATACAATCCCTCCATCTTTTGCCACTCCCTTTTTCAGTGAATTTCAAATGACGCCACTACCCGAGTCCCTAATAGAACCATGGTTGCCACCTGACAACCGTTCTGCTTGTTGGTTTCAGAGCGCACTGGCTTCGTCGCGAAGAGGCGATGAAAACCGCTGGGAGAGAAAACCGGAACTGCTGGGCCGCAGTGTCCAGCCTTCGCGTGGATGGCGCGGTCGGTCAGAACCGACCCTGTTTAATCACGTGGGGCTGGAAGGAAGAGAACGTCCAGCCGTGGGGGAACTGTTTCTCTTGACTTCCCCCCTTATAGAACCCATTGGGTGTTGACCTCCGGCATGTCTTCATCACGTTCAAACCCGCATCAATATTGATGACGGCCAACATCCGAAGATTCACAGGTGGAGTTCAAAATGGAAATATGGGATTATACCCCTTTCACGTTAAACCCCCAACACAAATGAGTCCAAGCAGTTTCACGGCACGACGGAAACCTGCACCTGATCCACGCCACCGCTATGAGACAAATACAAACCAAAGGACATTTCCGAAATGAAGGCATTCCAGCGAGCCTGCGGGTGATATCTTTCATCAGTATTTATGCGGGTCTAAACGCACTGAAGACGTCTCGGAGGTACACACCCTATGGGTGAGAAACAAAATCAGCCCTTTTAGCTCTCGTTCAATGCTTCCTTGAAGGTCGATTTCCAGGGATCGCGAGTGACTTCCGATGGTGGCCTGATTCTGATTCGCGAGTTGGATGAGCGACTGGGTCTGGAGAAGCTCATCGACGAACACTTGAGCGACTCGCGACAGGGCTTGAATAAACAATTTACGGTGACCGATCTGGTGCGGCAGTCGGTTTACAGCCGCTTGGCAGGTTATGAGGACCTCAACGACGCCGAACGATTGGCCGCCGACCCGACGTTCCGCTTGGTCAGTTCGCAGAGGATCTGGGACCGAGGCGCGGCGCTGACCTCCCGCTTGCAGACTTTTGAGACCGAGATGCTGGCCGAGGAGGACAACTTCCGTAGCTTGGCCCGCATCAACCGCGAACTCATCGCCAAGGCCGAGGCCATCGATACGCCACCGCGGATAGTGCTGGACATAGTGCTGGACATGGACAGCACCGAGATTCCAGTGTACGGCCAGCAGGAGAACAGCGCGTACAACGGCCACTTCCAGTCCACCTGCTATCACCCGCTGCGGCTGTTCAATCGTGAAGGCGACTGCCTGGCGGCAAAGCTGAGGCCCGGCAATGTGCACAGTGCTGAAGAGTGGGGAGAACTGCTGCTGCCAGAGATCGAGCGGCAGCAGAAGCTGGGCAAGGACGTTGTGTTCCGGGCCGACGCGGCCTTCGCCAAGCCGGAGGTGTACGAGGCGCTGGAAGAGCGTGGCGTGAAGTATGCGATTCGCATCCCGGCCAACGACAGCCTGCAGCGGGACATCGAGGGGTTGTTGACTCGTCCAGTGGGATGTCCAAGGCATAAGCCGGTGGTTTGGTACAAGAGCTTTCTCTATCAGGCAGCGAGCTGGAGGATACCACGGCGGGTGGTGGCGAAGGTGGAGTTCCACGTTGGAGAGTTATTCCCTCGGGTCGGATTCATCGTGACCAACCTGGAGGCTGACAGCCGGGCCGTGGTGCGGTTCTACAACAAGCGCGGCACGGCGGAGCAGTGGATCAAGGAAGGCAAGCAGGCGGTGAAGATGACGCGGCTGAGTTGCCATCGGTTCCGGTCAAATGAAGTGCGGCTGTGGCTGAGCGTGATTGCGTACAATTTGGGGAACCTGTGGCGGCGGCTGGTGTTGCCAAACCGGATTGGCAACTGGTCGCTGACCAGTTTGCAGCAGCGGTTGGTGAAAAGGGGCGGCCGACTGCTGAAACACGCCCGCTATTACTGGTTACTACTAGCTGAGAGCCATCTGACCCGGCGACTCTTCGGGGCCATGGTGCGGCGGATCGGCTCGCTGTCCGTGCCAGCAGGGTAGGTGAGCTGCCGAACGAGCAGGTTTCAGTGAGCAGGGAGGGTGGGGTGGGAAAAGTGTAGGAGGCAAGGGTCGAAGTAAGGCCTTGGGGTTGTCCGGAGGAACAAAGCTGGCCGTTCCGTGGCCTGTGGAAGCACCTGGCACTGCAAATCCGACTGACAATTGCGTTCAGCGGTGGTCAGGTGTATATTATCGGCCGGGCAGAAAGCCCATAATGGAAATTCCGGATGAACACCGCGAGACCGGCGCGGGTGATTCGATTTACGAATGGGAGGTTACCCATGGACCACATTTCCAGCAGAAGACAGTTCCTGAACCTCTTGGTGGGGGCTCCCCTGGCTCCCTATGCGCTGCGCGCCTTTGAGCCCCCAACCGCGCTTCCATCCAGCGCTTCGGAACCGCAAGTGTACCTGGCGACGTTCAATTACCAGGGAGTGCGTCTCGGGGATGGCATGTTGAAGAAACAATATGATGCCACGCGAGATTACTTCTACAATCTCCCGGACGATGACATCCTTAAAGGCTTCCGCAAGAGAGTCGGCATGCTGGCCCCGGGGAACGACATGGGCGCCTGGGGTTCGGAAGACACCGGGATGGTCTTTGGCCAATGGCTGAGCGGCATGGCGCGAATGTACAAAGCCACCGGCGACACGGCAATGCGCGCCAAGGCTGTCCGTCTGATGCGCGAGTGGGCGAAGACGATCGAGCCGGACGGCACGCCCTACTCTCCGACCTTGGCGCAGGAGCTGAGATTCTCTCACTACGCCTGGGACAAGCTGGTATGTGGGTTGGTGGATCTTTATGAGTACGGCGGCGAGAAGGATTCACTCCCGGTGCTGGAGAGAATCACTGATTGGGCTATGCGGAACCTCGACCGCACTCGAAAGGCGGCCACCGTGGACGACGCTCAGGGCATCTCTCCGGAGTGGTACACGTTATCCGAGAATCTTTATCGCGCCTACCGCTCGACCGGAAACAGCACTTACAAAACCTTCGGTGACCTGTGGCGCTACGACCACTACTGGGGTATGTTCAATGGAGAGGTCCCACTTGACCCGGCCCACTTCCATGCTTACAGCCACGTCAACACCCTGAGCAGCGCTGCTATGACTTACGCCCTTACCGGCAAGCCCGAGTATCTCGAGACCATCGTACACGCCTACGACCACTTTCAAAAGGTGCAATGCTACGCCACAGGCGGTTACGGTCCGGCGGAAAGGCTGGTAGCGCCGGACGGCGAACTGGGCAGGTCACTCGAACGCGAGGCGAACACGTTTGAGACCCCCTGTGGGGCGTGGGCGGTCTTCAAGCTGGGGCGCTACTTGATCGAGTTCACCGGCGAAGCCCGGTATGGAGACTGGATGGAGAAGCTACTCTACAACGGGATCGGGGCGGCGCTGCCCATGGCCTCCGGAGGGAGGACCTTCTACTATTCGGATTACCTGCTCGGCTCCGACACGCATATCGCTTCAGCGCGCAAAGACTACTACTGGGACCCCTACCCTTGCTGCTCCGGCACGTACATTCAGGCGGTGGCGGACTATCACAACATCATCTATTTCCAGGGCGAGCGCAGTTTGTGCGTCAACTTGTTTGTGCCCTCCACAGCAACCTGGAACCTCGACGGAAACGAGATCCAGATCGAACAGGAGACGGCCTACCCGGAATCGGATACCGTCACGCTGACCGTTCGGCCACAAAAGAGCGTCTCGTTTAAGCTTGGATTCAGAGTACCCGAATGGTCGCAGGGGGCGACGGTGAGTGTAAACGGCAACAAGCTCGACGTGCCTGCCAACCCCGGATCGTGGGCCACTATCGAGCGGGCGTGGAATGCGGGTGATCGCGTCGCGATCCAGATTCCGATGCGACTCCGCTTGGTGCCAATTGACAAACAGCATCCGCAACGAGTTGCCTTGATGTGCGGCCCCGTGGTCTTGGTCCAGGATGGACGCTACACCCAGCGACTCACCAGCGTGCCCGGCGGGGGAGATCTCGGAATTACCCGCGTTGGGGACCGGCTGCATTTCCGGGTAGCAGCCCAGCCGAAGAGCATCTTCAGGCCCGAGTGGGGAGCCTTCGTGCCCTTCTATGAGGTGGGCCAAGGATTTCCTTATCGCATGTACTTCGATCTCCTCTAGTCCTTGTGGGGCGTGCTCGCAAGGTTCGGAGGCCGGGACCAACCACCTGATTCGACCACGACAACAACTCCAAAGAGAACAAAAAAACAAGAACAACGATAGAGAAAGGACGAGAAAAGCAAAAGACTGAAAGGCGGTAAGTCTTGTAGGGAGGCTCTACCCTTCTGCTGTCGCGGCCTCAGGCCGTACGCGGCCGCCCCTAGCTGCGTTGCGCGGCCAACTCGCGGCACTTGGCCACGAACTTCTCAAATAGCTTGCGCGGCTCGGGCTGGTCAACCATCTCTTCCGGATGCCACTGCACGGCGATCAGGAACGGATAGGCATCGGCGGATTCCACCGCCTCCACCAGTCCATCCTCGGAATGAGCCGTCACTTTGAGCCCCCGCCCCAGACGCTTGATGGCCTGGCGGTGCAGGCTGTTCACACGGCAACTCCCCTTGAACGTCTCCGCCAGCCGCGATTCGGGGTCAGTCAGGGTGACGGCGTGAGTCGGCTCGGGGCGTGGTGCGGACTGCATGTGTTCATGCTCGACCGGAGCTTCCGAGTTCAAGTCCTGGTAGAGCGTTCCGCCGAACTTCACGTTGATCATCTGGAGGCCGCGGCAGATGCCCAGGATCGGGAGCCCGTGGCGGTGTGCCCGATCAAATAGCTCAAATTCAAAGGCATCCCGTTTCGCGTCAATCTGAACGAGGCCTGGATATTTGACCGCTTCCTCATAATACTTGGGGTTGATGTCCTTCCCGCCGGTAAATAGCACCCCATCGTAGCCTTTGATGTCGGGGATGGAAGGGTGGGAGGGCGAGACCACCTCAACCTCCTCCGGCTTCACCCCAACGGCCAGGAGCGCCTTGTAGTAGGGGGATTCGGAGCCTTTGGCTTTTTCCTTGTCGGAAACAGAAATTGCAAATAATATGAAAGTTGAGATAGGACTGATGAAAAAGGAGCCAGCAGAATCGGTTCGGTGTGTAATCGCCGCATCCCTGGGTACCGAAATCGCGTTGCTAGCCAAGGAGGTATGTCGTGCCGAAGACTGACGCGAAACAATTTGTGCCACGCCGGACGGTGCTGAGAGCGTCCGCCGGGGTGATTTTGGGCGCGCTGTGGCCGTCTATGGAGTGTCCCGCTGCGGCGCCGAAAGAGGCAGAGACGGTCAGGTCTACAAGATTGTATGTCTTCGATCTCGGTACGTTAGCGGCGCCAGCTGATCCCTATAAGACTTACGGTTTGAAACCAGAGCAACTAGGAGAGGCAAGGATGTCTGTCATTGGTTACCTCATCGTCCATCCTAAAGGCACACTCATCTGGGATACAGGGGTCGTGCCCGACGAGCAGGTTGGCACCGATGCTAAGGGTGCTGACCGCGCGGGCAAACGTACCCTTAAGGATCAACTCGCAGAGATCGGATATTCGGAGAGCAGCATTACGTACCTTGCATTGTCCCATTATCATGGCGACCACTCAGCCAATGCCAATGCCTTTGCGTCGTCGATCTGGATCGTGCAGAAACCTGAGCGCGACGCGATGTTTTCCGATACACCACCACCAATGATACTCCAGGCTATGCCTGGGTATAACAAGCTGAAAGACTCCAAAACGATCATCCTTCTGAAGGTCGATCCATACGATGTGTTCGGCGACGGCACAATCCTCATAAAGCCTGCATACGGGCATACCGAAGGAAGCCAGATCCTCATGGTAAAGCTGGAGAGGACTGGCTGGGTTGCGCTGGTGGGAGATCTCTACCACTACCCGGAAGAGCGGGCCGCGAGAACCCCCACTCCCAGTTTCGATTACAACAAAGAGGAAGACCTCGCGTCGAGAGCCAGGATCGAAGACTACGTCAAGAGCATGGGAGCGCAAATGTGGATTGAGCACGATTACGCGTTCCACCATAAGCTGAAGAAGTCACCCTTATATTACGAGTAGCACACCCGCCAAGCGGGCAGAGCCTGTTTGGGCTGAAGGTTGTCTTCTGACCCACCAACCTGCGGTGCAACGAAGGCTAATTATTAGGGGGGCTTGCGAGATGATAAAATTACGAGCACTTGCTTTAGATTTAGCCGTACTGATCACCGGATGCTTCTCGGTCCAGGCAGACGCCCAACAGAAAGCGGGAAGTCCTCCCTCGGGCACCGTCACTGGCAAGATGTACAAGTTCGATAAGATCGCCGAGGGGATTTATTATGCCACGGCCGCCAATGCCACTAGAAATGGGCCGAGTGCCGGCGGCAACCACCCGATTATAGTCAACGACCGCGACGTGATGGTTGTGGATGCCGGCCTGACCCCCGCTGCCGCGCAAGCACTCCTAACTGATCTAAATTGGGAAGAGTGCGTTTGCCAGTCGATGGCAACGCGAGGATTTGAACCCCCAAGCCGCGGACCTACAAGAGAGGTCCGGGCTACGCTTGCTTGATTGGAGGGGTCGACTGGGGGGTGGCTTGTGAGGCCTGGCGGCTCACCGTCAGGACCCCCGCTTGGGCGCATCAGCGCGAGTTATCGGGACGTGCCCGCAGTGGCTTTCTACTTATCGCGGTTACTCGCCTTTGCCGATCCCAGACCACAGACGGCGCTTGGCAGCACCCGCCAAGGCCAAAAGCCCGGCTCCAAATAACGTCAGCGTGGCAGGTTCGGGTACTGGGGATACGCTAAGGGTATCTTTGTTATTAAAAGAGCCGAACTGGAGCTCGAAGTCTGCCCCCGCAGCGACGCTGCCGCCGGTGAAACTCCACGTCCAAGGCGGCTGCCCCGGCATCATTAGGGGATTGCCAGTCCCCGCGCTGCTCGATGCGCTGCAACCAGTGTAGTTGCTTTGGTTGAACGCACACGTCAAGACCCCGTTGGCGTCGGCGGAATCGGGCGTGCCCACGAGCATGAAGCTAAAGGTTGTGATCGGCGAGCCCGTGTCGTTTTGAAGCTCCAGAATCCCGCCCGGAGGCATGAGCATGAAGCCACTTGGCAACGACGACGTGAAAATGTCGAGAATGTTGTTGGTGCCAGCGCTCAGGTCGCCTGACGGTGGCTGAAGATCTGGCGCAGTGATGAGATTCACCTCGGGGTCGACAATGCCATCCGCCGAAGCGTACGGGACCAGGGACAAGCCCGTCAGGAAGACTGCTCCCGCAACCGCAACCGCACGCCAGACACGTGCCTTCTCCCTGATCGTACGCATCTTAAATTCCTCCGTGTTGTCTGCTTGTTCCTTTCCAGTCTACGCCGGGATACTTGCAGGCAATTGCAGAACCAAAGGAAATAAGCTACATCCACTTTGTTTCCAACAGCTTAACTCTTAGGTTCGTGCTTGATTGTGCATTTTGTTGCACATATCTGGCGACGCGTTGAACTTGTCCCCATTTTTGAGACAACCGGTTAAGCCAGGATTTCCTTTTTGGCTTCGAAAACAGCGCCATGATACACCCGTCTCGCTTGTTCGCGATACTGTAACGCGATTTTCATCGGGAGCACTCCCGACGGTCGGCCATCCACACCAGCACGGCCTAAAATTGCCCCATTTGTGGCCTGCTTTTGCAACAACTCTCCTTACCCCAACCCGCTGTAGACGGATTCCGCTGCTGACTGGACCACCATCCACCTATCCCGTCGGTATCGGTAGCAGCGCGATCCGGCCCAGCATGGCTCCGAACCGCCGCCGGTTGAGATGACCTTCCGCCAGAAAAAGCCAGTAGTAGCGTGCATGTTTCACCAGCCGCCCCCTGGTCTTGACCAGACGCTGCTGCAGACTCGTCAGCGACCAGTTCTCGATCCGTCTGGGCAGAGCCAGCCGCCGCCACAGGTTCCCCAAATTGTAGGCGATCACGCTCAGCCACAACCGCACTTCATTTGACCGGAACCGATGGCAACTCAGCCGCGTCATCTTAACCGCCTGTTTGCCTTCTCTGATCCACTGCTTCGCCGTGCCCCCCCTGGTTGTAGAAAGGCCCCACGGCCCGACTGTCCATCACCAGGTTAGTCACGATGAGTCCGACTCGCGGGAACAGCTCCCCGGAGTGCAAATCCAGCTTGGCCACCCGACCCTTCCTTGCCACCGGATCTGCCGCTTCCACCCAATGCTTCAGTTTGCCATACTCCAAGCGCAAAACCTTCGCGGTGGGGAAGATCCCATCCTCCCGAGCCAGTTCGACCTCCGCGGCCCACAAAGGTCCCAGAATCGGCAAGCGGCCCGTGTGCGCATTCCGCCAGCGTTTGAGACGTCGGTAAACCTTCCGCATGTTAGGGGGAATAACGGGAAACTCGCTGGTCATTGTCTGTCCCCCTTGCCCCCCTTGGGGCAAAAGACAGACGTTAGCAACTTCCCTCAGGCCAAGTCATGCAGCCTTGCCGAAAGCACACTTTCTCCTCAAGCGCGGGATTCGGCCTGAAAAGTCTTAGGGCTGTTCTATAAAAGGCGATGTCAAGAGAAATAATTCCCCCTCGACTGGAGGCCGAGGGAATATTGACCTCGGCATCGAGACCCTGTAGCCTACTAGGAGCCTTTTGGTTTTGCTCTGGCTCTCTGACCTATCAACTCGGCTCGTCCCGAGCAGCGACGAGGCTGCCTGGCTTTTCCGTCCCCTCAGTTGCATCTTCCTGTCGTGACGACGCCACTCGGCTCCTGAAACTTGACAAGCGAAGCGGTTGCCAACTGGCAACCCATGGTTCTATCTGAGACTCGTGGCCTATAGCTTTCTTGGGTTATCCGAGGGAGCATAGGGTATCGGTAGAGACTCATGTGCAAAGGTGCACGGGGCCTAACAGCACTAGAGATACTTGCCCTCGAACCCGAACGTCTCCAGAACCCGATTGGCCCACCGCCAGGTTGATCCCAGGGGATGGAGCGGACTCTCTACCCGAGACGCTCAAGCCGCTTGCTGTTTCAGTTCTTCAGCGTCGAAACGTGCTCCTTTCTTCCAGAGGATTAAAGTGATCGCCGCAATCTTGCGTGCCAAGGTGAGACGAGCCATCGAAGGCTTCATGCCCTTGGCCAGCAAAGCCTGGTAGAAATCGTGGAAGGGCCCGGCACAACTGCTGGCCTTCGCGGCTGTGCCCTTGAAGATGTTTTTGAGATCATGGTTGTGGTTGTCATTGAGACCACGAAGCGCCGGCTGTTTCTTGGAATGTTGTAACTGACCTCCCACGTAGTGGTATTCCGCACTGCTGTGCGTCTCGAGAGCAAGCCCGCTATAGGCCCACAGTTGCCGCTTGGTGCGGAACCGATGAGGTGTTTGGATCAGCGCGATCAAGAGAGCGGCTCGGATCGCGCCGATGCAAGGAATCTGACCTAGCAATTTCGTCGCCCTATGTTTCCGGCTCTCGGCCAAAAGATCGCGTCGTACTTCTCGGCGCAAAGCCTGCAGCACATCGAGCTGTTGATAGAAGAACTCGGCCCGACGGCGCACGCCGGCTTCTGTGATCTTGCCCAACCATTCCGAACGATGACGCGGTGCGTAGACAGATGTACCGGCGCAGGGGATGGCCCAGCTTCGATACAGCGCCTTCAACCGATTCATGACCCGCGTGAGATCCTTGCTGATCGTCAGATAACTGCGGGACAGCTCCTTCAAGGTTCGTATGCCAGTTTCTCCATGGTAGACCGCCGACAGCAGTCCGGCGCGCAACAACTCGGCCAGCTTTCGCGCATCAATCCGGTCACTCTTGTTGCCGTCTTTCAGCAAGGCATTCTTCCGCGGATTGCACACCACGACCTTCGTGACGCGAGGTTTTAGCAAGTCGTATAACCAAGCGCCCCAGGTTCCTTCTTCAAACGTGACATGTAAACTTCCGCGTAGCCCTTCAATAAACTCCAGAATGGTCGCTGCCTTCGTTTCGACGATTGACTCCATCACCTGCTTGCCGACAGAATCCAGCACGGCAATTGAAATCGTTTCTTTGTGAACGTCCATGCCGATATACTTCGTTTTATCCATTGGGGTGCTCCTTTTCGTAGGGAATGAGGTCGCGCTCAGAACCTACACCAAAAGGGGCGCCCTTTTATAATGCGTATCGGAAGCGCGCCGGCTGGACCAGTTTCCGGAGTAGCAGACACGCCGTTCGGCGCGCTTCCGATACAGCGACTTGAACGGAGCCGCCCGTGTTTGTGGCGGACGCGGGCAAACTATGGGTTTTGAATGGGGTTCAGCGGCCCCGCGGGTGGATGGAGAGATAAGTGGAATGGCTGTCTGCGGGCCAGAAAGCGAGTGCTACCCGTCGACCGGAGTTTCTTTGGGGATGATGTCAAGGGATAGGGTGAGGAGGGATGGGTTGCCAGCATGTGACCGGGCACACGAGAGCGCGGGCGTGGTGGGCAGACGCGCTGGAGTTGAGTAAGGATGCCGTATTTCATGAGAGCCTCGTGAGGGTGAGCGGTGGAGAGCGCAGGCACATTTCCGCTGCGGTTAGTCGCTCCAGGATAATCATGGGCCCGCCGCACTGGGGACAGGGCCACGAGGAGGTAGAAGGCAACGTGATCGACGAGCCTTCCTCATCGCCTGGCGGCAGTTCTGGGGCGGGTGGCAAGTCGGTCGGTCGTCCCAGGAACTGGAAGCAAAGTGGCAAGAGAGCCCCGCGCCGTCGGTGAGCCAGAAAGCCGAAGTGGCGGATGCGCACGAAGCCGGGGGGAAGCACGTGGAGAAGGAAGCGGCGTAAGAATTCCTCGACCGCCAGGGTCATCAGGCGCTGCTGGTTGCCGTGCGCGGAGTCTCTCCAGCGAAAGGTGACTTCATTGCCCTCCAGGGAGACCAAGCGGTGATTGGAGATCGCCACGCGGTGGGTGTAGCGGCCGAGATAACGGAGAACGTGTTGGGGGCCACCGAAGGGCGGTTTGCAGTAGACCACCCAGTCGTGACGGAAGAGGGGGCGGAGGAAAGCAGCGAAAGCCTTCGCTTCCGCCAGAAGCTTGAGATTCCCGTAGAAGCCGAGTTGGCCGTCGTCGAAGGCCCGTTTGAGAGCGGCGACAAACTTGCCGCGGAAAACACGACCCAGCACCTTTCTGGGGAGGAAGAAGCGATAGCGGGGGTGGATCCAGCGCTGGTGATCGGGGGAGAGGCCACCGGCCGGGACCACGCAATGGACATGGGGATGATGTTCCAACTTCTGATTCCAACTGTGGAGCACCCCGAAGAAGCCGATGTCGGCGCCCAGATGGCGGGGATCACGGGCGATTTCGAGCAGGGTCTGGGCGCAGATCCGGAACAAGAGATCGTAGATGACCTTGTTGTTCTGCAGGGCCAGAGGGGCAAGCCGCCGCGGAAGGGTGCTCCTGGCGGAGAGTCATCTGACTCGGCGTCTGTTTGCCAGTATGCTGGGGCGAATAGCCGAACTGCCGCTTCCGTCGGGATAGCTCAGCCTGATGCCAGTGAAAAACGATCCAGAGTCCTCCAGGTGCGGAGAGGTGTCTGACAAAACCGGATGGAAAGGCCGAGGCCGGGCAGGTTCAGGACTCGCGATGGGTCAGACGGGGCCCCGTCCCGAGCCCCTGGACCCAGACAATGAAAAAATCAGCACTGGAATCCCTTGAGGAGTGTATAATATGGGGCTGTTAGGAGCTAAAAAGGAAATTCCGGATCAAACTGGCCGATCACCGGGCAATAGCGCCCGGCCCACTCGTCCAGCTTGCCATGCAGCTTCTCCACCGGCCAGTCGTCAGCGATTTTCTGCGTGCGCTCGAAGTCCGCGATCGCGACGAAGTCGTTGTCGAGCCGGGTGTCCGCGATCGATTTGCGCTTCGGACGGCAGCCCAGAGGGTGATGCCCGTTGAGATAAACCTGCAACCGGAAAGGACACCATGTGGGGACGCGGACATAGCACAGTCCCAGCTCCTCATCGATGAAGTAAAAGTAGTAATGCAAGCGCTTGCCGTCACCGGGGCGCAAGTAGTTCTCGCCCGTGGTCTTGTCATGCCAGGGGGAATAAGTGGAGTACGGCTCCAGGGCCGAGAAAATCCACGCCAGGCTGGGATCGGTCGCGGTTCTTCAACACTTGATGAATCTTCTCATCCTTGCGGAAGCTCTTGGGGCGGTGAATAAACTCCATCTCCAGACCATTCTCGGCTGCCAGACGTTCGGCGTTCTTGCGCAGCGTTTCGCGCAACGGCTGCGCCCACTGGGCGTAGTCAAAGATGCGAACGTGGTGGGCGCAAAGATAGCCCGTCATGCCGTCGGCATAACACAAGCCGGGCAGGGTGCCTTGAATCAACAGGCGGTCGTAACAGGACAGCACGCTCGCGATCTGGCAGCTCCGGCGTTCGGTCAACATTTGTAACCCCATCCGAGATTCGACCTCCTCGGAGGGATCATAGCACCCGGCACTCCGAACTGTTTGGTTCCGGCTACGCCGGGTTAGGTGCTTACGTGACTACACATTTCTGGTTGGGCCTTTTTTTGACCTTCCTTAGTGGAATACTAGCTGCCACCTTTGGAGTACCGATGAAATACAGCCGGACGTGGAGGTGGGAAAATACGTGGCTCTTGTTCTGCATCCTGGCGCTTTTAGTGTTTCCATGGCTGGTGGCCCTCCGGGCGGCGCCAGGACTATTCCGCCTGCTCTCCGCTCTCCCGCCCATTGACTTTCTACCCGCTGTCGGTTTCGGCTTTTTGTGGGGTATCGGTCAGGCCGCTTTTGGATTGGGGATTGACAGAGTCGGTACTGCAGTGGCTTTTGCCATCGTGATCGGCATGTCGTCGGTGCTGGGCAGTCTGATTCCCCTGGTGGTTATGCAGCCAGAGGTCATCTTCCAGGTGCGCGGATTGTTGCTCCTGGTGAGTGCCGCTATCCTTGCGGCGGGCCTGACCGTATACGGGAAAGCCGGCTCGCAGCGGGAACGAGACGCAGGCGCTGACACCGCCGCAAGACGTGTCGCTGATTTCCGGGTGGGACTTTGGATTTGCATTATCGCCGGAATGCTAGGAGGCATGCTGAACCTTGGGTTTGCATTCAGTGGCAAGATTGCGGCTCAGGCTGTGGCCTTCGGCCTGACTCCGATTCGGGCCACATACGTGATCTGGCCGTTTGTCCTCACGGCCGGCTTTATTCCCAACCTCTTATACACGGTGTTCCTGTTGCGGCGCAACCACACGGTGGCGGCGTTCGCGCGCTCTCCGTTTCGCGAGGGGCTCCTCTCGTTGGGAATGGCGGTGTTCTGGCTTAGCGGTGTTCAGCTCTACGGCGTGGGCGCGGCTGTGATCGGCCGCTTCGGGACTTCGATCGGCTTCGCCGTTTTTATGATCACGCTCATCCTTTGGTCATCCTCGCTGGGAATTATAACCGGCGAGTGGCGCGGCGCGCGTCCCGCGACCTTTCGCCGCATGCAGCTCGGGTTGGGCATCCTGGTGCTGGCCTTGTTCGTCTTGAGCATAACCGGGCTGCTTTGAAAGTCTGCTACCGACCCGGAGCGGGCTTTCTTGGTCAACGCTCAACTGAGGAGCGCTTGCGGTGCCTCTTCCCAGCTTCACTGCCTCAAAAGTCCAGTCCGAAGAGAGAAATGACGTGAGATTCGAATGCCCGGCAAACGGGGATATTACGAACCGCCGTGCACGACGATGTGCATCTCCGCCAGGCGGCGCGAATCTACGCTATGATCCGCTCCAGTTCCTTCACACACCCTGCCGCCGCGTCGAGATTCGAGGGCCGCAGGCGTGCGCAGAGCAGATTGGTAGGGTCGGGAACTGGCGCGGTGGTCTGACGACTCCGTTTCCAGTCCCCGCCACATCGAACGGAGCATGCAGATTTCCTGCACTGCGCTCTCCTGTTCGCTTCGGGGCAAGGGTCATGCGACTTAGCGGTGGAGATTGACCAAGAGAAACACTTCAAGGATACTTGGCAGTGGCAAGTGCTGAGCCGCTGGGATGAAGGCAAAGCCCCCAGCTCAATAGTATTACTTTGTTAGGTTCATGGCCAGAGTCCCTTGAAATGCGCGTCTGAACGACTTGGACGACACCGGCTTCTGGACGGACTCCGATTGCACTGACAGAGCCGGTTCCGTTGACATTCGTGGATCTCAGGCCGACAGAACGTAACAAAATAATAATAGGTGCTTAAATCAAAGCGAAGGGATGAGGAACCCGATGATGGATCGAAGGCGACTGATTACTAAAGCTTTTCCCGGTATAGGTTTGGCGGCGCTCGCCACGCAGCAAGGGGCAATGGCGCAGAGCGGCGGGCGCACGCCGGGCCCGGCGTGGAACGTCCGCGATTTTCGCGCACAGGGTGATGGCAAGACCCTGGATACCGTTGCACTCCAAGCGGCTATCGACGCCTGTTCTCAAGGCGGCGGTGTAGTGTTCTTCCCGAAGGGGAGCTTTTTGTCCGGCACGCTCACCTTGAAGGATGGTGTGACCCTGCACTTATCTCCCGGGGCGACGCTGCTAGGCAGTCAAAGCATCAGCGACTATCCGCCCAAGCCCTTCCCCGCTCGTGATCTGGATGTCGGGGGATTCGATATATGGGCGTTGGTGTATGCGGACGGGGCGAAGAACATCGGCATTGAGGGCCCGGGCACCATCAATGGGAACGGAAAACCCTTCCCGCCTCGGACGCCTGTAGGAAACCGGGATATTTCGACCGGTGCGCGCCCAAGGCTGCTCTTCCTGAAAGGCTGCCAGAATGTAAGGATCACAGATGTCACGCTGTGTGACTCGGGGTGTTGGACCGCACATTTTGCATTGTGCGACAAGGTCTTTGTCCAGGGGATTTGCGTCTATAGCAGCTTTTTTTATAACGAAGACGGCATTCTTCTGGACAGTTGCCAGGACTCGTTTGTGAGCGGTTGCTTCGTCGATACCTCGGACGACGCGATAGTTGTAAAGGCCTCGTTCCCGCGCGTGTGCAAGAACATCGCGATTACCAACTGTGTGTTGACGACCACCTGTGCGGCGATCAAATTTGGAACGCAATCGCTGGGCGGGTTCCAAAATGTGAGCATTTCAAACTGTGCCTGTTACGAGTGCCCGCTTGGGGGCCTCAAGTTCTTGACTGTCGACGGAGGGGATCTCGAAGATATCACTGTGAGTAACATCAGTATGCACAACGTCTCCGCTCCAATTACTATCGTTCTAGGCAATCGTGGCCAGGACTATGGGTTCAAAAAGGTGGAACGGCCAGGTTCGGTGGCGAGATTGCGAAATGTCGTGGTCAGCGGGATTCGCGCTACGGTGGCAAGTAGGAATGACCGGTGGCGGACCGGAAATACGTGTCTGATCGCTGGTATCCCGGGACATCCGGTCGAGGGGGTGATGATCGATAACGTCTATATGACCTATCCGGGGAGCGGCACTTTGGCAGAAGCGCAGCGGAGGGATGTTCCGGAGCAAGAAAAGGCCTACCCGGAGAACACGATGTTCGGGGTTCTTCCGGCGTACGGCTTCTATCTCCGGCATGCCAAAGGGGTAGCGCTCCACAATGTGCGGTTGGAACTCGAGAAGCCGGACCTACGGCCAGCGCTCATTTGCGATGACGTCGAAGATCTCGAACTGACCGGCTTCAAAGCGCCAGGCAACGGCGATGAGCCCCTGATCCGCTTGCGTAATACACGTGGCGCGGTAATACAGAATTGCCGGACGCTGGGAAGTGTAGAAAGCTTCTTGCGCGTGGAAGGTGCTACGAGTGCGGATATCGCACTTCTCGCCAATGACCTGCGGAGAGTGCGAAACGTGGCCCTCAAGGCAGACGGCTTCATCGGGGACATCGCACAAGCAGGTAACCTTTTGCCCTAAGCCGTGGCTGGAAAGAAGAGTGGTGCGTGGCGGAACTGAACCCGGAGTACATCGAAAAGAGGGGAGATGTTTTGGCGGCTTATAAGAAATGCGAGGAGTGTGTCCGAATTCGAGAGAAGCCAGTTTTAGCATTACTCGGCACGCTCCTATGGCCATTGCAAACCCAACAGGGTAGTGAGGCAATTTGATGCTGTAGAGGCGAGTTTACCTCGCCAAATGGCGGCGCGAAGCGGCCGCTACACCAAATTGACCCACTACGGGCAACTCTATGGCGAAAAGGGATGGCGGCCCAGAGACTTTGGTCGGGTGGAAGTCTGGGGATGCGACTTGTCTTACAAGATTGTGTGCTCCGCTTTCATGCGCACGCATTTGCCAGTGGTTCGAATTGGACCTTCTGGAGGCTAAAGTTTGGGGTCCCACCCCCACCTGGCGGCACAACGTTGAAAATGAAGGTGGCGGCAGAGTAGGAGAGTAAGCAATGCCAAAGCACGACTTCCTCTCCCCTCGTCAGTAGGGTCGAGGACTGGCACCATGCTCCGTAGGTTGGGCCTATCTGTTGCTCCCCGTTTCCTCTGGGGAGTGCCTCACTAGCCGCACCGTAAGCCGGTTTCCAGCCGATGTTCACCTCTGAATTTTTGAGATAACTTGTGTTGCCTCGTGGGGTTAAGTGCGATTTTGGCCCTAATTATGTAGACACGCATATTACGTTATAGGTCGAATTTACCCTTGACAATATGGTCGTTTTGATAAATTATGTGGTCATGTATATATCGCGTGCTTCCTGGTTGTCCTCCAACGGCAAAGTTTATGAGTCCATCTACCTCCGCGAGTCCTACCGCGAGGGCCCCCACGTCCGCAAGCGCAACATCGCCAACCTCACCCATGTTGACCCCCAGGAGATTGCCGCTATCGAACTGGCGCTGAAGCATAAGGGCGATCTGGCCGCCCTCCGCTCGCTCGGCCAGATCTACCTTGCGCAGGGGCTTTCGCTCGGCGCCGTGTGGACCGTCGCGGAGATGGCCCGGCGGCTCGGCATCCTCAAAGCCCTCGGTACCGGCTTCCAGGCACAACTGGCCCTGTGGCAAGTTCTGGCTCGCGTGCTCGACCAGGGCTCGCGCTTGTCCGCGGTGCGGCTGGCGCAAGTCCATGCCGCCGGCGATGTGCTGGGCTTGGAGCGCGGCTTCGATGAGAACGACCTCTACGCCAACCTGACTTGGCTCAGCGAGCACCAGCAGCGGATCGAGGACCGGCTGTTCGCCAGCCGGCACGGCCAGCAGAAACCGGACTTGTTTCTCTACGATGTGACGAGCAGTTACCTGGAAGGTGAAAGGAATGCCTACGGGGCCTATGGCTACCCCCGGGACGGCAAGAAGGGGAAGCAGCAGATTGTCATCGGGTTGTTGTGCGACGAGCAAGGTGTGACGCTATCCACCGAAGTCTTCCTGGGTAACACGCAAGACCCGAAGACCTTCGCCGCACAAGTGAAGAAAGCCAGCGTGCGTTTCGGTTGTGAGCAGGTGACGTTTGTGGGTGACCGGGGGATGATTAAAAGCGGCCAAGTGAAGGATCTCTCCGCCGCAGGCTTCCACTACATTACGGCGATCACCAAGCCCCAGATCGAGACCTTGCTGGCGGCGGGCGTGTTGCAGATGGAGTTGTTTGCGGCCGAGATCTGCGAGGTCCAGCAGGAAGGCGTACGTTATGTGCTGCGGCGGAATCCTCTGCGGGCCGAACAATTGGCCGCTGCGCGGGCGGACAAACAAGCGTGCGTCGAGCGTCTGTGCGAGGAGCGGAACCGCTACCTGCGTGAGCATCCCCGCGCCCGGGTTGGGACGGCGGAAAAGCGGGGGCGGGTCAAAATCGCCCAGTTGAAAATTGCGCCTTGGCTGGAGGTCAAGGCGCAAGAGCGCAGCGTGCAAGTAGCGGTTAACTCCGCCGCGCGGGAAGAAGCCGCACGGTTGGATGGGTGTTACGTGATCAAGACGGACTTGGCCAAGAGCGTGGCTTCCAAGCAGGTCGTGCATGACCGTTACAAGGATCTGGCGCAAGTCGAGCAGGCCTTCCGCACCTGTAAAACGGTGCACCTGGAGACCCGTCCGATTCACGTGCGCACGGCCGAACATACGCGCGCTCAAGTGCTGGTGGTGATGCTGGCCTACCTGGTCCGCCGGGAACTGAGCCGGGCCTGGGCGGATTTGGATATAACCGTGGAAGAGGGGCTGCATCAATTACAGACGTTGTGCTCGATGGAAATGCAGATCGACGGAGGCGGCAGTTGCTTGCGGATTCCCCAGCCCAGCGCTGCCTGCCGGGCGCTGCTCAAAACCGCCGACCTTCGCCTGCCGGAGGCGCTACCGCACCGGAAGATTGTTGTAGTCACGCGCAAGAAACTGCCCGAGCGTCGCAGACCTCGTTAGCAAGCAGCAACTTGCACGTAAAACGTCACTCCGGCTCAGCGGTGAACACCCGCTAGAGAAGCACGGCCACTTGCCGGTCCAGGTGGAGTATGCGGCACGCCTTTGCGCCATCAGCAGCTCCCACTTCATGAGTTTCTTCAAGAGGACGACCGGGCAGTCCTTCCATTCGTATCTTAACCAGTTCCGCATTGCCAAGGCGCAAGTCTTATTGACCACCACCGACAAACCCTTGGACAGCATCAACCAGGAGACAGGCTTCTGCAACCAGAGCTACTTCGGCATGATGTCGGAAGCTGGTGGGCGATACCCCGCTGGCTTATCGGCGTCGGTTGGGGAAGGGCTGTGATATCGGACACATTCCCATGCCAGGCCATCCTTCCGAGGCAGCAACAAATTCCGCTCCTCGCTCTGGATGACGTACTTGCCTTCCAGAGCCTTCTCCCGCGCCCCATTCACCGTGTGCTCGAAGAAGCGAAACTTCCCTTGGCGCCACTCCCAGTCAAAATAACGGTGACCGTGATGGCGGCGTAGGACGGTGGCGGCGGCAGCCGCGATCTTGTCCGGCTTTTTCAGTTCGCCTTTCTCAACTCGCGCCTCGAGGGCCTCCAGCTCCTTACGCACTCGCTCCATCGAGAGTTCCCGCAGGCTGCGCTCATACCGTTCGCGCTCTTTACTGTGAACCACGAACACGCGCACGCCCGGTTCTTTACCGGCCACCTCGACCACGCGAGTCCTCGGCACTACCGCCTTCTCGGCGGAAGCGATCCCCGCTGGACATTCCTGCCAGTCCCGCTGCGCTTCCGCCTGCTGGAGGTACGCCCACGTGTCTTTGCGATTCCGCCGTTTCAAGCCCAGCAAATAGCTGTGCGTCGCCAAAATCTGATCCGCTCGCAGAATCAGCAATTTACCCAGCGGCCCACCTCCTGGCCGGTCATCGCTAGCCCGTCGTGTAGATTGGTCACATGTTGTTTCCGATGTGTTGAAGGCATTGGAGTGGAGACGAAAAAACTTTGGATTGTCTTCGGGACTGATTATCTGTGCAATTTCAGTTTGTTCGAGTTTTTTGACTATACGGGGTTAGCTTTTGGTGAAGCACCACCCTGGTTGCAACCTCGCGATCAAACTCGAACGATCTTACAGCTGAATACTCCTCCCGCAGCATCGCCCGTAGGCACTTGGAATTTCACAGTTATTGAGCTCTTTCCGCGAGTCAGTTCGGGCGGAATCCTATAGGTCACAGCACGATCAGGTTTTCTCTCTTCTGCCTGGAGGCGGGGCTGCGTGGCCGTGGCATGATCGTCCACAAGAACATCGAATATCGGCGATCCTCTTTCTGCATCCGCGTACTCGCAATAGATGGCGAGAGGAACGTCCGGCAGAACCTTCATCTGATAGCTAAGGAAACCGCCATTGGTAATCTGCCGCCAAGTTCGATAGCAGGAGGCGGGTGCGTTGCCAATCACGGCGTTTCTCATGTTGATTGCGTGGGCCCTTTCCGAATTCTTGTCGCCAATCAGTACACTGTCTACGGTGCGGGCATCAAGCTCTACAGCACGACGCCACACCTCTTCGCGCCGGGTAAGTTCTTCACCCCATTCCTCCTGCGTCATCAACCGCCAGTAGATCACGTGTCGTTCGTAATGCAGGTCATAGAAAGGCACAACTTTCATGTCGCTAGGTTTAGCCAATCCGACTGTCCGGAATGCCAACGTCTGTCCAGGGATTCGTTCGATTCGTCTCAAGATTTCATCTCGAGTACCTACCAAAACGGGTACCCTGTCTTCCGGCAGCACAACCCGAGCAACCTCTTCGGCTGTGCTCCAGAAGTTCTCCTTGCTCAATCCTTCTGTGGTGAGTTCCCCAACTAGGAGGATAGGACCATAAAGCACCGCCACGTAGCTCTCATCGTTGGGTAGCGTCTCTACGGTCAACCGCATGGGCAATTCAACTTCCACCGTATCCCCCCTTCTCCATTCGCGCACAAAAGCTGCATAGGTACGAGGTTGTGAGACAACAGGCTGTTTGTGGCCATTGATCCAAACGTTCATTGCTCCCGGCGCCAGCCACCACGGGTGGCGGATTTTCAAAGCGAGCTTCACGGGTTCCTGGCAGGAGAATCTTATCCTCGTTCTCGCCTCGTCGGGGAAGCGAGTCTCCTGCCTCAATGTTAGGGCTTTTTCGGTGTACTTCAATTCCGAAGGGATAAAGAGGTTAACGTAAATGCTTTCAGAATCGGAGGCGTATATCATCCGCCCATACTTCGCGGGGCTTTCCATCCCCGTACCGACGCAGCACCACATCGAATCATACTCATCGGAATAGACACGATAATGCCCCGGCCTCATCGATGTGTAATACACAAACATTCCCCTCTCAGGATCGTGCGCGGGCAGAATGTGGTTATACAGAGTGCGTTCGTAATAATCAACCATAGCGGCCGAACCTTGGGCGCGGTACAGCGCTTCGGTCAGGCGGAGCATGTTTACCGAGCAGCAGGTTTCAGGCCCAGTCAAAGTCAAGAGGGCTTCGCCAGACTTCATGGGATCGAAGAAATGCTCATCCGCGCCGTTGCCGCCATTCGCCCAGGACCGATTATTCACCACAGTCTTCCAGAAAAAGTTGGCGGCATTAGCGAGTTTCTGCTCGCCCGTGAAGGTGTGAATACGCTGGAATCCCGTGAATTTCGGAATCTGGGTGTTCGAATGCCAGCGACTCAGGATATCCTCGCCCTCAGACATTGGATCCAACATCACGCGATGGCACAGCCGTCGTCCCCATGCCAGATACTTCGGATCACCTGTTAGTTCATACACATCTCCGAAGGACTCATTGAGGGAGCCGTGCTCACAATCCAGCAGCTTCTGTGTCTGTTCCTCGTTCAACTTATCCAAAACTTCGCAACCAAACCAGTCCGCAGTACGAATAAGGACCTCGCGGGCCTGGAGGTTGCCGGCCAAGCGATGGGCTGCATAAAGTCCAAGCATCACTTTGTTCAGTACGTAAGTCGGCTCAAACAACCCATTGATAAAGGCAAGCGTGTAGGGGTCGTATCCGATTTCAATTCGACCGCCTGCCACTTCTTTAAACAGTCTCTTGCCGTTCTCCGTGGGGAGCAGGTAGCCGTTGCCGTTGGCCTGCTGTACTTCCCCCAATTCCTTAACGATGTAATCAATCCTCTGATGCAGAGTCTCATCGCCGGTGGACTGATACATCATCGAGGCAGAGGAAAGATAAAAACCGAGTATCGCGCCAGGCAGTGGGTGACCATACTGACGCTCCGACTCCCATCCTCCGTAAGGTGGCGCCTTTGGCTCCAGACCTGCCTCAACGCGGCACCATGAGAGCAACCGGTCCGGATCGAGCTTGAGCAGGTATATTCGGTCCAATTCCTGGTGATGCTTGAAGCGTCCATCCCCCAAGCGTACTGCTGACAGTGGAAACAGATCCACTGCAGGCAGTACCTTCGTAACGCTGGTCTCGGGAGCACTCTCCACTATTTGAGCCAGGGAGATTGCATCAGACGACTCTATTCGGAGAGGCGTGAGAGATACGCCAACCAGTGCCTCCTTGATGAACTCTCTGCGGTTGGGAGCGTTTTTCATTGAATTCTCCACAGCGGGATTTGCAATTTGAGTTTCTCGGGTGGCGGTGGTCTTCCGGACCGACCGCGCCTCGATCAGACTCACTAGCAATATTACGTAATGACTAACATAACCCTACGGAAGCCGGCCTTCTTCAGCGAGCATTTTGAGCAGCTTTTCGAATGCGCCCGCCGTCCGCTCAACATCCTGGAGGGTGTGGCGGCAAGACAAGAGACCCCCTGGCCAGCTGGCTATATCCACTCCTCCGCAAATGAGCCCTGTTCGCATCACGTGCGGGAGGTCACCGCCCCCTGATAACGTCTTGAGCTTTTGCCAAGGTACCTTGCCGGCCATGATGTCCTCAGGTCCCACAGGCTCGTTATCAGGATTCGCAAAAATATGGAAATTGGAAAAGTCCCCATAGACGCACCAACTTGAGCCAAGCCGTCGGAGGATCGCATTCAGCTCTTCTCGTAGGCGCGCCGCTGTGCGGTTGGCAGTTGCGATGGCGTCAGAGGTGGAAATTATCTTGAGAGTAGCAATCCCTGCGCTGGCGGAAACAGGCTCGGCATTGTAAGTTCCCTGATGGGGTACTTTCGGCGGCAAGATGCCGTTTTCCCGTCTGAAATCCATGACCCTCATGATTTCAGCTCGGCCCACGAGCGCGCCGCCCGGATATCCTCCAGCAACGGTTTTGGCCAGGGTGGTAAGGTCCGGTGTCACGTGGTAAAAGCCCTGGGCGCCGCCCGGCGAGCAGCGAAAGCCGGTAATCACCTCATCAAAAATGAGTACGATCCCCAGGCGCGCCGTCAGGCTCCTTAAATCCATGAGAAATTGCGGATCGATCGGAACCTTGCCAAACGTCGCCCCTGTGGGTTCGAGGATGATGGCCGCCACGTCGTCGCGAGTCTCACACACGTGCTTGACGAACTCGAGGTCCCCGGGCGGACAGATCACCACACTGTCCACGATGCCTTTCACGATACCCGGTGCGCCGCTAGCATCACTAAAAGCCACATGATCGTGCCACCCATGAAAGTGCCCGACGAATCGAACCACAATATTCTTGCCCGTATAAGCCCTGGCCACCCTGAGGGCGAGGAGCGTAGCCTCTGTCCCTGTAACCGTGAACCGTACCCGCTCGGCACAGGGAATAAGCTTCTGGATCAGAGTCGCCCATTCAAGTTCCAATTCATGCGAAGCGCCGTAGTGGACCCCGCGCGAAAGTTGCTCTCGAACCACCTCCAAAACTGCGGGATGATTGTGACCCAAAAGGAGAGCTCCGTGCCCACCGAAGTAGTCCACGTACTCGTTGCCGTCAACGTCCCACTTGCGGGCGCCATCGGCGCGCGAAACGAATATGGGATGCGGTAGAAGGTACCTCACGTCATGGGTCACGCCACTCGGAAACAGATCTTGCGCCTTCTGATACAACTGTCCCGAGGTGGGGGTCTTCCGGACATACTCCTCGACTATTCTTGATCTCGGGTTAACCAGGTTTTCGCTCATGATCCCCTCAAATCGTCCAGGCTGGTTGAAGACCCAGCATGGAGCGAAGATTTTCCTCCGGCAGACAACTCACGCGACGAGGGCCGGAACCTCTTGGAAGAGTGTTCATTGTCAAGTAACTACTGCAGCGGAGCAGAGTCGGGCGACGCTGCTCCCTTCTCGAATAATACCACGAGCTTATTTCGCCAGCTAGTGCTTTGCCAACGTAATTCATCCAATCGCGACGCCCACATTTGCACGACCCGAAAGATAAGTCACTGGCACGATTAGCCAGCTACGTTGAGGCGGCATTAGGCTCCCGGCAAAAAGCACATTGGGATGTCTCGCGAGGTGCGAAGCCCCGGTTTGACTTCCAGGATGGCGGGAATGCAATTGACCGCAATGGCCGTAGTGGCGAGGTCCCCGTGGATGCCTCCGACAATGCGCAGACTCAAGTCGGGAACTCCGCTGACGGTGATCGCGTCCACGGGATCGCGCGCACCGAGATACATCTGCAGTTCCAAGCGGACATTCGTCCCACCTTCTGCCAGCGCCTGTGCTACTTGGTGCACGCCCACCACGCGGCCCGCAGGTACTTCCAAGTATTCGCTGCGAACGGTCTCGGCCGCGACCACCGGGTCGATGGTCTCTTCAATTCGCTCCACGGGCAACCCCAGGGAATCCCCAATCATCGCTACCGACTCCGGCAATCCATGGTGCTTGATCGTCCCGGCAGCCACCTCGGCACGGAATTCCTCCACTGTCATTCCCGCCCCCACTTTCTTCTGTAACGGCAGACGGCGACGCGAAGCGTCGACTACCCGCTGGACTTGCACTTTGGTCACCTTGTGGCAAACCGTAGCCAGAGTTAGAACCAGCTTGTCCATGGCAAAGCCCGGGTTAACACCCGTCCCAAGCAGAGCCACGTTATGCTCGCGTGCGCAGCGGTCGAGTTTTTCACTCAAGGCCGGATGCTTGCGGAACGGATAGGAAAGCTCCTCGCACGTGGAGACCACGTGCATGCCCGCCTCTAAGCACTCGATCAATTGATCCGCCACGTTCGTCAAGTACGATGAGGTGGTATGCACGACTACATCGGCTGGGGATTGCAATAACGCCTTAAGATCGTGAGCAACCACCACACCGACGTCCCGTCCTGCACCTGCTACGTGTCCCAAGTCTTTTCCTGCCTTCGCGGGGTCCACATCGACGGCCCCAACGATCTTCAGTTGCGGCTTCTCCAGCATCAGGCGCACTATTCCCGCGCCGATTGGCCCCACCCCGTACTGAAGCACACGAATTTGCTTACCCATAATTTCACCTCCCGAGAGTTTGTTGTGCCAAGGACCGGGGTCGTTGGCACGGATTTCATTTTCATTTTCCGGTCTGGTAAGATACACGCGATCGCCTCTAGAGGCTTGGACCAAGGTTGCGAACTAGAGCATCGAAAACCTAACTCGTCTTGATCCAGGTCAGCCGCCACTCGTCGCGGACTCTTTTGTCTGCCTCGAAGTATGTCAAGAAGACGATCTCCCGTTCGTTAGGTAGCGGCATCCTGAACGCCGGTGCCTTAGACTCGGAAGGCGACGGACACGGCGCTAGCACCTTATCGCCAGGTACATACGGCAAGCGCAATCTGTCCTCACGGCCTTCACCCTCAATTAGGCCGCTGACCGCGTAGACCAAGGGACCACGCGTGAACGCACTCCAACGGTTGGAATAAATACTGCGTTTGCCGACACTTTCCTGTTCCACGCTCCTGTGCATCACCAATTTCATCGGGAACTCAAGGCCGACCTTGTCTCCCTCTCTCCAGGTAGCTTCGACAGTTGCATAACCCTGATTGTCTCTAGTTGTTCGGATCGGCGAGCCGTTGACCGTAAGGCCCACTTCATCAGCCCAACTCGGGATCCTGACCGAAAGAGCCAACTCGACGGGATGCTCTGGTTCAAGCCGAAGGATCACCCGTCCGGCGAACGGATAGTCGGTCCGCTGAGTGACTTTGAGTTTCGTATTACCTGGAAGAATGAAGCTTCCATGGTTGTCGCCATAAAGATTTATCGAGACACCGCGTGGTGTAACGCCATACATTATGGGACCAAGTTCTTCCAAGGCCATTGGCCCGCTCGATGCGCAGCATGCCCACGTTCCCGTGAGTTCTCTAAACCCATTCGGTAAAGTATAATAGCTCCAGTCCTCACCGTTCGGGAACTGAGCACCCAGCAGTGAGTTGTATGCAGCCCGCTCGACTTCATCGGCATACTTTGCGTCCCCGAACATACGCAGTAGTTCGCGGTTAAGCTGTATCCATGACATCGTGCTGCAGGTCTCGACAATGCCATATGGCGTCCAAAAACCCCTCGTGTTGAAGCACTCGTGCCATTTGCCGCCGAAGCCGCCCCAAGGGCCTCCACCTATCGTGAGGTGATATCGCACAATCTCATCCCACCCGTTAAGGACCGCCTGCAAATAGTCCGGGTTTCCAGTAACTTGATGCAGTTTTAGAATACCAACATGCTTCCAGATTAGCTGGTATATCTTGCCATCCGCGAACTCAGCGAGGTCGAGCCGTTTTAGGCTGTTGTGGACTATGTCCAAAGTTCGCCTGTCCCCCATTTGATCAACAATAGTCTCTGCGAAGTTCAAATACCAGGAGTCGTTGGTTGCTTTAAAGAGTTCCATGATCGGATCCAAGAGCACAGTCGCGGAGCTACCCTCGCACTCTCTCATGCCAGCAAGACTTTTGCCTCCCTGCCCAAAAGTCTTTAGACGCAAATCCGCAAGCCTCCTAACGGTGTCAAGCAATCGCTCGTTTGGCCAGAAGCGGTGGACTTCCAGCAAACCTTGCCGGCGGCACAGCCACCGTGTGCTCCGCATTGCCCATGTCAATCCCCGCCGCATTCAAGTTTAAAGGTGGTAACCCCTCCGGCACATCCGGCTTCCCCTTCGCAGCATTCCTCCTTGCTCCCCTCTCAGTCTCGAGTACGGCGTTTCAATGATGGTCTTATGCAAGGCCCAGAAGTTCTCCAGTGGCGTGTCCAACTGAATATGATGCGTTGGGGCGAGAATAAGACCGCCGTTTTTCCCAATGGTATTGAGCCGTTCGAAAATCTCCCCTCGGACCTCGGCAGGCGTACCGAAAGGCAGTGTGTGCTGCTCGTCAATGGATCCCCAGAAGCAGAGCTTGTCCCCGAACTGGCGCTTGATTTGTGCGGGATCCATGCAAGCAGGCTGAATCGGGTTTAGGATATCCACGCCGATTTCAATCAGATCGGGAATGATGGGGCTAATCATTCCGTCGGAGTGATAGGCGACTTTGAGCTGCGGGTTTATAGCTTTGATCTCAGAAATGAAAGTGGCCATCCGGGGTTTGAGAAACCTCTGCCAGCATTGTGGAGAGATCATCATCGCGCTCTGCGCGCCGACATCGTCACCCACCCAGATCATATCCACGCCCATTTGCACGAGTTTCTTGGCCGCGGTCAGATGGTATTGATAAGGAATGTCGAGGATCCTCTCCGCGATTTCGGGATTGAAAACGAAGTCCATCAGCAGTCGTTCCAGCCCTCGCAAGGCCCAAGCGGTTTCAAAGATCGTGGTGACTGTAACACCCACAATCCAGTATTCCTCCTTGAACGCCTGGATGGTGCGTGCGGCCTCCTGGTATAGCTCCGGGCAGCCGGGGGCCGGGGGCCGGTAACTTTCAAGCGCCTCATCGTTGGCGAGAGGATGGCCGGAAATCTCCGTATAACTGCCTTTGCCGAATCTTGTGGTGTACTCGCACTGCTTCCACCCAATGCCCCATTCGTCAGTATAATCACCTGCTTCCAGGTAGTACGAGTTGGCCCAACCCACTGAGGTCAACAGCATATCTTCACCTAGGGCCTGTTCAAGCTCATAGGTGTTGCCGCCACCGTGAGGGTTGTGCGAGGAGCCGGTCTTGTGAAGTAAATCCATGTGGAGCCTGGAAGCGAACTCAGGAGTAAAGCTGATCTGCATGGGACACCGGTCGGGTTCTTCGTGGCTAAGGGCCGTGAGAACTCTATCTCTGTGTCTCATCATGGTTGTCTTCCATCCTTTCTTGGATTGTCATCTCGCGGGTGGTCGGTCAGTTTGATGATAGGGGTAGGGAGAACCGATTAGGGTCCCCCTCCCTCCGGTAGGGTCGAGGACTGGCGCCATGCTCCGTAGGTTGGGCCTATCTGTTGCTCCCCGTTTCCTCTGGGGAGTACCACACTAGCCGCATCGTAAGCCGGTTTCCAGCCCCCGCCACGTCAAACCCAGCGTGCCCATTTCGGGCACTGGGCTTTCCCGCCTGCTTCCCATCAAGGGTTATGAGACTTATCGCGCAGGTGCGACTTTCGGCAGAGACCCATATGGGCGTACTCGATACCCGTGGAACAGGCCGAGCACGTTATAGAGCCACTCCCTACTCCATCGCTTCCAGCCGAAGCCCCGTCGTTTCCGGGCACGCATCAGGTGGCGTCGGGTCTTCTTTTCTACCCAGTCTTGGATAAACGCAAAGCACCGACTCGAGTGCCCTACGGCAAAGTAGTTAACCCAGCCGCGCAGGATCGGGTTGATCAGCTCGATCACCCCCCCCACCGGCTGGCTCGCGAATCTTCGGAACAGGTCCCGCAGCTTCGCCAGCAACGCCGTCCGCTTCTTCAGCTTGGGCGTATACTGCGGTCGCCACCTGCCCTGCAAACTCCGCACGCGGCGTAACTCGAAGCCCAGGAAGCCGAAGCTCCCTCCCTTCCTCAGATCCACGATTCGACTCTTCTCTTCGTTGATCTCCGCACGGAGTTTCCCGAACTCTTCCCGTAATCGCTTGACTACCGCCTTCACGAGCCAGTCATGGCGCGGATGAAAGTCCACCAGGATCACCAGATCGTCCGCAAATCGTGCATATTGGACGGCGGTGTATCGTTGGTAGCGGGTGGCCTCGCTCGCCTTTTCCAGCATCTTGTCTACCTCATTGAGGTAGAGATTACTGAGCAGCGGCGAGATCACACCTCCTTGCGGAACTCCTTTCTTCCCGGTCGCCTTGAGGATCATCTTGAGAAGCCTCATCACTTGATCGTCTCGGATTCGCTTCGCTACCTTCGAGAGCAGCAGATAATGCTGGACGCTGTCAAAGTAGGCGCGCAAATCAAGATCGATGATGCGGGTCTTCTCCTCAACGATCGCCTCGGCCACGCGGCGTACCGCTTCATGGGCCGTTCGCTTCGGTCGGTATCCGTACGATTCCGATTGAAAATCAGCTTCGAAAATCGGTTCCAGGATCAGCTTGAGTGCTCCTTGCACCACACGATCACGGATCGAGGGTATCGAGAGGATTCGGACCTTTGTTCCGCCTTCTTTCGGTATTTCCTTCTTCCGCACGCGCATGGGTTGATACGTGTTGGTGACCAGTTCGTCCCTAATCTGCTGAAGAAAACTCTCCACTCCACCCGCTTCGATGGCCTCGAAGGTGACACCATCAATGCCCGGTGCCCCCTCGTTTTTCTTCGCCATCGCGTAGGCTTCCCGAAGGGTCTCTTCTTTGCAAACATGAACGTATAGTCCCCAGAATCGCCAGGTCGGTTCCGCCTTCGCCTTGATGTATAGGCTCTTCCTCAGGTCCTGCAAAACGCCAGGTGTCGTTGTCATCCCACCCTTGCCTCCCTTGTTGTCAGAGCCACTGCAATCAGCAGGGTCCCTTGGCTCCACGGACGTTGCTCCGCTTCATCGCTAATATGGACCCCTCCAACTCCCTCTCGTCTTCCGCCGACTTCCCGGTGTCCCCGGTTATACGGCTTCCTGCTCCGCGGATTTCTCCCCGGGACGAGGAGGGTCTCTCCAGTTGCTCAGCATGCCCTGGTCATCGTGCTGTCGCTTCAACCCCGCCAGAATGAAACCGCCGCGTCAGCCAGGTTGCGACGATCCCTGCTGCCTTCACCCTCCGGTTACGGGTTCGGCTTCTGGGGCTTCGCATTTTCGAGGCCATATCTGCGTTGACTTTTGTTACGGCCCGATGACTCGCTCACCACCCTGAAGATGGCTTTGTCGATAGGTTTCAGAGATTCGGTTTCCCTACCCTCCGCTATCCAAGCTACGAGGTTCTGACTTTTGCCTCGGTGGGTTTACCTCCCACTGAACACACCAGCTTTTTCTGGACACACAACCGGACAGGCGGTTCTCCCGAATCCGGCTCTCCAGTCGATGGTGTTACCTGCGAGAGGATTGACAGGCCAAATTATGGGCCGTAAGCAAGGAGAACAACCCACGTTTGGCAAAGGAAGCGTTCGGCCAGAGCTGATGATCCCGGCCTCGTCCTCGGCCTTCCCCGCCCCGGCGCTTGCGGAGGATACTGCGCAACCGCATGCGCACCCAAGGGTCGAGCAGGGAAAACGTCGTGTGGTAGCTGTGTTGGAAATAGACAAACTAGCCTGCATCGGTGTTTGTAAGACGCATACGCACACTATTCTTATAGCCCCGCTCTAAGGCAATGGGTTGCTCGTAGTTCCCCCAGTCCAGGTCCGGATACCCCCACAGATTGTTAATGTTGAGCTGAACCCTGCCGTCTGGTAAAACTGCAACTCGAACGGCCGCCGAGCCGTCAGATTCCGCTCGGACTCGCAGATCTGTTCCCGCCAAAAGACAAGAGACGTGCCAAATGTTCTCTTTCAGGCTCCTAAAGTCGTTCGTGCCCCGGCCGCCAAGATCGTCCGGCCCGTAAAGGAAGAAATCCTTTGAGTCTTGGGACCAAGGCCTTATCGGTGTGGTACGGTATGCTTCAACTGGACCTCCCACATTCCTTAAAGCCGTTCCTTGGGGCCGGCCAATATGATCAGAAGGATAACTGGACCATAAAGATTCTCGATCCCACGTCAGCCGGTCGACCGAGCTCGAGAGTGTATAAGCAACCCCAACTTCACTAATTCCCTTGGGCCGGTCGTGAATTGTGTACTGTGTGGTGATCAACCCTTGGCCGTCAATTCTGATCTCAAACTCGGCGGCCATACGCTCTTCTGTCGCCCCGCGACGAGCGATGTAAGCTCCAACCAGAGTTATCACGGCCTCGTCGGCGGTCGCGGAGTGACGAATACTGGTGGGCCACCAGGGGAACAAGGCTAATGAGCCGAAGTTCAAGAACGGCCCGCCTTCAATAATCTTGCTGCCTCGGAGCACTCCTTCGGCTATAAGCCCCGTTCTCTTGCTGAGAGCGACCCTGAACTCCGGGCGTTGAACAGTAATAAATTGCGAATCTTCAGTTACCTTCGGTGCGGGACCCTTCACATCAGGAAAAACCCTCTTTCGCTTCCCGTTACTCAGATTGAATTCGTCAACAAGAATTCCCCCTGCCCGGTAGAACTTCAGGTTCAGAATGTCCCCGTTATGCCAAGTACGCGCGGGAATCCTAATTGTCCCTTGCGCGCCAGGAACTAGGTATAAGTTGTTGATCTCCCCAGAGTCACTTCCGACGTGCCAGACAATCTTGATCTCATTCAAGTTTGTGTGGTTAAACCAGTTCTTTATAGGAATCTCCAACGGTTTGCACGAGCCCGGACCAGCAATTTCCCCTTCTAGAACGCGCACGGGCGAATATGCCTTCTTGGTAAGCCAATACTCGGGTTTTGGCCTGCGCCATCCATCTACGATTCCCCATTCGCCATAACCCACGGGTGATCCCGGCAGCATGAACACCTCTTCAAACCCGGCCCAAATCGCTCCACCAAGACAACCCTCAGCGGTATAACAGTTTTCCCAGAAGCGCTTCAGGCTTTGTCCCCAAAAGTTCCTCACCCCCGGGTCGCGCTTCAAGGTTTCGGTGTTGTAACAGGAAATGTGCAAGGATTCGTCGTTGAGCTTCGGGATATCTTTGCTGGTTAAGTCCCCATCAAACTTTGGGTAGTGCTCGCTGAAAAGGTCGTAGCAATCCACGCCTTGGGGCACTGTCCGAGGATAACTGAAAATAACAGGCCGCGAGGTGTCTTCCTGCTTGGCGTAGTCATGTTCCTTTTGGAAGTTCGATCCCCACGGGCTCTCGTTTCCCAATGACCAAAAGATGACCGAGGGATGACTTCGGTCTCGTTCGATCATTTCGGCGAATTGGTTCATGTAGCGGGAAGTGAATTCCGCATCCGATTCGGTTCCACCGCCCGTTACCGACCATTGCTCCCCGACGAAGCACACCGCCGATTCTTCTTCCACGTAAATCCCGTGACGGTCGCAGGCTTCCAGAAAGCTTTCCGTAGGAGGATAGTGCGAGGTCCTGACAAAATTGACATTGGCATCGCGCAGCAGAACGGCATCCTCCTCATCAAGCTCCGGCTTGGTTGCCCTCCCGAGCAAGGGGTGAGTATCGTGCCGGCACACCCCGCGTAGCTTCACAGCGTCCCCGTTGACGTAAAGCTGGCTCCTCCGCCGCTCCACTTTCCGGAACCCGATCCTTCTTTCCAACTTCTCCACGCTGGACGCATGAACAATCAACTCCGCTCCGAGGGTGTAGAGGTGCGGATGTTCGGCGTCCCATTTCATGGGCGAAGCGACCGGAATCTCCAGGGACGCTTCCGGCCGGTCTGGAGAAAAAGCCACCGAAGCCGGGTTCAAAGGGAGGCTTTTCCCCTGCGGGTCCGCTAAATGCAGGTTCAACTTCACCCCGCGCCCCGCATGGATCGACACCATAGCCATGACTTTCAGGCGCGCGTCCTGGTAGGACGAATCGAAGTCGGTTTCGACGTGCAACCGCGCCACGTAATCGGGAGGGAGAATCACCAGCTTCAGACTTCGCAAAATACCCGCAATGGAGTGCTTGGCATAGTTGCTGGCATAGGAGATCTCATCGGAACGATCGGTTACTCCCACCGTGAGCCAGGCGGTTTGGCCGGGCCTTACACACTCGCTAATGTCGCAATCCCAAGAGGTAAAGCCGCCATGGTGGTCTCTCACAAACCTCCCATTCACCCAAATCCGGGCGTAACTGTAAACACCGTCAAAGCGCAGGAGGATCTTCTTGCCTTTTGCCTCGGCGGGAATCTCCACCTGCTGCTTATAAACAAACTCATTGTCCCTTGCGAACGGTATTTCCTGCGCCGTGAGTTCGCCAGGGACGGCGATGTCAGACCAGTTAGCAGGATCAACGCCATTCGTCCAAAAGTCGGCAGGAGGAGAGGTGGTGAGTTTCCAGGTCCCGGCCAAGTCCACGAGAGGCTGGGGGACACCTGCGACTTCTTTCGGCAATGGAACAAGCACCGGCCTTGGCCAGTCCCACGACTGCGGGAGGGGTGCCTCGCCTCCTTGAACCGTTGGGAGGCCGACATTCGAGGGCGAGACGCCATTCGGCCTCGCAAAAACCCCTCCGCCCCCCAATATCCACGCTGGAGAAATTGCTGATGTTCCAAGCGCTTCCATGAATTTCCTGCGATTCAACTCAGGACCTCCTCACGTTGATGGGATAACTCCCGTATTTTCTGACCGTCGCGTGCATCCGAAGGGCGTTCTTGACAGGAACCATGTCATGAACTTCGCTGGAGGACCCGATGAGGATTCCTCCTGACGGGCCGAGTCGCTCAACCAGCTGCAGAGTTTCCTTTTCGGCCTCCTCAGGTGTGCCGTAAGGTAGAGTGGTCTCGCAGCAAAGGTTGCCGAACAGCAGCGTGCGCGGATAGTTCCGCCGAATCTCAAAGATGTCGTTGCAACCGTTCCGCTCAATGGGGTTAAAGCCGTCAGCGCCCAGCGCGTTCACCATGATCGGCAGGATCTTCTCAGCCTTGCCATCGGTGTGGTAGAGAAACTTGAAGCCTGTATCTTTCATCGGCTTTGCAATTCGCTTCCAAATGGGTAACGCTTTCTTGCGGATGAAGTCAAGGCTGAAGATAGGTCCCTGACTGCCCGCCACGTCCTCGCCCATGAACATCAAAGGCGCAGACGGGTTTTCAGCGAATACCTCAGCAATGTACTGTGAGAAGCTCCCGCAAACCTCCACCAGCCGGTCAACCAGTTCTGGAGCGTCGTAGATAAGGTGGCCCAGGCCGCGCGCCGTTCTTATTGCCGAAGTGCTGTTCGTCAGTCGAGCCGGGTAATTGGATGCAATCGGGAAACCCGCTCGTGTTTTTGAACCACTGTCCAGCAATGCCGGCATCGTCCGGGTCAAGGCGCAGGCGCCAATCGCCGGCCAGCGAGATGCCTCGCCCCACCGACCCCGCGCCGAATACCGGAGGCAGCGTCCACGCAGACAGTGCTAGGATCAGGAACGCTTTTGAGAAAGATTCTTCCAAGGATTTCACACAGAGACCACAGCGCGGCCATTGGCCGCAACCAAAACAAGGAAAAACTCTCGATCTCAGGGCTTCAGCGTGAATCAGGACCATATTGCTAATTTCGGCCCCCCCCGCCGCTGCGCATCACTGTGCGCGCCACGACCGATGGCTTCCACCCCTAGGAGACACTCCAAATCTGCGTCCAGCCTCCGAAGAATACCCTTGTGCCTCTGAACGATTTGCATGCGCAGGGCCTGGCCACACTCCATTCAGGGATGCTGGTAATTGCCGCCCAGCGCTCAGTGGGCATCAGCCCCAGGGATTGAGATCGAGTGCGGTCCCAGCCCGGGCGGAACCGTAACGATACCAACACCCTTTTGGAAAGTAACCCGCTGAGCCTTCCCGTCGACTTCCACCCGTTCTGTTCCGCTCGTTCCTGGCAATTCCAGCTCCCACTGGGAAGGATGATCGCCGAAGAAGCGGCAATAGTGGGCATCGTAAGTGAGCGTTATCGCCAAGGCTGGACCCGGTGTGCCCAGCACGCCCGCATGCAAGTAGGCAATATATTCATTCATGCCCATGGAACGCCAACCCTGAAGCTGCTCGAAAATGATTGGAAACCCCTCAGGGTGCTGCGAGATTCCTCGGTCATGGCCGTCGGGAGGGACCCACACGACGAGGGGAGCGTCCGACGTTCCCCCGAATTCCCCGCCATATACCGGCAGCGCTTCGACCGCGAGATCGGGGCCGAGGTAGTCTCCGGACCATCCGAATCCAACACGTGCGGCGATGACGGTGGTGTTATTGGGGCCCGACTTGGAGACGGCGGACCCGCCCGGGGCGAAAGAAAGCGGCTCGACCCCGAACTCGTGGATTAACCACTCGCGTGATCGCTCGAGATGCAAACGTTGAACGGCGGCCGGTATCTCCTTCTCGCGGCGCGTGTCGGCGAATTCGCGATACCAGCCGATCTCGGCCTTCTCCTCGTACAGCGGGGAGTCATACCACGGGCCGGGCGGTGAATCGAGGTCTGGCTGCATGTGCGTCCAGCCGTGGCTCTCAATTTCGAAGACGCCGCGCTTCAACCCCTCCTCAATTCCGCGCCTCGTCGAAACGTAGTCCTGACGTGTCCCAAATTCATCTGTGAAGACCTGTTGAAACGACGGAACGATGGTGCGCAGCTTCTGATCCACAAATCCCGGGCAGATGTTGAGAGACAGCACTGCATGGTTCTTCTCGAGCGGCGCGATCAGATACTTCTCGATTTGCTCCTGCGTCAGCGCGGCGTAGTGCCAGCTCTCGAGCCAGGCGTTCGCTGCCGAGCCCGGATCGTCCATTACCAGGACCGCTTGTCGGCTCCACTCCCTGTGCAACTGATACCCAACCGCCAGTGCCAGGGCCCGCCGCAGCACGGTGCGCAGGGCCTGATAATGGAGAAACGCCGAGTACTCGCTGCCGATCCAGAGCGCGTGAACTCCCGGACGAACTTCCCGGTCGGTGATCTGTGGTACGCCGCCCTGGGTGGCCAGCACCTTGGCGCTTACTTCGTCTACCAGGACCCTCTTCTTGGAAAAATCAAATCGCCAGGGAATCTTGGTGTCCACTCCTTTGGCGGTCAAGTCGGTCCGCGGATCGTCGTTCGTGTCGAGCGGGTCCGGAAGACCGTGCAGCAGGTAGTCTTCGGGAAGCTTGGGCACGATGGCAGCGCTGAGGCGATAGTACCCGCGGTAACGAACACCTAGCAACGATTCGAGGATGGGATGATGGATCCGATTGGAGAGAGCGACGAGCCCGATATTCCACTTCTCCACCGCGTCCGCGAGCCACTTCAGGTTCTGGTCAGGAAATTCGGTTGGGTCTGCATCCCAGAGAACTGCGCCATACAGGGGCCTCCCATCAATGCCCAGGAAGGTATTGCGGTCGAGCCGCTGCTGGTCCAGGCGAACAATGTCGAAGGGTACGCCCCAGTTCTTGAGCAGGCTGACCAGTTCGTGAAACTCGCTTCCTTCCCGCACCAGAAAGCCGGCAGGATCATCCCACTGGTCGCCGATGACGAGCAGAATACGGTTCGGACGGAAGTCTGCGGCAAGCATGCAGGGCGTCCAGGAACAAGCGAACGAAAACAGGAGGAAAAGTAGAATTCTCTTTGCCATAGGCGGGCCTCTCAACATTTCTTGCTCTGAACTTCGGTTTAAGCGAAAGATCTTGCCGCAGACTTACCCCCAAGGAACAGCCCGTTGCAGTCGTCCGGTCTGCCGGGGTACAGAAGACGGTACGGAGGAAACAGACCGGCAGAGTAAATTGGGGGACCTCTCGGCCCAGGTTTGACCGGCCGGCGAAGCCAGAAGTCGGCCTGGAGGAGCCGAGAGTCTCGGATGAGGTCATAGTAAGCGTCCACCCGGCGGGACAGCAGAACCCGCTGGCGAGCCAAGGACCTCTGGATGGGAGCGTTCTGTCAGAAGGGGAGAGTGCCGTTTGGACGAAAGTCCCGCTACGGCTCGTTGCTCTCTTCCGAGATAGGGACTTTAACCGCGTATAATAAGCTGGCGCGGGGTGTCGGCTCGAGCCACTCCGGGTGGGCGAAGGTCGCCGCGGAATTCCCGTTTGAAGCCATACTGGGGAAAACTCACCGTACGGAATTTTAGAGGGGGAGGAAGATAAACGAGTGCCCCGCGTGCGCGTCCCCAAAATACGTTGGACCGGCGTGGTTAGCATGTGGTGCGCTTCCTCTCTCTACTCGACGCCAAAGGGTTTCAGGGACCTCGTGGACAAACCACTGCGTGGACCTTGTGTTAAGTGTTCTCAAAGGGACAGTCTCGACGGCCGTTGTGGCGCGGGCGCTCTTGTCTGAGCGCCCCGCGCCACACAACGACCCTGGGACCCGGATCAGAAGTAGAACTTCAATGCGGCCTGCATGATGCGGGCTGAGGCCGCGGAGTTAATCGTTCCGAAGTGGACTTGGTCGGTAACGTCCGTGGCCGGATTGCCCAGGTTCACATGATTCAAGGCGTTAAACATCTCCCACCGGAACTGGAGGTACTTCGATTCCGTGAATTTGAGGTTCTTGAAAAATGAAAGGTCGAAGTTCCACAAACCAGGGCCGGTGATGGTGCCAAAACCGGCGTTTCCAAACCGGGTGTAGGGGAGATCCGCAAACGCGGCTGTGTTAAACCAACGGGCCTCCGTCCGTTGTCCACGGGGCAGATTGGCGGGGAGCCCGGTGGCGTCCGCTTTGTTGCCCGCACCGTTGTCCCCGCCATTGCCGATGTCGCTCGTTGCGGTGAGGGGCGAGCCCGAGTTGAGGGTGGTGATGCCATTGAACTGCCAGCCGCCGATGACCTGGCCGAGCGCTCCGTGAGTGCTTCCCGCGAAACGCTTACCAGGGCCAAACGGCAACTCGTAGACATAACTGATCACCGCATGACCGGCCATGTTTTCGGGACCGTAATTTAGCGCCAAATTGTATCTATTGATCACAGTAGTTCCATCAAACAGACCGATTTCCATGTCCTTCGCCCAGCTATAGGCCCCGATTATTGCCATCCCGTTCGAGAAACGGCGCTCGACATGGACGTTGAAAGCGTTGAAGCGCGAATAGGCGCCTGAAGTCGTCCCCTGGACATAGCCCAAGGTTGGATAAGGTACTCGCTGCGCGATTGTCAGCGGGTTATTCGGATCGAAGGGACTCGCTTGATTAGCGTCGTACAGGTATGACAGGCCTTTTCCCCTGCTTCCGACATAGCCCACTTGCAGCAGGAAGTTATGCGGCAGTTCCCGCTGGATGTTGAAGTTATATTCGTAGTACATCGGCAAGGCTCTCGCGTCAAGGTGATATAAGGAGGCTAGAGTCAGGTTAACTCCAGTGCAGCAAGTCGTGATTGGGGCTGGAAAAATTGTGGCGGTAGTGAAGCTGGGAGTTGGGATGTTGTTGGACATATATATATCGTTCACATACGGAAGCTGGAAATGGTTATAGCCAAAGTTGTTGGCCCGAAAATTGCCATTCATGATGGCAAACCCACCGCGGAAGACGGTCTTTGGCAACCACTTCGGGCTATAAGCAAGCCCAAGCCGCGGCTCGAAGTCGGTTTTCGGTGTTGGCAGGATACGCTCCGGCATGGTCTTACCGGCGTAAAGCAGATTCATGGTGGTGAAATCCCAGTTGGTGAACTCGTTGTGCGTTTCGCGCGGCAATTGCACAAACTCGTAGCGTAACCCGAGGTTAAGGGTTAACTCCGGTTTCAGCTTGATGTCGTCCTGTGCGAAGAACGAAAACTCCCCCCACTGGAGGGTATAAGGATAGTCTCCCGAGCCGCGTTGGGCAACGTGGGCATAATCCGGAAGGCCCAGGAGATAGTCGGCCATCGGGTTGCCAGTGTACTGGCCGTTGAAGTAAATCTCGCCCTCCTGCGTGGCCCACCCTCGGTCTTCGTAGGTTAGCCAGCGGAGGTCCGTTCCCACCTTCAGGATGTGGTGGCCGCGCGTAACCGTGAGCATGTCGCTCAACTGCCTGTTGATATCGTTAGTGCCGGTGGGCTGCCACGCTTGCGGGCCTGCATATTGGAAGCCCGTAATGCCTATCCCCGGGGGACCGTATGCGAAGGAGTCGGGATTGACATTTTGCAAACCGAAGGTCGGTGCCAGGTTGGTGCTCGCTACCTTGTCCTGCCCTTCCACTATGAAGTTGTGGGTATATCCGAGGTGCAAGTTGTTCAAAATCGTCGGGCTAAAGATGTGAGTGTACTCGCCGCCCCCGACTCTCCCGCTACGCGTCCCCACAAAGCCAGAATAAGGATTGGGCGCGGGTTCGTCCTGGTAATAATCCACTATCGAGAGGAAACCATCAAAGCGGTTGTTGTTGTTCAAGTAGTAGTCGATGCGAGCGATCCCCTGCTCGCTGTTGGTCACTTCTCCCGTGAAGGCCGTTAGATTGTACCCAGGCGCAGATGGGCCGCTTGGCGGCGTGAAGGACTGTGCGCCAGCTTGCGCGAATTGCGAGATGCGGCCTGGCGGGATAATGTTTCCTGGGAAGGGATGGCCCGTGTTGGGATCTGTGGCAATGAGGCTCATGGTCGAAAGGTTGCCCCCCAACTGTGCGGCGGTCGGCTCCTCCACGCTGGTAGCATTGTCGAAGCGGTAGCGAAAGCCTTCGTAACTGAGGAAGAAAAAGAGTTTTTCCTTACGAATCGCCCCGCCCAAGGTGCTTCCGAACTGGTTCTGGCGCAGCGGCTGTGTAGTACCTGTAAAGTTGAAGGCGTAGCGTGCATCCAAAACGTTATTCCGCAGGAAATCGAATACGTCACCATGAAAATGGTTAGTGCCGTTCTTAAGCGTTGTGGTCAGGATCGTTTGAGCACGCCCATACTCGGCCGAGAAGGAGTTCTGCAAAAGTTTGAATTCGCCGATGGAATCCACCGAAGGACTTAATCCATACGTGGAATTCCGCACAATGCGTGTTTCAACACCGTCAACGAGGTAGCTATCGCTAACGTAGCGGCCACCTTCGTTTTGAATGTTCGGACCGGCACTCTCGGCCCCGCCGAGGTAAGAGACGCTGTAGAGATAAACGTCGTTGGTGAGGGCGGCCAGTTGCACAAACATGCGCCCGTTGAGCGGCAGATCCACCACCTGCTGGTCTTCGACCACTTGGCCCACATCCGAGGTGTCAGTGGCCAGCGGCGCCAAAGTGGCCACGACCTCCATTGTTTGGTTCACTTGGCCGACTTGCATGGTTAAGTCAAAACGAAGGGTCTGATCGACCTGTAGCTCAACGCGGGTGATGTCCACCGATTGGAATCCGTTCATCTGCGCGTGTATCGAATATTTACCCTGGAACAGCGTCGTGAACGAATAGGCGCCCACGTCGTTCGTAAGTTCCGTAGCTTTTACCCCCGTAGCTTCATTTGCGACGGTAACCTGAACTCCAGGGACCACACCACCACTGGAATCCCGTGCGGTGCCGACGATACTCCCATAAGTAGCCTGGCCGTAACAGCGCAGAGCAGCGCTGAAGGCCAAAATTAACAAGCAAGCGGCCATTGCAAAATAGTTCAGAGTACGTTCTTGCACAAAAACTCCCCGATCTCGCTTCGTCGCTTTCACGGTTTGTTGCCTCCTTTTAGCGCGATTACCGCGTAAGAAATGAGTTAGCATGACCCAAGACCCAATACCGACAAAAAACTGCCATAGTGCATGCGTAATCGATTACGCATGCTGGTGAGCTTGTACCACCCTTCTAGATTGCTGTCAAGTACTTTTTTAGAGTTTTTTAGAGTTTTCTGCGATTCAGACAGTGGGGGGAGGGCGCGAGGCTGGCGGGAGGCAGGAGCGGCGAGACGAGGGGAATTGGGCGCTGGAGTGGGGGCGTGCTGAGACGGGTGGCGGCTGTGTCGTAGGGTGAAGACT
>Ga0208036_1000158_pt1 | contig 50876 bp, 24 predicted proteins | sample June2015DPH_11_1_2_FD_184706 | JGI IMG/M metagenome (GOLD analysis project Ga0208036, IMG submission 184706) | Peatland microbial communities from SPRUCE experiment site at the Marcell Experimental Forest, Minnesota, USA - June2015DPH_11_100... | ecosystem: Environmental > Terrestrial > Soil >...
CGAGGGCATTTGTACGGATATGCGAGCCGTCCGCAAGGACTACTTCCTCGATCATGACCACAGCGCGTACGTCGACCAGTGGGACTGGGAGCGAGTCATGACCGCCGAACAGCGTAACCTGGCCTTTTTGAAGGAAGTAGTCGAAGGTATCTGGAGAGTGCTTGTAGGTGCGGAACGCTTTGCACAAGAGATGTTCCCTCAGTTGGGCGACGGACGATATCCCAATCTGCCTGAGAAGTTGACCTTCCTGCATGCCGAAGAAATCCTCGATATGTATCCTGATCTGCCGCGCAAGCAGCGGGAGACAAAGGTACTGCAGGAGTATCCGGCAATCTTCATCATCGGGATTGGCTGGCCTTTGAAAGATGGTTATCCCCACGAGAATCGCGCCGCTGATTACGACGATTGGGTCACGGATACGAGTAAAGAAACCGGCAAGCCGACGCACGGCTTGAATGGTGACATTCTGGTATGGAACCACGTTACAAAACGGCGGCATGAACTGACTTCGATGGGTGTCCGAGTGACTGCTGAAACCCTGAAAGAACAGTTGGAACTGGCCAATCAGCTCGATTTCATGAAGCTGCCGTACCACCAGGGGATCTTGACCAACCGCATTCCTCTGTCGATTGGCGGCGGGATCGGCCAATCACGCACGCTGATGTTATTGCTCAGAAAGGCTCACCTGGGTGAGGTCAGCGTAACTGTATGGCCGAAAGTCCTGAAGGAGATCTGCGCAAAGAAGAACATTTTCGTGCTGGAATAGGCTAGAGGCCGGCGTCTCACGTATGTCTCGCCATCAGGCCTAGGGAACGCCGGCAAGTCCCCTACCTCTACGACCGTAAGATGACTGCCCCCGCTGAGCATCGTTTCGTGTCGGAAGAATCGACTTGTCGATCTGACCCTGCCCGGCTGGCAACTTCACAATTTCAGCATGTGTGCGCGTGAGAGCGAGGCAGTATGAGGCAGGCTCCGCGAGGACATATTCGAGTATGGTCTCATCCGCGGGTGGCGCAAACATTGTCTTTCATGTATACGCCCCACAAACACGCGCAAGATCCTTGTCACCGCGTCCTACCCGTGGCCTGTCCTGGCTTCTTAACGGTCCCGCAAGGCGGGATGTCGGCGCCACCCACGGTCTCACTTGCGCTGAAGTTGGACACTGCGGTGAGGTGCGTCGAATTCTTTCTTAGGGATTTCTCAACAGAGTTTCTCTCATGAGGTAGCGACCGGGCGGTTGAACTGCCCTGTGGTGTGATGGCGAATTTCCGGGATCATAAACCCAGTGTGAAGTTCTGCCCGGCTCACTCCGGGGCAGCGCAATGCGGCAAGATCCGCCAGCGCCGTTGAACCTTGGCCTTTGCCGCCGGCATCTTTGCGAAAGGAGCTCGCGAAGGCAACTTCTACCTTCGCGCTGCGGCTGCCTTGCGGGCGATGAGGCCGAAGCCTTTTGCCTTTGCTTCTTTTTCGAGGGCTTCAAGGCGGTCGCGGCCGGCGGAGGGATTCCCCGACTTCATCTCGATCTCCCCCAGGGCCAAGCGAGCCTCAAGCTGGTAACCCGCGAAGCCGGATTTCATCGCCTGGGCGAGAGTAGCTTCGAGACTCTTAGTGGCTTCAGCCAGATCGGAACGCTTGCCTGAAGCCGCTCGCACGCGGGCACCAGTAATGGCGGCTGAAAAGCGTACACCGCGGTTCTCGCTCTTGCCCAAAAGCACCGTGGCGTGGTCCATCGCGCTTTGAGCCTCGAGCAACCTGCCCTGCGCAAGGAAGCAGCGAGCCAGAAGGGCGTGCGCGGAAGCCTCGTAATCGACAGCATTCTCCCTTCGGAACTCCTCCCCAGCCTCGCGCCCCTGCGCTTCGGCTTCCACAGCGCGCCCATCCTCAATCGAAAGCTCGGCGAGGGCGAGACGACTCTGGGCCACGCCCCCCTTTTCGCCGATTTCATCCGAGACCCGCAGCGCCTCCTGGTCCCTGACCCGTGCCTCGGCGAGGTCTCCGTGGGCCGCGAAGATTTGGCCTAAGCTGAGCAGCGCAGACACCGACAGGGCCCTATCGCCTGTCGCACGACTGGTTGCCAGCATCTGTTCATACATGGTCTCGGAGCCGACGAGGTCCCCCTCGGTATAGGCCAGTTGCGCGATGTTGCCCAACGCCACGGCCGCGCCGTTCTGGTTGCCGATCTCGTGGTAGGTTGCCAGTGCCGCCTCGAACGACTTCCTTGCCCCCGCCAAGTCACCCTGGTCGGCCAAAGCGCTCGCGATATTGTTCAGCATTCGAGCCACGCCATCTTTCTCGCCGATCTCGCGGTAGGCGGTCAGAGTTTCCTGCCACATCCTCTTTGCCTGGGCCAAGTCTCCTTGCATGTAGTGAGCGTTTCCGATGTTGCTGAGCATCAAAGCCACGCCGCTCTTGTTGCCGATCTCGCGGTATGTTGTCAGCGCCTCTTCGCAGATTTTCCTGGCTCCGGCCAGGTCTCCCCGACTAATCAGCACGAGAGCGATATTGTTCAAGGATCCAGCCACCCCGTGTCGGTCTCCCGCCGCCGCGAACATGTGTTCCGCTTCCTCCAGGGCCACCTTGGCTTTCTCCAGCTCCCCGAGATTCTGTAGAGCGGAACCTTCCTCGAATCGCGCTCGGGCAACCAGGAGCCGCGACCCCAGTTCTCCCCCCTTAACTGCTGCCTTGGCGGCGGCGGCCTGCGCCTGCTTGTTGGCCGAAAGAGATCTGGCCGCCGCTGCCTCCGCCAAGTCAATCCGTGGGTCATCGCGCGCTGGGGCCGCCAGCTTGCGCAGGGCTTCCACGGCAACGAGGGCCTCTTTGCCCTTGCCGGCAGAGGTCGCGACCGAAGCCACGCGGAGCCCGTAGTCGAGATTGTCGGGGAAGAAGTTGAAGAGAGTTCTATAGATCTCGGTTGCTTTGTCCCAATCCTGCGTAGTCTCGCGGTACCTCCCCTCAACCGAGAGGCGCTCTTCTCGGGACAAGTTGCCCGAAAGGTCAAACGCCTTTTTCGCTTCCTCTTTCGCCCTCGCGTCGTAACCAAGAGCTGACCAGGCAGCGGCCAGAGCCGAATGTGCCAGCGGATACTGGGGGTCGGCAGCAACCGCCTTCTGAAGCAGTACACGCGCCTCCGGGGCGTCAAAAAGCCGCAGCCTGCTCAAACCTGCGGCATACAGCCGTGTGGCCTCCGGGTTCGACGGGATCGCGGCTCGCATGGCGTCCTTTTCGGTCGTGGAGATCTCCCCGGCCCCGGCCTTTTCACGCAGACGTGCCCCAACGCGCGCCACCAGGTCGAGCAATCCCGCCTCGGTCCCCGTTTCCGTCAGGGAGGCGATCGTCTCTCCGGCCGTCGCGTCCTGAACCCGCAGGTCGAGACGGATCTGCCCGCCGGAGGCTTTTCCCAGAGCCAGGTAGGACCCGAGCACCACGAGGTCGCTGCCGAGGTTTGCTCGGATCCGCGCCAGAGTCTCCTTGCCGAAGCTGTCCGCATCGGCGAGCGAGAGGTTGATCTTCACCTGGGCGGTGTTCTCACCAGGGATAGTTCGGAGTTTCTCCCCAGCAGCGAGTTCGGTGGTCAGCATCTCGGAGAGTGCCGTGGAAAGCCAGGATGCTTCCGCGCGCCCTGAAAGGTTCTTGAAGCCAAGGACGGCAACAGAACGACGCGCCTTGAAAGGCGCGGCAGGAAGACCGGCGACGGTGGGTCGTGCGCCTTCCTGAACTTTTCGCGTAACACGCAGGTAGTAGATCGCCGCCGCAGTGAAGAGGATGACCAGCAAGGCGCCGGCTATGGCGAGCCGAAGTCGCAGGGCCCGCCTTCCCGGCGTCACAGTCTCGCCGCCCAACGCCTTTACCACGTCCCCGGCGCTCGCAAATCGGTCGGCCGGGTCGCGCTCCAGGCAGCGCAGGATGGCAGCATCCCATTTGGAATCCAGGTCCGATACAAGGGACCGGGGCGAAGGAGGCACTTCCTTCAGGCGCTTAACTGCGGTGGAGAGGGGCGTGTCGCCCACGAAGGGCAGAGCGCCGGTCACGATCTCATAGAGCACGATACCCAGCGAGTAGATATCCGATGCCGCGGTCACCTTCCCACTCTCGACCTGCTCCGGAGCCATGTAAGCGGGAGTCCCCGCGATCCCGCCTGAAGCGGTTGATAGCTCTGTCAGGCGGTCGGCAGCAGCGCCCGCACGCGCCAGCCCGAAATCGGTGACCACGGCGCGTGTGGTTTGCTGGCCTTCCTGGGAAGGAACTAAAATGATGTTGCCGGGCTTCAGATCGCGGTGAACAATGCCTGCCGCGTGGGCCGCCGCTAGCCCTGCCGCGATTTGTGTGGCCAGCGGGAGGGCCTCGGCAGTGCTCATCCGCCCCGTCCGGCGGAGCCGCTCGCCAAGGGTTTCGCCAGGAAGGAGCTCCATGGTCAGGAAGGCGATCTCGTCCCCGGACGGCGCCCTGCGGTGATGGCCGAGGTCGAAGATTCGGCAGACGTTGGGATGCGTCACTTCTCTGGCGATTCGGATCTCCCGCTTGAAGCGCTCGATTGCCTGCTGGTCCAGTGCGATCTCCGGTCGCACGGTCTTGAGCGCCACACGCTGCCGCAGTTCCAGATCATTAGCTTCGTAGACCTCTCCCATGCCTCCTCGCCCGATGAAGCGCACGATCTTGTAGCGGCCGGCAACCAGTTCGTCGGAGGAGAAGGTAGCAGGGCTGGCGGTGCGGCTGCCTGCCTCGCCGGGCAATGGTATTGTGGGAGGGCTTTCCAACGGGATCTCCGATTCCACCCTTCTTTTCTCTCAGCAGCATACGCCAGCCGCTCTGTCAACTCAAGCTTGAATCACATGCCTTCTTGGCAATTGTGCGGGGCGCACTCGGAAGCGATCCGCTAGGTTGTGTAACTTGCATACCGAAACGTGCTGCCACTCGGACAACTGTTGCGAAGTCCCTATGCGATCAATTATCTTCACGTGATCGATTGCGTCGCGATCGGATTCGGAGTGAAAAAGTCGGCTTCCTGTGAGAATCGGCTGACTTGCCCCACTTGGCGCAAAGCTTGTTTCACCCGCAATTCCGAATTCGGACTCGTCTGTCATCCTGGGCGAGGATAGCCGAAGAACGGTATCCGTGACGTCAGAAACGGAGCGCATCGCAAAGTGGGTCTGCCCTCTCCCAAGGGGAGAGGGTGGACCGCGACGGCGCTTTCACCAGCCGTCGCGGGCCGGGTGAGGGGTTAGTTGCGGGGCAACGACAGATCAGACAGGCTCGGCCCAAGCTGCTCAATGGAAACGAGTAATGCATCGAGTTTCTGGAGAGCCCGCCGTGCTTCCGGGCGGGCGATCCCGCCGCGGCCGAAGGTCCGCCGATCTTAATGGCGGGCGGGACTGCAGTTGTCTTTTGCGCTCAGCATCCAGCGACAAACTGCAGGGATGCTTCTCCCGCAAGGCGGGCTCAGCATGACAGCACTCAGGCTCAGCGTCTGGCGCCGAACCGGTGCCCGCCTAGTATTACTTTGTTAAGTCGAATCGAACAGAATCGTTTTGAATTTGGTTCCAGAAAAGGGACAACAGCCGCTTGATCTCACCAAAAATAGCTGCATCAGGCGGAGTATCTGTTCCCACGTCTCACCAAAAGTTTTTTTTACGCCGTAGGACCATCACAGGTGGCGCATATCCGCCGCGGCGGATCTTTCATGTATGCGCCCCACAAACACGCGCAACACCCCTCTCACCGCGTCCTATCCGTGGCCTCTCATGGCTTCTTAACGGTCGCCGACATAAAAGGTCCGCCGCGGCGGATCGGCGCCACCCGCGACCGGCGCGGCGATGATGTCAGCCTGGCTGAGGTGGAGAGGATAGCTTGGCTTTGCACCTTCTCTCGTCGCCAAAATCGAGCACGCCCTTCGGGTGGTCTCGAGTCTGAGGATTTCGCACGTCACGCTTTCCCGTGGAAAGCGCGGCGGCCCAAAGGGTTGCTGAACACCGGGCGGGTCACTTCACCGTCAGGGTGTTTGAGGCCAGCAGGGTGTTGTTGGACTCGTTGCTTTCACTCACCTGGTTCAGATCGTCCGCGATCGCTCCGCCATGGTAGGTTCCCGCACCCACGGACGACGGCAACGTCACCGTCCCGGCGCAGGTGTTCGTCGCCCCCGCCGCCAGGGAAGTGTAAGTGCAGTAAGCGATGAGGGTGCTCGACGTGGTGATGGTGGAGCCGGTCGACAGGTAAAAGCCCAACCGGAAGGCTCCCGCCGCCGCGCTGCCCTGATTCTTGATCGTCGCCGACAGGCTCGCCTGCCCGCCTACCGTCGCGCTGGAGGGAATACTCACGCTCGTCACCACTAAATCGGGCAGTTGCGGGTTGGTCACCGTCAGGGTGTTTGAGGCCAGGAGGGTGTTGTTGGACTCGTTGCTTTCACTCACCTGGTTCAGATCGTCCACGATCGCTCCGCCATGGTAGGTACCCGCACCCACGGACGACGGCAACGTCACCGTCCCGGCGCAGGTGTTCGTCGCCCCCGCCGCCAGGGAAGTGTAAGTGCAGTAAGCGATGAGGGTGCTCGACGTCGTGATGGTGGAGCCGGTCGACAGGTAAAAGCCCAACCGGAAGGCTCCCGCCGCCGCGCTGCCCTGATTCTTGATCGTCGCCGACAGGCTCACCTGCCCGCCCACCGTCGCGCTGGAGGGAATACTCACGCTCGTCACCAGTAAATCGGCTTGCGAGCTGCTCACCGTCAGGGTGTTTGAGGCCAGGAGGGTGTTGTTGGACTCGTTGCTTTCACTCACCTGGTTCAGATCGTCCACGATCGCTCCGCCATAGTAGGTACCCGCACCCACCGACGACGGCAACGTCGGTGACATTGCGCAGGTGTTCGTCGCCCCCGCCGCCAGCGAAGTGTAAGTGCAGTAACCGATGTTCGTGCTCGACGTGCTGATGGTTGAGCTGGTCGACAGGTAAAAGCTCATCCGGAAGGCTCCCGCCGCCGTGCCGCCCTGATTCTTGATCGTCGCCGACAGGCTCACCTGCCCGCCTACCGTCGCGCTGGAGGGAATACTCACGCTCGTCACCAGTAAATCGGCTTGTGCTCCGGTCACCGTCAGGGTGTTCGAGGCCAGCAGGGTGTTGTTGGACTCGTTGCTTTCACTCACCTGGTTCAGATCGTCCACGATCGCTCCGCCATAGTAGGTACCCGCACCCACCGACGACGGCAACGTCGGTGACATTGCGCAGGTGCTCGTCGCCCCCGCTGCCAGGGAAGTGTAATTGCAGACAGCGATGAGGGTGCTCGACGTGGTGATGGTGGAGCCGGTCGACAGGTAGAAGCCCAATCGGAAGGCTCCCGCCGCCGCGCCGCCCTGATTCTTGATCGTCGCGGACAGATTCACCTGCCCGCCTACCGTCGCGCTGGAGGGAAAACTCACGCTCGTCATCAGTAAATCCGGCCGTTGCGGGTTGGTCACCGTCAGGGTGTTTGAGGCCACCAGGGTGTTGTTGGACTCGTTGCTTTCACTCACCTGGTTCAGATCGTCCACGATCGCTCCGCCATAGTAGGTACCCGCACCCACTGACGACGGCAACGTCGGTGACATTGCGCAGGTGTTCGTCGCCCCCACCGCCAGGGTAGTGTAACTGCAGACAGCGATGAGGGTGCTCGACGTGGTGATGGTGGAGCCGGTCGACAGGTAAAAGCCCAACCGGAAGGCTCCCGCCGCCGCGCTGCCCTGATTCTTGATCGTTGCCGACAGACTCACCTGCCCGCCTACCGTCGCGCTGGAGGGAATGCTCACGCTCGTCACCAGTAAATCGGGTTGTGAGTTGGTCACCGTCAGGCTGAAGCTGCTGGTGGCGGAAGTGACCCCGCTGCCGCTGGCGGTGACGGTGATGGTCTGATTGCTGACCAGCGCGGCGCTGCTGGACGCCTGCAAGGTGATGCTGCCCGAACTCGCCGTGCCCGGCTGGGTGTAAGTGGGCGTCACCCCGCTGGGCAGATTGGTGGCCGCCAAGGTGATGCTGCCCGTGTAGCTGGTGCGGGTCAGGTTCACCGTCACAGACTGCGCACTGCCCCCCCGAATGAGCGTGACGGAACTGGGACTCACGTTGCTGATGGCGATAGAAGGGCCGACGGTGACCGATATCGCTGCCAGGGCATCCTGCAACCCAAGGTTTACTCCCATAGCCCTGACTGTGTATTTGTAGGTTCCTACGCCGGAAGGAGCAACGAGCGTCAATGAACCATTTGTGGAGCTGTTCTGCCCAATGAGCGGCCCCAGGAACTCGCTGACTCGAGGAGTAGTTCCGTCTATCGAAACACCGACGGCGGGAATAATGTAGCCCCCAGTGTTGGTCACTGTAAGCGGAATGGACACGGATTGACCAGGTGAAGCAAGAAAACTGGTTTGGGACAGTTGAAGAGCCAACGCCGGCTGCTTGTAGATCCCTTCCACGACGAGCCCGAAGCCCTCGTTCGGTGTACAAGGGAATATGCACCACGAAGGCCACTGAGTGAATTTCACCCGCACCGTCCAGGACTTGCCTAGGTCCGCTGAAGATGGTTTCACAATCACAACTTTCTTGACAGGGCTCTCTGTATTGACGCCAGACGCGAAAGGGCTTCTGATGCAAGTTGTGCATCCAAGACTTCCGTTCGAATCTGAGCCGTACTTGATTCCGGATGGAAGGTCTACCTCAAACTCTAGGTCGTCTCGTAGACTGCCGTCGGTGGTATCGGCATCGTTGTATGCTAAAGCCACGCCAATCTTCTGCGATCCCGACGGGGCGACAAAGGACCAGTCACTCTCGCCTAAATTCGTGACGGTGCCTTGGGCCCACAGCAGGTTGCTCCACTCTCCGCTGATGTATCTTATCGACGCGTACGGGTTGACGAGGCCGTATCCGTAGGTGGTGTCGGCATAACCATTCAGCGGTGTATTGGTCTGTCCTCTTAGCGGGATTGTTTGAGCGATTAACTGTGCCTTGAGCGCCAGAGATGAGGAGGAAGATGGAGGCGACCATTGCCGCATGAGGGCCAGCGCCCCCGTGACGTGCGGGGCAGCCATGCTCGTCCCGGAATCTCGCAAGTAGGACGGGCTAAAGTTAGGCCACACGTCACTGCCACAACTGTCTTTCTCATCACCTACCCGACCATTTACGGACACGACACCGTACATCCAAAACGGAGTGGAGACAGAGCAAGCATTCACAACGTCCCCTCCCGGTGCGACCAAATCGGGTTTGAGACGGTTTGTGGTTCCTCCACTTGGCCCACTTGGACCCCTGCTTGAGTACACCGCGATGTTACCCAAGCCACCGCTATCACCATCGAATGTGTACGAGATCGCTCCCACAGCTATGGTGTTCTTTCCCAACCTGGGGTTAGTCACGTAGTTATGAGTCCCGGAACAGTTCCCCCATCCGTTGTTTTCGTTTCCTGCGGAAACGACGAGAAGCTGGCCATGATCATGCGCGTAGTTGTCGAAAATCTCAGTCGTTGAGTCGTAATTCGAGCAATCCACCAAATAGGAATGGTTGGAGATTTCCACGGAGTTTGACTGAAAGGCGTCAAGATCACTCGTAAGGTTGTCCGAACTGTTGGCCCAGCTTCGAAACAACACCGAACTACCGGGCGCCACCCCCGTGATGGAGCCACTGCTGTCCGTGCCTCTGCCAGCGACTATGCCTGTGACGTGCGTCCCGTGGTCCTTCTGGACGGTCAAGTCGCTTGCCCCAAGGAAAATCCCATTCAGGTCGGCGTGGGTGCTCATCACGCCGTTGTCACGGACACCCACAGACACTCCGCCACCGTTGAATCCCAGATAGTTCAGGTTAGGCGATAGCAAGAACTGACGGCTATCCATCGCGCCAAAGTTGACAGTACCCGTCGGCATTTCTTGGGGAGCTCGGAATATCGCCTTCACCCACCATAATCGAGAGATACGCTGAACGTCCGCGTCAGAGGCCGTAATAGTATACAAGCCGGCTCCAGCAACCTCGGACGCGCTGCCGAACCCAAGACTCTTTAGGTCAGAGAGGTATTCAGGCTCGTCGCACCCAAGTGGTTTTACGTATATGAGGGGCTTCCCGCGACCAATTGTGTCTGGGTTTAATTTGTACTCAGGCATCCACGCTCCGACCCACCGCACGAAAGGGAGCCCGGTGAGGTCGGTTACGGCGGAGTCAGGTATGAGATAAACGATGGCCTCGCTGCTTAGTGGCCCTATCGGTCGCCCTCCCAGTTCCATCAAAGAGAGCCACTCATCACTAGACACGGGCCGCGCAAACTGCACGATATACGGTGACAGATGTTCCGATCCCTTTACGACTTCACCCTGCGGTCTGCCCGCCGGGATGTCGTTGTTTCCTTCCTGCGGGAAGAAACTGCCTCGCTCAGTGTGCACCGCGTAGTCGGTAGGATGCTCGAGCTCAGGCACAGCGTAAATGTCAACCCCCTCCTGGATTGCTCTCTCCCGCAGCAGGCGAGCTAGCTCAGCGGGATTCGCCATGAGCAACTTACGCTGATCGGCGTTCAATCCGAACGCATCGGTCGACGCTGCGGCCGGTTGTGTCACCGTGCCCTCTGGAATTGATGGCGCTTCTAAGAGGACCTGACCCAGGTGGAGTTGTGGCTCCACAGCGCCGTCCGTCTGCCGCCGCGCCTCGTCCCCCGCGGTGGTCTGCGGCTGGGCACGAACTTGGCCGCAGAAGCAAACAATGGGTGCAAGAACCAGCAATAAAACGAAAGCCTTCCAGGGGAATGAAGAATCCCGTAAAGAGATACGCATGGGCGCCTCCCGCTTTCTGGAGTCAGATCGTCCTACTGACCGCGTCTGTCCTGCTTCATTCGACATGTGGCACCTTTCCATCCGCAAAAACTATTTTCATATCCTTAAACACGTAGATTTTCTTTGGCCCCAGCTCGACAATCTTCTCTGGCCTGCCCAAGATGGCCTCGACCTCCTCGGGCGCCTGGCCTAATTGGACGGTCTTGGTGCCCGCGGGCTTGGCCTCCTGCTCCGGGACGATCACCGCGTCGACGGTTTTGTTCACTGTGTCGGCGTTAGCAGTCTCCAGGAATCCCGCACGGAATTCGAACCTGAGGAGGGACTCGTACCGGGTTTGCCTCGTGGTACCGTGAACATTGAGGTCGAAGGCATCCGAAGAAATGAGGAACAACTCTACCGCGTTATCCCTGGCGCTTGTGTTAATCAGGTGTACTTTTCCAGAACGTCCTGGGGATTCCAATTTGGCGTCCCGGGGGAAGTCAGTACACCCGATTGGCGACTGTGGTTTCCTTGCAGTGCATTTCTTCATTGCGTCATTCCACACGAGCCGCTCGAAAGCGAGATCGCGCATTGCTTGAATCCGCGGAAGGTCTTTGCTCTAGTCGCCGTCGAGTAAGACCCTCAGGATACGCGATCCTTGACAACCTGAAGTCTTGCCTGAGGGGGAGACTGAAGTCCTTAGAGAAAGCTTTAATTTTTCTGAGAAAAAACTGAGAGCTGGCGATGACGCACGGAGGCGAGCGCGCTTATGAGTTTGGCCCGTTTCTGCTGAATGCAGCGGAGCGTGTCTTAATGTGCCAGGGGCAGCGGGTACCGCTAACCCCCAAAGTCTTCGAAACGCTTCTCGTTCTTGTCGAAAATGCGGGCCATATCGTTCAAAAGGAAACGCTTTTCAAGCGTGTCTGGCCCGATGCGTTCGTTCAGGAAGACAGCCTTACCTTCAACATCAGCACCCTTCGGAAGGCCCTGGGAGGTCATGGCACCGGGCAGCAGTTTATTCAGACCGAACATAAGCTTGGATATCGCTTCGTTGCGCCGGTGAAGATTGTTTTGCCCACCTCCCCCGACGCGGAGGTTGTCCCAAGCCTGAATTCCAACGGAATCGGGATGAGTCCGGGCGCCGCGACGGCGCCACCAAGTGGCTGCGAAGTGGTTCGAGACGAAGGGTTTAGTTTGCGCCGCCGGGTGAAGTGGGCGGCGCTGGGATTGGCGCTGCTGATTGTGGTAGCGACCGTGGTATGGCTCGCTACGCCGCACCCGCAACCGAAGATTCTGAAATACGATCAGATCACCGCTGACGGTCGCGAGAAAAGCATGGGCTTGGCCACGGACGGAGAGCGCGTCTACTTTGGCGAGCAGGCCTCGACGGGTTGGGTCATCGCCCAAGTCTCAGCTTCTGGCGGTGAGCCGGTTCCCATCTCGAGCATCCCCAGGGATTCTCTAATCACCGACATCAGTCCCGACCATCGCGACTTGCTGGTGGTTGAGGAGCGGGCGTTCGCACCAGGAACGCTGGAAGTTATGCCCTTGTTCGCAGGCGAGCCACGGCGCTTGGGGAATCTGCGGGCGTATTCTGCCTCCTGGTCACCGGATGCCAGGACTTTAGCTTACACGACCGATGGCGGCGTCTACCTGTGCGATCCCGACGGGTCGAACTCGCGCCGAATCGTGACTATGTCCGGCAAACTTGACGGTGCGCGCTGGTCACCCAGCGGCAGCAAGCTATGCTTCACTCGGGCTGAACCTTCCGGAGACTCACTTTGGGAAGTGGACCGCGACGGAAAAGGTCTCAGATGCATGTACCCAGGATTACTGTCCGGCCTTGAGGGCAGCTATGGCCTATGGACACCCAACGGGGAATACCTGATTGCCCAGTCATTATGTGCCGGCCACTCTATGCCTTCCGCGGTGCGGCTTTCTTCCGGACCTTTCCACCGTCATTCGGAGCAACCTGCCTGCCTGGGGTCCGCACCGCTGGACCTGTTTGTTTCGGCCATAAGTCCGGATAGTGCGCGGCTGTTCGGTTTCGGCTATGCAGCGAAACATCCGCAAATGGAAGAGTACGACACCCACGCTCGAGAGTTTAAGCCGTTCCTCCCCAACGTTTCTGCCGGCTACGCAGACTTTTCGAGGGATGGGCAACGCATTGCCTACGTCACCCTCGAGAAGGAAATCACTGGCGGGGAGAACCTGTGGATAAGCCAAATTGACGGCAGCCACAAGGTGCAGATCACTAAACCGCCTCTTTTGGTCCAGTTGCCTCGCTGGTCTCCGGACGGGAGGTGGATTGCGTTCATGGGCAAGGATCAGGGGCAGGCGTGGAGGGTGCGGGTTGTTTCCGTGGACGGTGGCTCCTATGCGCCGGTGACGCCCGTCAACGACGAGGAGGGAGCACCCACCTGGTCACCCGACAGCGGCCAAGTCGCATTTGGAGGTATGACTCAACCCCCGGAAAGGACAACTGGCCGGCTCGTCATCCACATCCTTAATCTAAAGACACACCAATTGTCGGAGGTGCCGGGGTCGGAGGGCCTGTGGACGGCGCGGTGGTCGCCGGACGGTCGCTATATTGCCGCCTTGACGGAAGACTCACGCAATTTGATGCTGTTCGACTTTCGCAACACCAAGTGGGTGAGACTTGCCACCATGCTCCAAATTCCAGACCTGGTGTGGTCCCGGCACGAAGAAGCCATTTATTTCAACGCCGGAACCACCGGAGGAGACCCCGCCATCTTTCGTATGAAGGTTCCGAGCGGTCGACTCGAGCGGCTCGCCAGTCTCAAAGGAAGGACAGAACGGGATTGGCTTGGCCTAACCCCCGATGACTTGCCTCTCATCACACACTATACCAGCGCGCACGAAATCTACGCCCTGACCGTGAATTGGCCCTAAGCAGGTTCCTCAGACGAGCCCGGTCACCTTACAAACTCACACCGATTCTTTAGGTCTGCCCGTTTTACCGGGCATTGTTGAACGAACCGCCGATGCAAAAGCAGGTCCATGCTGCCTTCTGCTTACCCTGAAATCCGAATTGAGAGGCCCTGTTCCGTTCCAACCCGCTGGGTTGAAAGGTGGTTGACCCAGGACGTGTTGGAACAAACCAGTGCACCGAGAAATCAGCCCACCACGCGATGTCGCCCGCCAAGGCGGGCTTGCCCAAATCCTGTCTTCCCGCCTACCCACGGTTTTCACCGTGGGCTAAGAGATGCCGCCCGCCGAGGCGGGCTCAAATGCCCGGCTGCCCATCAAAGGCCTAGCCATGGGGCCTTGGCCCGAGCGGGAACACCTTCGAAAAGCCCGCGGTAGCGGGCGAAATCACTTAGCCCATGGTGACAACCATGGGACCAGATCGCCCCGAGGAGCCTCTCTCAGCCCGCCGTGGCGGGCGACATCCAAGGTGCGACTTCGGAATTCACGCTTACTATCTACCCTCTGGAGCCTGAATCCTGCCTTTGTGTCCTGCCTTTGTGTTCTTGACACGAGGCTAGAACTATGATAGCCTAGCATGTGTGACCTATGGAGAAGGCCGCAACAGAAAGTGTCAAAGAGGGTCGCAGGTGCTAGGTCGTAGGTGGGGGAAGAACAGGATTCGGGATTCAGGATTCAGGACTCAGGAGTCAGAATGGAGAGCATCTGCTTTCCGCCTTCTGCTTTCTGCTTTGTGTTTTCTGCCTTCTGCTTACTGCAATTGGTGGGCCTCTTGCCCCGTTGTGGAGTCTACGTCAAAATGTCGCCCCCGGCAGGGAAAGAAAAGACTAGTAACTTTAAAAACTGAAGGAACGAAGCGGGAATCACTATGAAAACAAGGAAGGCAGGTGGTAGATGGTAGGTCGGGAATGGAAAACAGGGGCTAGGGGGTTGGGGGCTGGGGGACGAAGGCCTGCCCGCCGCCGACGCCTGCGAGCATCACTCGCTCAATTTGTCCTCCGGCTCAAGAAGGCCTACCAACCGTGAAAAGGAATTTTCTTTTTTGAGCGGACGACGCGGGAATCTCTATGAAAACAAAGGACCGGCTTTCAGTAGTACAGAGTTAAGCGGGAATGTTATAGAAAACACAGGTAGTTACGCGTTTAAGGCGGGAATGTTGTTGAAAAGAAAGGAGGTAGGTGGTATGTCGTAGGTGGTAGGTGGGGAATGAAAAACAGGGGCTAGGGGGTTGGAGACTGGGGGCTGGGGACTGGGGGACGAAGGCGTGCCCGCCGCCGACGCCTGCGAGCATCACTCGCTCAATTTGTCCTCCGGCTCAAGAAGGCCTACCAACCGTGAAAAGGAATTTTCTTTTTTGAACGGACGACGCGGGAATCTCTATGAAAACAAAGGACCGTCTTTCAGCAGCCCAGAGCAAAGTGGGAATGTTATAGAAAACAAAGGTAGTTACGCGTTGAAAGCGCGAATGTTGCTGAAAAGAAAGGTGGTTAGTGTCTGGTAGGTGGTAGATGGCAGACGGTAGGTCGTAGGTAGTACGTGGGGAAGTGCTCCAGCCAACCTTCGACTGTTGACTGTTGACTCTCTTGGTAGGTCGTAGACGGTAGGTGGGGGAACCCCCCCCCCCACATACCACCTACTACCTACCACGTACGGGCAGGCGGTAGCCAATGGGGGAAGGCGGCGGTTTGGAATTGAAAATTCAGAATCGCCCGCGCTGCCTCTGGAAGTGCTGCAGGCGGGTTGGTCAAAACTATGGACTGCCTAACCGGGTATGGCTAAGAAAAGTTGGCCAGTGCGCGCATGGCTGCCAAGTCGTCTTCGAGGGGCGCCAGGGGGTTGTACTCGAGGGCTACAGAGCCTGCAAAGCGCTCGCCCAGTTCGTAGATAGCCTTGAAGACGTTGCGGTAATTGATCTCGCCCGTGCCCGGTTCGTGGCGCCCCGGAACATCTCCCACATGGAAGTGTCCGATGCGGTCTATATGCGTGCGTATATTATCTATAAGATTACCCTCCATGATTTGGACATGATAAATATCGAACAGGAGCTTGACGTTGGGGCTTCCCACGCGCTCCACCAGCTCGGCCCCGTCGCGCACGTAATAGAGAAAGTAACCCGCGTGGTTGACATAGGTATTCAGAATCTCGATGATGGCGGTGATGCCATGCTTCTCCAGGATGGGCGCGGCCTCGCGCAGGGCTGCCACCGCGTTGGCCATCTGCTCGGAGCGCGGTATCCCTCCCAGCTCGTTTCCCGTCAAGACCACCAACTGCTTGCAATCCATCTTCTTCGCCGCCTCGATCGAAGCATTGAGTTCGCGGAGGAATCCCTCGCGCTCCCGGGGGTTCACCAAGCCACAGCCGGGCGCCGTCACACCCTTGTTGGCCACCAGGCAGGCGCAGAAAAGCGGGGACTTCTTTCTCTCCGCCAGGAAGGCCTCCAGCAACGCGGGGCTGCGCCAGTCAAACATCTCGAAGGCCTCGTAGCCCAGGCGGCTGAGCAGTGCCATCGCCTCCGGTACGGGCATGCGCACCAGCATGCCCCAGGTAATCGAAAGCCGCAGGCCCTTCTTCCCTTCCAGGTTCCCGCGGGCACTGGCTGTCATCTGGGATAGCGATAGAGCTCCGGCGGCCACGCCAAGAAATAAACGACGGTCCATGACAAACCTCCAGGACAGAGGGGTAAGCGTTCGGGCACTGATTATATGCGAAGTGAGAACCCTGAACAATCGTCTGCCTGGAGAGTTGTCTGTCTGGAGAATTTGGCCATTAGCCAGAATCGTAGCCCTCTCCCTTGGGGCGGACAAGACCAAGTCAAAAGGCAAAACGCAAAGCGCAAAATGCAAAGCGGCGTTGCCATTTGATCCCGCAAGGCGGGACGCTTTGCCTTTTGACTTGTTCTTCTGGCTGCGCTTGACAGGTGCGGCGGAGGGCGAGAGAATGCCGGTTCGCCGCAGCGCACCAGATGGGGCTGGCGACTGTGGCCCCGAAGGGGCCTGCCGTGAGTAGTCCGGCCCCGTCAGGGCCGATGCAGTATTTTCGCACCCTTATCCGTGGGTTGCATCCCGCAGGCGCGGGACTACTCACGGTTCGCCCCTTCGGGGCTGCCTAGCAGCGAGGATCGCCTTTCTTCTTGACGCGAGCGAAATGTTCTTTCATTCACCCAATCACTCCATCACGAAACCACTCCAGCGTGTGACCACTCATTTGCCCAATCACACAAAGCGAGTGAGTCTGGCTCTGGGACTCAGCCTCATCCCGCTTCCCTGCAACCTTTCCGCCCGCGACGTGCTGCTCAAGCGTTACGAGTTTTCCCTGCCCCGCATGGGGACGAGCTTTCGAATCGAGCTCTACTCGCCTGACGATGCGACAGCGTCAAAAGCGGCAGATGCTGCCTTCGCTCGCGCCGAGGAACTCGAGCAGATCATGAGCGACTACCGGGAGGACAGCGAACTCATGCGCCTCGCGCGCGAGGGAGTGTCAGCCCCCTTCCCGGTGAGCGACGACCTCTACGATGTCCTGGCGAAATCCATCCGGATCTCGGAGCTTTCGCACGGCGCGTTTGATGTTACCATCGGCCCGCTGGTGGAGTTTTGGCGAAACGCCCGCAAAACGGGACGCTTGCCTGACGCTTCGGAACTGGCGAGGGCAAGAGCGTTGGTCGATTACCGAAACATCGAATTGGATGCCGCGCGCCGGACCGCCTTTTTGAAACGCGCCGGCATGAAGTTGGATTTGGGCGCGATCGGCAAGGGCTACGCGGCGGACCAGATGCTGGCTCTCTTGCAGTCGCGCGGAATCCGTCAAGCCATGGTGGTGGCGGGGGGAGAGGTAGCTCTGGGAGCGCCTCCGCCCGGTAAAGCCGGCTGGAGAGTTGCCATCGACACGCCCGACACGGGCACAGGGAATCCGCCCTGCGCAATCCTGCTGCACGACGCCGCCGTTTCCACCTCCGGCAGTTCCAGGCAATTCGTGGAAGTCGCCGGCAAGCGATTTTCGCATATCATTGACCCTTCCACTGGCCTGGGTCTGGAAGGTGCGGCCAGCACCACGGTGATCGCCAGGGATTCGGCGACGGCCGACGCTCTGGCGACGGCGCTCTCCGTAATGCCAGTGGCGGATGGAATCCGGCTTGCTGAATCCCTGGCGGGCGTGGCGGCCTTCTGGGTCCGCCAAGCTGGCAGTGAATGGAAGCGCTACTTTTCGCGCGGTTTCCCGACCACATGCCGCGGCCGGGGATGAAAATGGGTACTTTCCAAATGCAAGAACAAGTCAAAGGGCAAATCGCAAAACGCAAAAGGCAAAGCCGCAGCAAGGACCGCAATTATCCAGCAAAGTCGTTTTTGGGGTTATACTTTTGCCTTTTGCACTTTGCGTTTTGCCTTTTGACTTGTTCCTTTGGGGGTGTCATTCCGAGCGCAGCGAGGAATCTCGCTCTGCGCTGACGTTGCCGGCGCTCAAGGTGACCTAGGCGCGCGTAGGGGGAACAAAGAACAGAGCGAGATTCCTCGCTGCGCTCGGAATGACACCCTGGGCACAGCCGCAGCAAGGGCTGCAATCCGCGCCGAGAGAAGAAGCATACTGCTAAGTACAGACGCATGTTTTCAATGATTACGGGTCTCAAGAAAGTCGGTCTGAATCTTAGGAATCTCAGCCTCATCGGAATTGGCATCCTCCTGGGCTTCACCATTCTCCTGGGAGGGAAGGCGGGGATTGATGCCACCTCCTCGGACAAGTTCTGCGACCGGGCCTGCCACGCGCACCCGGAGGCTACGCAGACCTGGATCAAGTCAACGCATTTCACGACGAAAAGCGGTGTGGTCACGCATTGCATTGAGTGTCACCTCCCCGCTGCGGGGCTCGGGTATTACACCGAAAAGGCCCGCCTGGGCGCGCAGGACATCTATGGCAAGGCCTTCAGGGATTTGAATAAGATTGATTGGCAATCCAAGCAGAACCTCGAGCATGCCCGCACTTTCACTTACGACTCCGCGTGCATTCGCTGTCACGCCAACCTATTCAGCGCCGGGCTCTCCAAGAAGGGCGTGGACGGCCACTTGCACTACCAGCGCTCGAAGGACAAGATGCGGTGCATTAACTGCCATCAGCACTCGGGACATTACCGGGGCAAGAAGGCCGAGGAAGCCCAGGATGAAGCTGAAGCTCAGGAGCAGGAACTCGAGAAGTCGTTCCCGCCCAACCCGCAGGGTTTCCAGAGTTACACCGAGATCATTCCGGGCTCGGAAGTGAAAATCCGCATGGTGGCGATTCCCGGCGGATCATTCCTGATGGGAAGCTCCGAGTCGGAATCCTACCGGCGGCCAGATGAAGGGCCGGTGAGACGGGTGAAGCTCAGCCCCTTCTGGATGGAAAGGACCGAGGTGAGCTGGAGAGAGTACGAAGTCTACCTGCTCCAGCGGGGGAACCGCGGCAGAAGCCGGGACAACCCAGCCTCTGACAAACCCGATGCGGTAACGGGACCTACGCCGCCCTACGGCTCTCCCGACCAAGGTTGGGGAAGAGGCTCGAGGCCGGCCATCACCATGACCCATTATGCCGCTACCATGTATTGCGAATGGCTCTCCGCGATTACCGGTAAGAAGTTCCGGCTTCCCACCGAAGCTGAGTGGGAGTATGCTGCCCGTGCGGGTACGACTTCTCCCTACTTCTTTCCCGGCGACCCTGCCCAGTTCACCCGCCAGCGGTGGTTGAATCAACTATGGGGAGTGAAGGCAGCGCCGATAGGTGAATACACGTGGTACTTCGAGGACAGCTCGAGCAAACCTCATCCGGCCAGCGGGACCAAACCAAATCCCTGGGGTCTGGTCAACATGTTGGGCAACGTGCGGGAATTCTGCCTGGATTGGTATGATCCCGAAACCTACGCGCACCTCTCCGACTCCGGGGTTCTTGACCCGCGCGGCCCGGCGGTGGGCCAGGAGCATGTTGTCCGTGGAGGTTCGTATCGTTCCGATGCCGCTGACTTGCGCTGCGCGGCACGCGACCATACCCGGAGTGACGAATGGCTGCTCACCGATCCGCAGTCGCCCAAGAGCATTTGGTGGTACTCAGACTGCACCGACGTGGGATTCCGGGTTGTCCGGGAATACGACGAGGGAATCCCGAGGGCGGCAAATCGCCAGACAGGAGACTCGCACAAGCATTGATGGCGTGAAGTGCTTACATCGCCGTGTCATTCCGAGCGCAGCGAGGAATCTCGCCCTGCTTCTTTACTTTCGCCCTGGCGCAGAGCGAGATTCCTCGCTGCGCTCGGAATGACATGCGTGTTTACTGATTTTTCTTTAAACCAAAGGAGAGATGACATGAATGACGAGACGAAGTCGGATCTTAATCGCCGGACTTTCATGGGAGCGATAGCAGTCGCGGGGGCGGGGGCGGTGCTGGCAAGTTGCACCAAGACCTACCCTCCCGTGACCTTCGTGGACGTGGCGCCGGACGGCCCGCCGCTCAAGGCAGGTCTTATCGGCTGCGGGGAGCGAGGCACGGGGGCTGCCCTGAACTTTCTAAAGGCAGGGCCGAATCTCAAGCTTGTGGCGCTGGCCGACGTCCTCAAGGACCATCTGGTAACGTGCCGCGACACGCTGGCCAAGAAGGCCCAACAGCAAATCGCCGACGACCGTTGTTTCATCGGCTTTGACGCCTATAAAAGGCTGCTCGAAACGGACGTGGATATCGTATTGATGGCTACGCCGCCGCATTTCCGCCCTATCCATTTCGATGCCGCGGTGGAAGCCAAGAAACACTGCTTCATTGAAAAGCCAGTGGCCGTGGATGCGCCCGGCGTGCGCGCGGTTTTGGCCGCTGGTCAGAAAGCTGCGGCGTACAATCTCTGCGTTGTGCCGGGGACACAGCGGCGGCATGACCGCGCCTATAACGAGACCTATAATCGCGTCTCCCATGGCGCCATCGGCAAGATCGTCGGAGCCAGTTGCCGCTGGAACCAGAGCCAACTGTGGTACACCCCGAAAAAGAAAGAATGGTCGGACATGGAAGCTATGATTCGAGACTGGGTGAACTGGGCATGGCTTTCGGGCGACCACATCGTTGAACAGCACGTCCATAATCTCGACACCGTCCTCTGGTTCACGGGCATGAACCCGGCAAAGGCCGTAGGCGTGGGCGGGCGCGCCCGGCGCGTGACTGGCGACCAGTTCGATTTCTTCGCCGTGCAGTTCACCTACGGGAACGGAACGCGCCTGGAAAGCATGTGCCGCCAGATTGACGGCTGCGCAAATGACGTCTCCGAGTACGTGGTGGGCACTGAGGGCTACACGAATTGCAAGAACACTATTTTCGACCCGACGGGGAAGGTCATCTGGACATACCAGGAGGCCGGAGCGGACCCGGGCAAGTCGAAGTTCGCTGCTTTCGATCAGGAACACGTGGACTTCGTTACCGCCATCCGGAGAAACTACCCGATCAACGAGGCGGAACATGTCGCCCATGCCACGCTGACCGCCATTATGGGAAGGACCGCAGCGTACACCGGCCAGGAGGTTACGTGGGACGCGATGATGGATTCCAAAGAACACCTAGGTCCGACGGAGTACGCCATGGGGCCGGTGCCCATCAAGGCTGTCGTGCCTGTGCCGGGAAATGGCGAAGACACCGCTAAGCACATGCGGAGCTGAATGGCGCTCAGGTGATTCCTGTCATGCTGAGCCCGTTCGCTCCGCTCGCTTGAAAATCACCCGATGCCGGTCATTCCCGTCCCGCCATGGCGGGAGGAATCCAGTTCGATGGGGACTGACCTGGACCCGCTTACGCGGGGGTGACAACATCGGCGATTTTCATCTGCTTGGGTGGGCCGCAGGCCCATGAGCACTCAGGGTAAACTCCGCGAAGCATCCCTGCAGTTTGTCGTAGGCCGTTGAGCGCAAAAAGAACTGCCGTCCCGCCGCGGCGGGATCGCCCGCCCGAAAGCACGGCGGGCTCAGGATGACAGACGGTTCCAGCTTTGGAATTCGCGTTCAAGCGGATCCAATCAGACCCCGCACTGCACTCACGATGCGATCCGCATCCGGCCGGTGAAAATTCTCCGTGGGAGGTGAGAACAGAACGGGGGTATTCGGTGACGCAAACTCGCTTCACCGGAGCGGTCAAGTAATCACTCATGGTGTCTGTTTACTATGTTCAACGGTTATTACGACTTTCCCTTGCGCATGTCCTTCTTCAAGATAACGGAGAGCTTCAGCCACGTCGCTTAACGGGTAACGTCTATCGATGACGGGTACAACTTTTCCGGCTTCAAGAAGATCTTTCAGAAAATCCAAATCCTTCTTGTTTAGCTTCGCCATAAAGTTACACATCTTCTTGCTCCCAATCAGTGACAGTAATGGTCCCAGTAACATGGCTTGGAGAATTTGAACCCCGCCACCTCCGGCCATGACATAAATTCCGTCCTGACTCAGCGCACGCCTGTAATCGAAAATCGAATGATAGGCGTTCGCGGCAAGAATCAGATCGTAACGCTGCCCGCTTTGAGTGAAATCTTCCCGAGTATAATCAATGACATGGTCTGCGCCAATCGATCGCGCCGTCTCCATATTCCTCGTGCTGCACACGGCGGTGACTTCAGCTTCGAAGGATTTGGCAATCTGGACCGCAAAGGTGCCCACGCCGCCAGACGCGCCATCGACCAGAACCTTCTGGCCTCGCTGGATCCGTCCCTTATCGCGAAGACCCTGAAGGGCAGTGATTGCCGCGATTGGTGCGGCTGCCGCGCCCTCAAACGATATGTTGGCTGGCTTCAGCGCCAATCTGTCTTCAATGGCACACACATACTCGGCAAACCCTCCAAAACCTACTCCCCCGAAGACCTCGTCGCCTGGCTGAAACTGCTTTACTTCTCTGCCAACCGCTTCAACTCGCCCTGCGATTTCAGAGCCGAGGATCTTGTGTTTTGGTGTGCGCAGCCCCCCGGTGATCAGGCGGAGGAGCAACAGACCTCTCATGAAGTACCGATCACGTGGATTTACAGATGCCGCGTAAATCTTGATCAAGACCTCATCGTCCGCGGGCACAGGTGTTGCCACCTCCTTGAACTGCAACACATCCGGTGGTCCGTATTGTGTGTATACAATCGCTTTCATAAAGTCCTCCTTAAGAGAGAGGGTGGGGACAGGTTAACCTGTCGCCGCATTCCGGCCTCTGCGACCCTCGGCTCGGGCACTGCTGCCGCTCGGCGAGCATGCCCCGTTCCGCCTCGCCCCGCGCCTTGCACCGGCTCACCGCGCGCGTGGCCTCTATGCTGCGACTGAATTGAGATACTAGTATCACATTATCGCCTCCGGTTAAAGCCCTTCCCAGCGCGCGGCGGAAGCATTCCGGCAGTTCATCGCATGACAGGAGAGGCGGGCTGGCGCACCCCCCTGTTCTTTGGGGTCTGCGATTTCCCGAGACATGGGCGCTGCAGGCCGCAGTCATTCCCGCGAAAGCGGGAATCTACTTGGCAAACCTTCGGAAATGCGCTGTCGACGGACTGGATTCCCGCTTTCGCGGGAATGACAGGCATCTCGAAACGGATCCCGTTCCAAATGACACCACCACCGCCCGACTAGCGCAAATGGACTCCGGTTCGGATAAGGACTACTATGCTGTCGAAGGACTCTTGTGACAAGCAACGCCCGTCTTTCTCTCTCGCTGTGCGCCGGTCTGGCGCTAATAAAGTAGGAGTGCCAAAAGATGAAAATGACTTCCGCTGTTCTGGCCGCTTTGGTGGCCACGAGCGTCGTCGTTACGCTCCACGCCCAGGTCAAGGAGCGTTCACTTCCCCGCCTGATGAAGAAAGATGGGCGCTACGCCCTGTTGGTCGACGATGCGCCTTACTTGATGTTGGGCGCACAGGTTCACAACTCCAGCGCCTGGCCGGCCATGCTTCCGAAAGTATGGCCCGCCATGGAATACCTGAATGTCAATACGGTCGAAATCCCGGTCTACTGGGAGCAGTTCGAACCGCGGCACGCACAGTACGACTACACGGTGATCGACACGCTCCTGACAGAGGCTCGGCAACATCGCGTCCGCCTGGTGCTGCTCTGGTTCGGAACCTGGAAAAACGGCAGCCAGCACTACATGCCCGAGTGGATGAAACTGGCCCCCGACCGCTATCCGCACATGGTCGATAAGAACGGAGGCGCGGTGGACTCGCCTTCACCCTACGCCAGCGCGTCGCTCGAGGCGGACAAGAGTGCGTTCACCGCTTTCCTGCGGCGCCTCAAAGCAGCCGATCCGCAGCGCACCGTAATCATGGTTCAGGTGGAGAACGAACCCGGCACCTGGGGCAGCGTGCGCGATTACTCCCCGGCCGCGCAGAAACTCTTCGAAGCGCCGGTGCCGCCCGAGGTCCTCGACGCCATGCAGGTGAAGGCCGCTTCGCCATCCCCGAACTGGCAGGAAGCCTTTGGCCCCGAAGCCGAAGTGTGCTTCCACGCTTGGTCGGTAGCGAGATATGTGGAGCAAGTCGCCGCCGCGGGGAAGGCCGTTTATCCGCTGCCGCTCTATGCCAACGCGGCTTTGCGTGACCCGCTGAAGCCGGGCGCTCCCGGCAGCTACGAAAGCGGCGGCCCCACGGACAATGTGCTCGCCATCTGGAAAGTCGCGGCGCCGGCGCTGGATATTCTGGCGCCCGACATTTACATGAACGACCCCGCCGCGTATTTGAAGGTGCTCGAACTTTATCATCGCGACGACAATCCCCTCTTCGTGCCCGAGACCGGTGGCGCCGACAATGCCCGTTTCTTCTTCTCGGCGCTCGCCCTTCAGGCCATAGGATTCTCGGCGTTCGGGATGGATTACACCAGGGACCGCGGCGACGCTGCCGGGGGTTCCAGGCCACGCGAGGAGTTCCTGACTCCCTGGGCAATGAATTACCGGTTGATCGGCCCGATGCAGCGGGAGATCGCCCGCCTCAATTTCGAAGGTAAGCTCCAGGCCGCGGCCGAGGAAAAGGGCAAGGTCACCGAGACCCTGCCGTTCGGACCTTGGGAAGCGGTGGTGTCGTATGGAGCGTTCCGCAACAATCGCGCCGTGGGGAATCCGGAGCCAACGGGGCGCGTTCTGATTGCCCAGCTCAAAGAGAACCAGTTTCTGGTGGCCGGATTCTTTTGCCGCGTCGACTTCTTTCCGGCCGGCACCGAGCAGCAACGGAAGTCCCAGCATATCGTAGAGGGAACCGGACAGACTCCCTCGGCCCTGATTGACGGTAAATGGCAGCACCGGCAGTTCCTGCGTGTGGAAGAGGGAACCTACGAGAACGGCGTCTTCAAGTTCCTTCGCATCTGGAATGGCGACGAGACGGACTGGGGCCTCAACTTTGGCTCGGAGCCTGTGGTGCTGCGCGTCTCGCTTGCCACGTATTAGAGATCGAGGTGGTCTCTACTCGCTCGAATCCGGTGGCGCAGAGCGGGGCTCCGGGAGAGAGGAAAACATGAGAATCACGAAATCGCAATTCGGAACGATCGCATTTGCAGCCGTGGGCATCGCGTTAGCCTGCGGCGGCCCCGCTGCCTATGCCCAGACGGCGGAACACTACCAGAACTTCAACAGCGCAATCTACATCCCCGTAGACGACATGCGGCGCATGGCGGCCGATCCGAAATTCATGCAGGACAGCTTCGACGTCGTGCATGCGTCCATCAAGTTCAACAAGGTCTGGCTGGAGACCTATCGCGCGGGCCAGGAGGTCAGCGAGGCCGATGTCCGCAAGGTTAAGCAGTTCTTCGAGAGTAAGGGCATCCGAACGTCCGGCGGCATCATGGCGGTTCTGGGGGTGGAGGGCGACCGGATCCGGTCCTTCTGCTGGTCCAATCCGGCGCACCGCGAGCGCTTCCGGAAGCTGGTAGCCTTTTCCGCCGCCATCTTCGACGAACTCATCTTCGACGACCTGTTCATGTATAACTGCCGCTGCGACCTATGTCAGCGGGCCAGGGGGAACAGGAGTTGGACCGAGTTCCGCTTGGAAGTCATGAAGGACGTCGGCGAAAACTTGGTCGTGAAGAACGCCAAAAGCGTCAACCCCAGGATCAATCTCATCTTCAAACCGCCAAACTGGTACGAGCAATACCAGTTTTCCGGATACAACCTGGAGGCACAGCCAAAGGTCTTCGACATGATCTACGCCGGCACTGAGACCAGGGACGCGGAGAACACGGTGCAGCATCTCCAGCCCTATCAGAGCTATGGACTGATGCGGTACTTCGAGCACATCAAGCCGGGCAAGTTCGGCGGCGGCTGGGTCGACCCCGGGCAGCGCCAGACGCTCAACCGCTTTGCGGAGCAGCTTGAGGACACGCTATTTGCCAAACCGAAAGAGATCACCATCTGGTCCTGGGGAGAGCTGCTTGAATCCCTCCGGCAGCCCGACGGGTCTGCCAAAGTCACGAGCATCCTCGCGCCCGTGGCCGGCGATGCCTACGAAAAGCTGGATTCGTTCCTCGGCAAACTGGGCAATCCGTACGGCGTAGCCAGTTACAAACCCTATCATTCTTCCGGCGAGATGTACCTTCACAACTACATGGGGATGATCGGTATCCCCATGGATCTCTACCCGGAATTTCCGGAGGACCGCGACACGATCCTGCTCACTGAACATGCGAAGTACGACCCTCAGATCGTGGACAAAATCTGGAAGCATCTGAACGCCAACAAGACCATCGTGATCACCACCGGACTGCTCAAGACGCTGGAAGGCAAAGGCATCGAAAAGCTTATGGAGGTGGAGTACACCGGCCGCACCGTGATCGCGAACAGGTTCACGTTTCGGCGGGACTATGATGAGGAGCCGGCCAACTACTACTACTCCCAGAGCGACATCGTCCTTCCGCAGCTTGCCTACGGGCTGGTGGATAGCGAAGAGATCATTCAGGCGATCTACAAAGACGACAGCCGCTACCCGGTTCTGTTGCGCGCGAGGGGCCTGGACAAGGGCAGGCTGTACATCCTGACGATACCGGAGAACCAAAGCGATCTCTATCAGCTTCCACCGGAAGTCCTTTCCCAAATCCGCCGGCACCTGATGCGGGAGATCCCGCTATACCTGGACAGCCCCAGCAAGATCTGCCTGTTCACGTACGACAACAACACGTTCGTCACCCGGTCCTATCAGCCCGGCCCGGTGCGCTACAAGATTATCGTCAGGCAGGCATCCGCCAAACTGTACGACCTGCGGAGCGGGGCCCAGTTGCGCGGCTACGTGGACGGCAACACGACCGTCTTCGAAGTCTTGCAAATGCCGCGCACGTACGCGGCGTATCGCTTCGAGTAGTGACGGGGCCGGCTCCGGAGCGCAACCTCGGGCGTTCCGTGTGGATGGCCGCGCCTCTCATTGCGGCGATCTACATCGGTTGGACCGGCTCGTTCCTGGCGTACATCCCGGACCAGCGCGCCCGAGCCCTCCCGTCGCCTTAGTCTGCCCAAAGGCGGTCGCGGCAATCGTAAGTAGTAAACAAACACGAAGCCTTTTGTTCTTGATAAGCAGAGGGTCCGGAGCTCGGGAGTGCTTTTCTGCGGGGCAGGCCGGAAACCTGCCCCCCATCCGGGAAACTAGACTTTGTAGTCCCACTCCTTGCGGTAAGGCGTATCCACCAGGGTGTTGGCCGCGTCGTCGTTGGTGAACTTCATGGCCTTCGAGTCCCAAGCGAGGACCTTCGCCTCTCGCCGGCCGCGGGCGGCTCCCGCTCCGCCGCCACCCCCCACTGCGCCGGCGGGCGGCGTCACGGGCGTCCCATACCTACGCTCCGCGAGTGTCCCCAGCAACGCAAACTCGGTCAGCCCGCAGGCGAATTCGATCGGCGTAATCGACTTCTTGCCGGCCTTGCACATGCGAACCCATTCCGTGTAGTGATCCGGCTTTTCGCAGCGCGCCAAAGTGGGCACCGGTTGCTGGAAGTCCTTGAAGCGATCCTCGGGGAGGAGCCATCCTCCGGGGAGACCTCGCACCGTGATGCCCGGCCGCGGCTGGGCGCCGAATGGCAGCCAGGGGTTCCCGCCGTAAAATGCCGAGATCTGCACACCCTTTTCGCCGACGAACATGCATCCGTTGCCAGGCATGGGGACATCGGGAGGCATGCTTTCCGGCCGGGGCGGCGTAAGGCCGCCATCATAGAAATACACCATCATGGGCGGACGGTTGCCGCGGGCGGGGATACGCCATTGCACCGTGTTGGCGATGCTCATGCATTCGCGGTTGTCCACGCGCCCTTCCAGGGAGAAGGCTTGGCAACCAACACCGACCACCCAGTCCGGCTGTCCCATCTCGAGCTCGTCATGGTACATCTGGAGCGTGTGGCAACCGAAGTCGCCCACCGTGCCCGTGCCGAAGTCCCACCATGGCCGCCAGTTCCCGTAATGGTAGGTCTTGTGGTACGGACGATACGGGGAGGGGCCGCACCACTGGTCCCAATTCATCCCTTCGGGCGGCGTCTGGGCCTCGGGTCTTGCCAGCCCGCTGGGGCTGTAAGTGCCGGTCCAGAAGTGCACTTCGTGGATCGGGCCGATCGCTCCGGTGAGCAACAGTTCCGTCGTGGCCCGGGCATAGCTGGTGCGCGAATCCTGGATGCTCGCCTTGGTCGTGCGCTTGGAGGCAAGGCACGCCTCCTTGACCCGGCGGGCTTCGGCGATGGTGTGGGTGATCGGCTTGGCGCAGTAGATATGCTTATCCATCTTCAGACCAGCCAGCACCAAGTGGGAATGCCAGTGATCCGGCGTGGCGACAATGAGCGCGTCGAAGTTCTTCTGCTCCTTGTCGAACATCTCCCGGAAGTCCTTATAGACCCTGGCCCGCGGATACGTCTTAAAGACCGGCGCGGAGAACTCGTGATCGAGATCGCACAGGGCCACGATCTCTTCGTCCTTGCAGCCGTTCAGGTAGTTTTTCCCCATGCCGCCGACGCCTACGCAGGCGATCGCGAGCTTGTCACTGGGAGCCCGATAACCAGCGCCTCCCAGGACATGACGTGGGACCACCAGGGGCGCAAGGCAGGCGGCGAGCGCGCTGCGCCGGGACAGCACCCTTTTGCTTGACTCATTGGAATCCATCTGAGCGGTCTCCTTTCTCAACTCGGTTCAATATCTCATCAGTTTGACCCGCATCAGGGCACCCTGCGCGGGCAGCTTTACCGTGGGACCTGCGTAGTCACCCTGCGACGTGCTGCCAAGGTTCGTCCGCTTCCAGACCCCGTTCTCGTAATAGCCCTCTTCCACTTGGAGGAATTGGGCGGCGGTGTAGTCAGAGCCTTGCACCGGGCGCCATTCGACGGATGACTCGAAGCCCATCACGAGGAACTCGTCCGGACCGAGCTCGGTCACCATCACCCTGGCCGACGGCTCGGCGGGCCCCGTCGCGGCGGGCTGGGCAATCGTTCCGGCCGGCATTCTCCCCGGCGGATGGAAGCGCACGAGCAGGTCATAGTTGCTGAAGATCAGGTTGCGCGCGCCGATCCCGGTCTCTTCGACCGCCGCCTTCAGGCGCGGTGTGCCCTGTGCCTCGGCGATCACGGGAATCGCCGTCTTGAAAAGGCGGAAGTCCGCAGCCACCGCAGCCATGTCCGGCCGCAATTCCGCGCCGCCATCAACGCCAAAGGGCCCGAAGCCGATGGCCGAGAAATCTGCTATCGCATAATAGGACGCCCGGGCGGCGATGCCGCTACCAGTCTCCACGATCAACAGCGGGTTATCCGGACGCCTGTAGTTGTTCAGGATCTTGAGATACGTGATGGGCGACTGATGGTAAATGTCGGAGGCGATCATGTCGATGGCTGGAGCATTTGCCTTCCACAGGTCCAGCATGTGCGAGACGGCCCCGCCGCTTGGGTACGACTCGCCGGGACGGTCGAAGCGCTCCCAGTTGTCGTTGGTCCCGTAACCGCCGTTCCACACATTGACATACGTTGGCAGCGGATACACCTCTTTCCCCGCGCGCGCGACTTCGTTGATATATCCTGAGAGCGCGTAGGCGGTGAAGGCCTCTTCGGCTTCGCGCCCGAAGGCTTCTTTCCAGGTGCCGGGCTTCTTCTTCAGCGCCGTCACGAGCTTCTGCGGCGCGGGACCGCTGAACAGCTTGTTCGATTCGGGTGAATAGTCGCGGGGGCTGCCCAGCAGGCCCGGCTCGTTCTCCACCTGCACCATGATGACGGTGCGCTCGGCTTCGTCGATCTCGCGCAGGTGCTTCATCATGGCGACATAGGCTTTCTTGTCGGCTTCGAGGTTGGTCTTGGAATGCGGCGAGAGCACGCGGATCGGCCTTCCGCCGCGGTCCAGCACCCGGGGGAAACGTTGGGGATCGGCCTTGACCCAGTTGGGGCTCCAGTCCATGGCGCCATTCTTCCAGGTGCCGAACCAGAGGATGACGGCGCGCAGATCCTGCGCGCGGATGCCGCGGAGGATCTGGTCGAAGCCGGAGAAATCGAACTTGCCTTCCTCGGTCTCGATGACGTTCCAGTAGACCGGATACTCCACGGTGTTGAGGTTCATCGCCCGGAAGGCAGGCTGGGCGCGCTCCATGCGGTCCGGGTACGCGCTGAAGTTGCCGACCTGTCCTCCGAGCATGATGAACGGCTTGCCGTCCACCAGCAAGGTAAACTTGTCGCCCATCTTGACGAGTTGTGGGATGGGCTTGCTCTGAGCAAAGGCAAGCGAGGCGACGCACGCCAGCAGAGCGCAGAGCCCCGCTGCCTGCAGTGAGATCCAATGACCTGATGTCTTGATCATGGGTGAGGTCCTTTGTAGTTATGCACTTCCTGCAACAGGGCGCGCTTCCGGCAGTCGGCTGCCGTGAGGCGGGGTTACCGGTTCGGCGGTGCTGGCGGCGGCCCGCCCCGCCCGCCACGTCCGGACATCGGTGCCTGGCAGGTCGGCTGAAGGTCGGGAGCCGCGGGAGTAGACAACGGTTCGAGCGGGCGGACGTAAATGTTGCGGAACGCCACCGCCCCGTGATCGCCCTGAAGCATGAGCGGATTCATGGGGGCTTCCGGAATCTTCATCGCAGCGACCGTCGGGCCCAGCCGCTCCACGTTCTCGTGAATCACCTGGCCGTTGTGTAGAACGCGGATAAACTTGGCGTTGGTGGTTTTCTTGCCCGATGCGTCGAACCGCGGGGCCTGGAACCAGAAGTGGAACGACTGCCACTGCCCCGGGGGCCGATCCGCGCGCGCCTTGGGCCCGATGCCACCGTCCACGCCGTTGATGGGACCGCCGCTGTAGTGGTACATAGCACCGCATTGATCCGTTAGCAGCCGGGGCACGAACCCCCAGCTATCCCAGACTTGGGTTTCGTAGAGCCCGTGTAGATAGACTCCGGAGTTGGAGTGGGCCGCGATCATAAACTCGACGTAGATCTCGGCGTCACCGAACTTCTCGGTGGTGTAAAGGTTCGAGGCGTTGCCCTGCGGGTCAACATCCGTGTTCACGATGCGGTCGCCCGGAGTGGGCAGACCGATCAACATCGCCGGATTGGTGGTGCCGCCCCACACTACGCCGCTGGTCACCAACCACTTTCCCTTCTTGTTGGGGTCGACCAGCTCCCACCCGTCGAGGTTTTTGCCGTTCAGCAAGGGCTTCCACCCGCTCTGCATCAGAAAAGGCGGATCGCCGTGGTCGCTCCCGTCATTCAGGGGAGGGAGGTCCGCCGCTGCCAGCAGGAAAACAAAGGCCAGACTCAAGACAATGGTCAGGAAAATGCCAACTGGAAAACGTTTCACGCGTTTGCTCCTTTCTGCCGTCTCACAATGTAAGAGAATTCGATTCTGATCTCCGATGTGCGACCACACTATACGACATCACAACACTCTTGACGAGTGCAATAGGCGCCCAGTGCAATAGGCGCCCAGGAGGAGTTCTCGGACGAACGAAAAGCGTCCGCGATTGGAACTACGAGCTCCATGGGCATCCCGAGCGCCACATTTTGGAGCAGCCCCTCGCTGCTAGAGGCTATCGGACGCTCCGAGGTCGTTTTCCCTCCTGCTCGCTTGTTGCACCCAGTACGAGAATGCAGCGTCTCGGCCCAAATCCGGCAACCCACGCGGGCACCAGCCGTGTTCCGAAATGGCTGGTCTGCGGTTTGCGCTACGCTTGCTTGACAGCCGGTCCGGGACCCGAGTAACCTGACGCCAATCGGCCAGCCCATTGGTGCCTTGGCCGAGGAGAGACGGGCGTGTGGTGAAACGGCTGACAGCTTGCATTTTCATGACTGGGATTGTAGTCACGGCGCTGGCAGGAGTCCACCAGCGACCCGCTGCGAAGCATGGCCCACGCGCGGCAGGTTTGCCGTTCATGCCGCAAGCGGCACGTGCACCTTCGGCGGATTCTTCTCTATCGTCCACACCTGAGGGTACCCGGCTGGCCCCGATCACGATCGATTACCCGGAGGAAGGATCGATCTTCCCACCCGAGATGACAGCCCCGACCTTCCTCTGGCGCGATGCCGCAGAAAGTACGGCGGTATGGCTGATCGAGGTGGCGTTTGCCGATGGCTCGGCCGGGGTACGGGTGAAATCACGGGGCGAGCGATTTCACTTCGGCGAGATCGACCCGCGCTGCATCGCACCTTTGAACGAGCTGCCCAAGCCAACACCGGAGGAAGCCGCAGCACACACTTGGAAGCCGGAGGCCGCGACCTGGGAGGCAATCAAGAAACACTCCGTGGAGCATCCAGCCGCAATCACGATCACCGGATTCCAAGACCAGCATCCGGAACAGCCTGTTTCCCGCGGCGCCGTGGTGATTCAAACCTCGAGGGATCCAGTGGGAGCGCCGATCTTCTACCGCGACGTGCCGTTGATGCCCTCGGAGCTGCAAAAGGGGGTGATCAAGCCCCTGGCCCAAAGCGCTCTGCCCCTGCTCGCCTGGCGGCTGCGCAACATCGCCGAGCCCCGCAGCCGTCTGCTACTGACGGACCTTCACACCTGCGCCAATTGCCATTCTTTTCCCCTCGACGGCAAGACCCTGGGAATGGACCTGGACGGCCCAGCCAACGACAAGGGGTTGTACGTCCTGGCCTCCATCCAAAAGCAAATGTCCATCCGGGACGAAGATGTGATCTCGTGGGCGACCTTCCGCGACCAGAGCGTGGCGCAGCCGCGGATTGGGTTCATGTCACAAGTCTCGCCGGACGGGCAGTGGGTGGTGACCATGGTCAAGGGCCCGGGAGGCACGCAGGGCGATTACTACGTAGCCAACTTCAAGGACTACCGTTTCCTCCAGGTGTTCTATCCCACGCGCGGCATCCTCGCTTGGTACAGCCGGGCCACAGGTCAAATGCGCGCCCTGCCGGGAGCAGACGATCCGCGCTATGTACACACGGGCGCGGTTTGGAGTCCCGATGGCCAATACCTTGTCTATGCGCAGGCGGAAGCGAGGGACCCCTATCCCGCAGGCCCCATCTTGGCCGAATACGCCAATGATCCGAAAGAGACGCCCATCCAATACGACCTCTACCGGATACCCTTCAACGGGGGCAAAGGCGGCCGGCCGGAGCCGATCGCCGGGGCCTCCCGGAACGGCATGAGCAACACCTTCCCCAAGGTTTCTCCCGACGGGCGCTGGATTGTTTTCGTGAAATGCCATAACGGTCTGTTAATGCGGCCGGACAGCCAGCTTTTCATCGTCCCGGTGGGAGGCGGGCAGGCGCGCCGTATGCGTTGCAATACGCCGCTCATGAACTCCTGGCACAGCTTCTCGCCCAACGGTCGCTGGCTGGTCTTCTCCTCGAAGAGCCGCTCACCTTACACGGGCATGTTCCTCACCCATTTGGACGAGCAGGGCAACGACAGCCCGGCGATCTACGTCGAGGACTCCACTGCCGCCAACCGCGCGGTGAACATTCCTGAGTTCGTAAACATCCCCCCAGACGGCTTGATGAAGATCGAAGTGCCAGCCGCTGAGATCTACCGGCTAATCGACCGCGGGCTCGACTTGGCAAAGAAAGGCCAGGGTGACGCAGCCATCGCCGAGTGGGAGAAGGCTTTGGAACTCGATCCTGGGGATGCCAAGGTCCACTACTGCCTCGGGGTTGCCTTGGGGCAGAAAGGAAAGCCCGATGAAGCCATCACACATTTCCAGAAGGCTGTGGAGGTCAACCCCGAGTACGCCGAGGCCCAAAACAACCTGGGGTCTGCTCTGGGGCAGAAAGGAAGGCTCGACGAAGCCCTCACACATTTCCAGAAGGCCGTGGAGGTCAACCCCGAGTTCGGTGAGGCCCAAAACAACCTGGGGTCTGCTTTGATGCAAAAAGGAAGGCTCGACGAAGCCCTCACACATTTCCAGAAGGCCGTGGAGGTCAACCCCGAGTTCGCCGACGCCCAAGACAACCTCGGGCTTGCCCTGGGGCAGAAAGGAAGGCTCGACGAAGCCCTCGCACATTTCCAGAAGGCCGTGGAGGTCAACCCCGAGTTCGCCGACGCCCAAGACAACCTCGGGGTTGCCTTGGGGCAGAAGGGAAGGCTCGACGAAGCCATCACACATTTCCAGAAGGCCGTGGAGGTCAACCCCGAGTTGGCCCACGCCCAAAACAACCTGGGGTCCGCTCTGAGGCAGGAAGGAAGGCTCGACGAAGCCATCACACATTTCCAGAAGGCCGCGGAGGTCAACCCCGAGTTCGCCGAGGCCCAAAACAACCTGGGGTCTACTCTGGGGAAGAAAGGAAGGCTCGATGAAGCCATCACACATTTCCAGAAGGCCGTGGAGGTCAACCCCGAGTTCGCTGACGCCCAAAACAACCTGGGGTCCGCTCTGAGGCAGAAAGGAAGGCTGGACGAAGCCATCACACATTTCCAGAAGGCCGTGGAGGTCAACCCCGAGTTCGCTCACGCCCAAAACAATCTGGGGTCTGCTCTGATGCAGAAAGGAAGGCTCGAGGAAGCCCTCACCCATTTCCAGAAGGCTGTGGAGGTTAACCCCGAGTTCGCCGAGGCCCAATACAACCTCGGGGTTGCCCTGGGGCAGGAAGGAAGGCTCGACGAAGCCATCACACATTTCCAGAAGGCTGTGGAGGTCAACCCCGAGTTCGCCGACGCCCAAGACAGCCTCGGGGTTGCCCTGGGGCAGAAAGGAAGGCTCGATGAAGCCATCACACATTTCCAGAGGGCCCAGGAGCTCAACCCCAGGAACGCTCGTGCTGACTTTAACCTGGCTTATGCCCTTTACTCGCAGGGGAGAATCTCGGAGGCACTTGCATACTGGCGCCGAGGGCTCCGCACAGAACCGGACACTCTGCCTGTTCTGAACCAAGTGGCATGGTTACTGGCTACGTGCCCCAAGGCATCGGACCGAAACGGTGCTGAGGCTGTCGAACTTGCAGCGCGGGCGGTCCAATTATCTAACGGACGAGACCCGGCAGTTCTCTACACGCTAGCTGCCGCCTACGCCGAGGTGGGCCGGTTTCCTGAAGCCGCGCAAACCGCACGCCGGGCGGTGGCCCTCGCTACACAACAGAACAGGCAGCCTCTGGTAGAAGCCCTGAAGGCCGCCCTCGCGCTTTACGAAGCCAAAACTCCCTTCCGAGAGGTGCATGAGCCCTCTCTCTCCCTTCCACCACCGCGCTAGAAGCTATTTCAAAACCTTACTCACCTTTAGCGTTCGATATGCCGCAGACTACTCGAAGCGCTTACCACCCGGCTCGGCGGCCCTGGAAAGAGTGCGAAAGTGTTCCGGAGGGCAGCGACAGCTTGCCTAAAGGTACGGGTGAACGACTTAACGCTCCCGAACCCCGCCGCAGTCCCAACTTTGCAACGTGCCAGATCAGTTTCAAGCAGCAATCGTTTGGCGTGCTCGATCCGATTGCGCGTAATCTCCCCGAGAATGGACCTCCCAACAGCACGGGCGAACCGACGTTCGAGCGTCCGCCGGGGGACACCCAATAATGGGCCACTAAACAGAGGGTCTCGAAATCAAGGAAGCTACCAGAACTCGGTGGCCACGACGTGGGGCGGGCCGGCCAAGCCCTCCGTGATATTCGTTTGCAGGACGATCTCCATGTTCTGCTTGTTCCAGTTCTTGGGGGCGCCCCGCAGGCCTTCCGCCAGGTAGTCTTCGCGGGAAAGGAACTCACCGGCGGAGAATGTCCCCGCCCCGCCGACACCGGCGGCAATGATGAGGAGCTGGCCGGTGTTCGAGTCAAAGAGCCGGGCGATCACCGCATAATCCGTGGTCCAATTGCCGTGGGAATCCAATTGAGGGCGCCAAGTTCGTCCCGGGGCTTTCCGTTCTTGGATCTTCCCAATTTGGCCCTCGTCCGCAAAGACGACCGGCAGATGGGAGGTCATTTCGAGCGTCCACCGATTATTAAAGGCGCCAATCAAGACCGCCGGGGAATTGCGGAGTTCTTCAAAGTTCAACTCGGTTGCGTTCCTCACCTGGAGGGTCTTGTTCATGCGAACAAACAGGGCGGAGAGCTTCACCGCCACATTAGAGTCATCGCTGGACACGAAGGCGTTGGTGGATGGAATCAGGTCCTTCCAATTCAGCGTGGCGTTCTGGTCGAGCGGGAGAAGGTGAGTGAGCCGTTCACCTTGCGTCTGAAACTCGCCTGGGTGCTCCCGCGAGTATCTCTGGTAAAGATTGAGCGACGGCCGATAGACAACCATCGTGGGAAGGCAGATCATCACGGGCTGGGACGTCTTGAACAGCGGTGCCCAGAATTCGTCGACCGCGGAGGCGGGCTGCATTCGCTTGTGGCTACCCAGAACCAGCGCGACCAAGGCAGTCAGGGCCGAAGCTGCCAAGGCAACCACCACGAGATGGAGCCAATGGTTGGTTCGAACGCTTCTGGTTTCTTCTTTGGGCGCCCGTTCTTTTGGCGGCTGTTGCTTCTGTGCCTTCCAATGGAACCGGGGAATGTAGGACCCGACCGGAATCTCGATGCGCACTTCCGGCGTCGGATTCTCTTCGGCATAGTACTGATTCAGCCTCCTGCGCACCTCGCACGCACGAACACGGACGACCGGGTCCTCGCCGGTGGTGTACTCGGGCGATCGCTGGAAAAGCTCAACCCCAATGGTTCGTTCCTTGAGGTATTCCAGATGGCCGTGCAGAGTGTACTCAACCACGTAGGACAGGAATTCCTGGCAGCGCTTGCTGCCGTGGAATGCCCGGCCGACCAGAATAGATTGTAATTCGCGGAGCACTAAGGCCTTCTGGTGCTCGTCACCATGGAACAGGGTGTCCTGCGGTGTCGCTTTATGGATTTCAACCTCCATGGCCGTCCCCCTTACCGTTGACCACAAGCATACCATAAGTGGCCGCATGGGAAGAAAGAGAGTTCCGAAGGCTTATCGGACCTGGTAACGTCCTCGCTGACCGCTTCTCTGACCAACGTCTAGTCCTTTTCTTATGCGCTAGTTACGTCGAGCACGCGGCCAGTATCCCGTCCTCTTATCTGTTACGAACTGTAAAGCACCTTGACAGTGACCCGCGCAGGACTACACTGCACAGCGTTTGTTGTCAGGAGAGTCGAGCCTGCTCAGGAAGAGGGAGGTGGGCAAGCCGCTCCTGAGGTAACACATTTTCCCGCGCAGCCAGTAGGGGGTTACGCGCCTCGCACGCAACGCCCAGAGTCATCCGCGGGACTGCAAGCCCGTTGCGTAGTTCTCGGGTCTTGGGTCGCAAATCAGACGGGAGGTTTATTAGCAATGATTCTTTCAAGACCACTTCGACTAGGCCTTCTTTTAACGGTGGCGGTGCTTGCTTTCTTGCTGCCGCCTCAGATTTACGCGCAGATTGATGAAGGTGTAGTCCTTGGCACGGTGAGGGATTCGAGTGGTGCTGTGGTTCCCGGCGCCAAGGCCACCTTGACCAACGAGGGAACAGGTATCAAGGCCACGACGACAACGGGTACAAGCGGTGGATACGTTTTTGCGCACGTCAAGGTCGGCGTGTACACCGTGACCATAGAGTTTCAAGGGTTCGAGACCGCGAGCCACCCCAAGGTCGGCGTTGATATCGATCAACAGGTTGTGGTTGACTTCGGCCTGCTCCCGGGCAGAATCACCCAGACAGTGGAGGTGACGGCGGCAGTGCCTACGCTCCAGACCCAGAATGCTTCTGTGGGGCAGGTGGTGGGAAGTGCGTCGATCAACGACTTGCCGCTGAACGGCAGAAACTACGTGTATCTGGCTACGCTCGCTGCCGGTACCACTGATGTCTACTACTCCAATCGCGGCGGCATCTTCGAGGCGAGCGGTGCGCCTATTGAGCAAAACTCATTTACGCTCAATGGACTGGACAACAACAACGAGGGCTACAACTTCCCATGGCAATGGTCGGTGCGCCCTCCGGTGGATGCGCTGCAAGAATTCAAGATGCAGACCAACAACTACAGCGCGGAGTTCGGCCGGTCGGCGGGCGCCGTGGTGAATGCCACGACGAAATCCGGCACCAATCAATTCCATGGAGACGTCTGGGAGTTCGTCCGCAACGACAAGTTTGATTCTGCGAACTTCTTCGAAAACTCTCCCTCGCACGTTACCAAAGGAGAGTACCGCCAAAACCAGTTTGGGGGTACGCTCGGCGGGCCGATCTCCATCCCGCACGTGTACAATGGTAAGAGCAGAACCTTCTTCTTCGTCGACTATGAGGGCACGCGGATCCGGCAGGCCTCGCCTTATCTAGACAGTGTTCCAACTGCAGCCGAAGCAGGAAGCGGCTTTACAGACCTGCTGGACCGGATTACCGGCCAGAGTGGAACGCGCACCGACACCTTGGGGCGCGTGTTCCCGCTTGGCACAGTGTTCGACCCGGCGACGAGTCGGGTCCTCACGAACGGTTCGACGGACCCTGTTTCGGGCCTCCCGTGCAACAATGTCAACGGATGCATGCTTCGCGACCCCTTCTATCAGGGGAGTCTGCTGGGGATGACGAATTTCACCACCTCGACGGCCATCCCGCTGCTGAACCAGATACCTGCCAGCCGGCTCGACCCGAACATGATCAAGTTGCTGGGCATACTCCCGGCGCCGAGCATTCCGGGCATTTTCAACAATTTCACCTACGATCCCGCCACCCGGGATACGGTGGACCAATTTGACGTTCGTATCGACCACTCGATCAGCTCGAAAGATCAGCTTTTCGGGACCTTCGACTGGCAGAAGGAGCCCAAGTTCATTCCCGTTCAGTATCCGGGAGAAGCCGGCGGCCAAGTATGGGGCGCCGGCGATCAGAAGCTGAGCTATCAGGGAGGCGAGCTCGGCGAGATTCACACCCTTTCGCCAACCACCATCAATGAGTTCCGAGTTGGCTTCAATCGAAATCCCAGTGACCTGACCCTACCCCAACCGGCAGGACTTCCTGCGCAATTCGGAATCCAAGGGATTTCCCAGGCGCAGGGCAACGTTGGCCTTCCCGCCATCAACATTGCGGGGCTGACCGGCATGGGGACGGAAGGCTGGATGCCTTCCAACTTCAATACCGGCGTAGCCGAATTGAACGACAACCTCTCGAAAGTCTACAACAAGCACACCTTTAAGGGAGGCATCGATTTCATTCACATCAAGGCCTATCTGCTTCAGCCTCCGTGGTCACATGGCGGCTTCGGTTTCGACGGTACCTACGACGAGGTTCCCAACAACGGCGGTGGCAGCGTGGGGTTGGCGCAACTGCTCCTGACACCCACTGCGACCACGGTTCCCGGCGGAATCAACGATGTGGGCGGGGCCGACTCGGTGTTCGCGTCCAACATCGCCGGCACCGATGACACGCGCAACTATTACGGCCTGTACTTCCAGGACGACTGGAAAATCACTTCCAAGCTGACAATCAACCTGGGACTGCGCTGGGACCGTTACGATCCGTACCAGGAGCATTTCGGCGCCCAGGCAAACTTCATTCCTGGCGCTCCGGGCAGCGCCTCTTACCTGATTCCGAACAGCCGCTGCAAGGAGCCGATGTCGACATCCTTCGCGTCATTAACTGCGCTCGACGGAATCGCGGTCACGTGCTCAAGCAATCCAACCTTGTCCCTGACACAGAACACGAACTTCGCGCCACGGGTTGGATTTGCCTATCGCGTGACGTCGAAGCTCGTCGCCCGCGGCGGGTATGGGATCTTTTACGGGGCTCTCTCCAACATTGGTTATGGTCCGAATTTGGGCGAAAACTACCCGTTCCAGTTTAGTTTTTCCTTCTTCAACCCCGATGCTGTACACCCCATCACGTACGCGGCTGACGGGAACGTTGCGACCCTGGAGGAGGGGTTCCTGGGCATTCCTCTGACTCCGACCTTGGTCAACGCCGAAGGGTTGTCCTTAGTGGGCCGGCAATACAACTACCAGACGCCTTACGACGAGGGCGCTAACTTTACTTTGCAGTATCAGTTGTCGCCCAACCAGACGGCCCAGTTGGCCTATGTTGGAACCTTCGGACGCCACCTGGATGTTGGGCCGACCACCAATGCTCCCAGCATCATTCTTCCGAATGGGAGCAATCCCCAAAATTATGTGCCTTTCAAGGATTTCGCACGCGGGAGCACGTATGAGGCGACCGACGGGAGTTCCTACTACCATTCGCTCCAATTCAACTACGAGCGTAGGTTCGCTGGGGGGTTCTCGCTCCTGGGTAACTACACCTTATCGAAGTGCAGAAGCGACTTCAACGGCGGATTGCTAGGGGTGAACGTGGGTGGCGCTGGCTACCGTGCGCCGTATCTATCCGGGTTCGGCATCCAAGCCGACTACGGCTTGTGCGATTACGACATGACCAACGTGGTCCATTTGAGCGGCATTTATCAGTTGCCGTTCGGGAATGGCAAGCACTTCGCGGGCAGCGCACATGGCGTCGCCAATGCGATTGTCGGCGGATGGGCTGCGAACTGGATCCTTACCCTCCGAGACGGGATGCCCTTCAACATCGGGTGTCCGCAAGGAACCACAGCCGACTTCGGCTGCAACGCTTTAATTGTTCCCGGCCAGAACATGTACGCAGGCCCGCACGACGTGAACCAGTGGATGAACCCGGCGGCCTTTGCCCAGCCAGAGTTAGCGACGGCAGTCGGGCAGACCAACTACGCGCCTTTGGGAGGGGCGCCCTACCAGGTCCGAGGTCCGGGTTTCCACCGCCTCGACTTCTCGTTGTTCAAGCAGTTTCGAACGTCCGACAGGACGCGCCTGGAGTTCCGGGCCGAGGCATTCAATCTCACCAACACGCCGCAGTTTCAGGCACCTGGTTACACGGACTTCACGAACCTCAAAACCTTCGGCCAGATCACCTCACTGATCGATGGTGCGAGCGATCCGCGTCAGATTCAGTTTGCACTGAAGTTCTATTTCTAGTGCCGCAACTGAGGAGCGACCGCGCTCCAACTCACCACGGGTCGGGAGGCCTGAAAGACGGGCCTCCCGGCCCCATTTCTCACCTCGGTGGCCCCCTGGGGGCCGATCCTGTTACCCATCGATCATCTCGGACGGCGCGCACAGGGGCTACATACAAGTCGGCCCAAAGGCTATATCATGGAGAGGAAATCGAGGAGACCGCGTGCTTCCAGGCCGAATAACTCCGAGGAGCATCGGGTGGCATACAGTTGTGCGGCAGGTGCGACCTGAGTCGGTGGTGCTCGCCTGCCTGCTGTGCATGGCGGTGTCGGTGGCGCAGCAGCAATCTGCCACGGCGGACCCGGCGCAACGTGAATTCGCCACAGCTCAGCGCCTGATGCATGAAGGAGATTTGGCCAAGGCCCGCGAGGCCGTCCTCGAAGGGTTGCGACTCTCACCCCGAAGCGCCGAGGGGCTAAATCTTCTGGGCATCATTTATAGTCAGGAAAAGGACTTCGCGCGGGCGAAGGTGGCCTTCGAGGAGGCCCTCGAGGTCGATCCTCGTTCGGCGGCCACACATAACAACCTGGGAAACACCTACCTCGCCCAGGGCCTTCCCGAGCCGGCCAAGAAGGAGTTCCTGGCAGCCGTTCGCCTCGACCCCCACAGTCGCGACGCCAACTACAACCTCGGCCTGCTTGCCTTGAGCCAGCGGCAACCCGAAGAAGCAATCAAGTACTTTGGGCGCGTCCACCCCGCTGACCCGAGCACCTCCATGAATCTGTTGCGCGCCGAGCTGCTGGCGGGGCGCACGGATGAGGCGTTGCGCCTCGCCCACCGGGTCTCCGAAGAAAGCAAGGACGACGTCAGGGTTCATTTTTCCTTGGGCGTGTTGCTGGCCGGAGAGAAGCTCTATCCGCAGGCTGTCCACGAGCTCGAACTCGCCGATGCCCTGCAGCTTTCGACCTTCGATATTCTTTGGAGCCTCGGGCAAGCCTATTACCAGAACAAGAACAGCGCGAAGGCCGAAACGACTCTCCTGCGTGCTTTGAGCCTGAAGCCGGACTCCGCTCCCGCCTTGTATTCTCTGGGAAGAGTCTATTACGGCGAGAAAAAAGACCTCGACGCGCTCCGGGCGCTTGTGAAGGCGCACCGGCTCGCTCCTCAGAACACCGACGTCATCTTCCTGCTGGCGCGCCTGAGCATGGCGCAGAACTATTTTGAAGACGCCATCCCCTTGCTCCAGGACGGAATCAAGATTGACCCCAAGCGCCCCGATCTCCACGCCGCCCTGGGTGATTGCTACTTTACGGTGGGAAAAACCGACCAAGCCATCCAGGAGTTCCAGACCCTGACTGATCTAGCCCCTACCGCCGGATCGTACGCCTTTATGGGGCTCGCCTACAGGCATCTTGCTCGGTACGACGAAGCGCGCAAGTACTTGCTGAAAGGACTGGAACTTGATCCCCGCAATGCCGCGTGTCTCTTTAATCTCGGCTACATTGAGGCGCGGCAAGGCGACCTTGCGTCGGCCCAGGCGCACATGGAGCTGGCCCTCAAGGCGAAATCCGACTACGACGATGCCCTGATCGAGCTCGCGACCATCAAGATGAAGCAGAAGAAATACGAGGAGGCCCTGCCACTGCTTCGTCGCTCGGTCGAGATCACGAAAGACCGCTCCGAGGTATATTACAAGCTGGCCACCACCGAGCGTGCCCTGCATCAGACTGAGGCCGCGGCGCGAGACTTCAAGATCTTTGAGACGATGGCCAAGAACACGTCCCGAGGACCATATCCCTTCCAGCGTCTCTTTGACTACCTGGACCAGCAGACCGGCCTGGCTCCCCGGGAGCGTGCCATGCTGGACCTCGCCGGGCTCCAGACGGAAGTGGCGAAGCGTCCGGATGAACCCCGGGATCTTTATCTGCTGGCCGAGGCCTACCTGAAGCTGGGTCAGATCGAGGATGCCAGGAGGGCGATCGAGCATCTGGACGAGGTCAGCGGCGGTGACTTTCGCACGGCGCTCGGTGTGGGGGTGCTGTTTGCCAGATACCACCTCGCGGCGGATGCGATCCGGCACTTCAAGATGGCCTTGGCGGCCGACCCGTCTTCAGATGACGCCAAGTATGATCTGGCCGATGCCTATTTTGAAGAACAGAACTATGCTGAGGCACGCGCGGTGCTCGACCAATTCCCAGCGGAAGGACGCGAGGATGAGAGCTACCTGGGGCTTCTGGCTGATACCGACACACGCCTGGGGAGGCTGTCGGAAGCCCAGGCTGCCTACCGGAAGGTTATCGAAAAGAGCCCCGACAATGAGCTCCACTATCTTTCAATGGCGTTGTCGCAATTAAGGGGAGGAGACACTCAAGGGGCGGAGCAAACCCTCGGGCTCGGCCGCACCAGGATTCCTGATTCGGGCAGGATCGTCTGGGGCATGGGCGTGCTGGCGGTGATGAGGGGCAACAGCAAGGAGGCCGAAGAGTACCTTGTCCATGCGCTGGAGCTCCTTCCGGAATGGCCCGGCGCCTACTCGGCCCTCGCGGTCCTTTGTCTCGACACCGGGCAGTTCACCAAGGCCCGCGAGGTCTTTGAGCGGTATCAGGCAGTCTTTCCGCGAGGGCCATTTGATACCCGCCGGATTGAGGCAGAGATGGCCGAAGCGGGCGGGAATTCCCAGTCCCCTCGCGACCTCTCACCCGAGATGCAGTCCCAGTTCCTCACCCTGGCCTTTGCTCTCAGCGATCAGGGTTGGCAGTGAAGGTCAGCGATCGGACGGTGCGGAGTAGCTGACTTGCGGATGACAAGACATCACGAGCACCTGCACGCGAGCGGCGGTGCGTTAGCTGCTGTGTGCCTGCTTCTTGTGCCGGTGGCGCTTGCCCAGAGTTCTGCCAGCAGCGAGGAGTACGCGCAGCGACTGCAGTCCGCACAGTCTCTTCTTGAACGCGGACAATACGAAGAAGCCAGGAATTCTCTGCAACAAGTCTTGAACCGGTACCCCGACAGTTTCGGAGCGAATGAATTGATGGGCCTGGTACTGTCCGCCGAGGATCGCCACGAAGACGCGAGTCGGTTCTTCAAGAAGGCCCTTCAGATTCAGCCGCAGTCCCCCGAGGCTCATGAGAACCTGGCAACGAACCTCTCCCACCTTGACAAGCTGCCGCTCGCTGAGCAGGAATTCAAGAGGGCGGTGCTCCTTAAGCCCCGAGACTACGACATGAACCATAACCTCGGCGAGTTTTATCTGCACAGCGGAAAAACTGCCGACGGTATTCCGTATCTGCGGAGAGCACAGGAGGTGAACCCCGGCTCTTATGAGAACAGCTACGATCTTGCGCTAGCTGAGATTCAGACGGGCAAGCTGCGCGAGGCGCAAGCTCTCATCGACTCTCTGATGCGTACCCGGGATACCGCGGACCTGCACGCTCTTCTGGCAGAAGTCAAGGAGGCACAGCGTGATTTCGTTGCCGCCGGCCGGGAGTACCAGCGCGCCGCCCAGATGGACCCGAGCGAGAGCAACATCTTCAACTGGGGGACGGAGCTGTTACGGCACCTCACGCTCGACCCCGCCATGCAGGTGTTCAGCCAAGGGGTTGACCACTTCCCGAACTCGGTGCGACTCCGAATCGGCTTGGGTATCACCTACTACATGGGGGCCTTTTACGATAAGGCGGTTGACGCCTTCTGCCGCGCCGTAGACCTCGATCCCCGCGATCCCAGGCCCTATTACTTCCTGGCGAAGATATACGATGTGTCGCCTTCCAAGGCCGCCGAGGTGACGGCACGTCTTGAGCGGCTGGTTCAAATCCAACCTGACAATGCACGCGCCCGTTACGCCTATGCCATGAGCCTGTGGAGGTCATCACGCACCAAGACAGGACCAGCGGTTTCGTCTGAGGTCGAAGCACTGCTGAAAAGCGCGGTGAGCCTTGACCCTAAGTTCGCTGAGGCCCATCTGCAGCTTGGAATTCTTTATTCCCAGCGCGGCAGGGATTCGGAGGCTCTGGCCGAGTACGAAACCGCCGTCAAGCTGGACCCCAATCTCGCGGATGCTCACTACCGGCTGGGTCAGGCTCTGGTGAGGAGCGGTGACAAGCCGCGTGGCGAACGCGAATTGAAGGTCTGGAGCCAATTGCACACCCAACAGATAGCCGAGGGTGATGAGAAGAACAGCCAAATTCTTCGCTTTGTGTACACAGAAACAATGAAATCCAACCCGTGATCTTCAGCCGCACCTGCGCCGCGCCTTGGCAGGCCTGGCGCGAGATTCGTTAGCCCGGGCGTTGACGGGCATGGTTTCAGCGGCCTTTTAGCCTCCGGCAGTGCGAAGGCGACAACAGAGTCCCCGAGCTTGGGGCTGGCAGCCTTCCCGGGCCCGCCGGAGGCGATCACGATGTACTGGCGACCGCCCTGTGCCGCGCCCGGCAGGTCATGGGCGTGGCCACCGCCGACCCTGGCGCCGTATGAAGAGTTTTCTGTTTGCCGGGCACGGATTGACTTCGAGTGTTGACTACGCCATTCTCTTGCCAGATTTTGAAGGATGATGAAATCATCAAGAGGAGTAACAATGTTCAAATCAATTCTTCTGAGTCTGGTGTTTCTGGCTCTACAAACAACGCATCCAAGCGAAGCATCGCGCAGGGCAACAAGTGTCAACGCATTGAAGTCAATGATCGGAGAAGCGGATTATCGAGGGCTTATCACACGATTGCAGAGCCTGAACAGCGACATTGCAACTAAGGGCCTGCATGATTTCCCTGATTCAGACGGAAAGCTTCTTACCGGATATGCATATGGAGAATATTACGATTGGGACTTATACTTTGAGAATATATATCTGTCCTATTACGGAATAAGCCGATATGATTTCACGAATTTCAAAGTGTTTCTTGATCGACAACAACCTGATGGTTTCGTATCGCGCACCATCGGCATTACCTACCCAAGACCTGCCCAGATGTTCAAACCCTTCCTGGCTCAAATTGCAGTGTTAGGTTCAAAGCAAAATGGGGATGACTACGAGTGGCTCCGTGCGCGCTATTACGCGCGCCTGCAGAAATACCTTCAGCGCTGGTTTCAGTACGATGCAGATGACAATGGGCTGCCCGTTTGGAATAGTTCTGACGCCAGTGGCATGGACAATCAAATTTCCCGTGCTGGCGACCTGGATTCCTATCAGGATGAAGGAGTTGATCTTGCCTGCTATCTGGTTCGAGAACTCAGGGCAATGGCGATTATCGCCGGCAAGCTAGGTAAAACCTCGGATCAAGTGATGTACAGAGAACACGCTCGTCATCTCTCCGACTTGATCAATCAGGTTTTCTGGGATGAAAGGGAGGGTTTCTACTACGACCGGAACGAAAAAACGGGTGAAAGCGTCAGGGTCAAATCAGTTGCGGGATTCTGTCCACTATGGGCTGGCGTTGCCACCTCGCAGCGCGCGAAAAGGCTTATTTATGAGCATTTCTTGAACCCAAAGGAATTTTGGCTGAGGTATCCTGTAGCCAGTTATGCCAAGACCGAGGCGGACTACTATCAGGGAACCCGTAACGGAGAATGTAACTGGCGTGGCCCAACATGGATCCCGACAAATTACATGATCTTTCATGGCCTGCTTCGGTACGGGTACACCGAAATCGCAAAGCAATTGGCGCTCAAAACCTTCCGCTTGGTTCTGGACGAGAATCCGGTTACTCGGGAATACTACGATGCGGATACGGGCAAAGGGAATGGCATGAATCCATTCTGGGGATGGTCTGCACTTGCCTATATCATGCCACTAGAATACGTGACTGCGTATGATCCAACTGATCTTAGCGGCGCGGTAGAGCCACTGATTCGGAAGGACTTGGGAACAACATTTCCTTAGAGTGCCGACCGGGGCTGCGTAGCTGTGGCAAACTTAGTAGGAACCTGTCCGTGCCAGAGATCCCGTTCAGATTGAAACCATTGATCTTACCGGAAGGCATTGCGACTGTTCCGACCCTATGTTCACTTCCCTATTTTCCGCGTTGTTTAGCATCCGAGCTTGGTTCAGAACCCGAGCAGCGCTGCTGGGCATGAGACCGACGCTACCACGACGGCAAAATCAAGTTAAGCAGGCTTACCGAAGGGACACGAAATCCGGCCAAAGAGGGGAGTACTCCATCGCGTGACTCGGGGGACCGAGAAAGGTTGTGGAAAAGACGGCGGCCGGCCACCAATGATGCGGTAGTTCACTGCCACAGTCGGAAGCAGGCGGAAGACGTAATGCAATCCATCACATTGCGCCTGGCAGAATGTGGGCTGGCGATGCATCCGGAGAAGTCGAAGATCGTTTACTGCAAGGACAGTAACCGCACCGAAGAGTATCCGTTTGTGTACTTTACATTCCTCGGCTTTACGTTTCAACCGAGGAAGGCACTGAGCAAACAAAACCGGATCTTTACCAGCTTCTTGCCGGGTGTGAGCGCTGATGCCTTGAAGCGGATGCGCCAGACTGTGCGCGGGTGGAAACTGAATCGTCAGACTCATGGGGCGCTTGCCGAACAGGCGAGGCAATATAACCCGATGATCCAAGGATGGTGGAATTACTTTGGAGCGTTTTATCAGAAGGCAATGCACAAGACATTTCAGCACATTGACCGCACGCTTGAACGATGGGCCAGACGAAAGTACAAGGCTCTATCAGGGCGAAGGCGTGGCCGTGTGCAGTAGCTGCGCAAGATGAAGGACGCCGACCCTCAGCTGTTTCTCCACTGGCGATTCATCGGGGATGCGGTTGGATAACGGGAGCTGTATGACGCGAGAGTGTCGCGTACGGATCTGAGAGCGGCTGAGGGGGAAGTCCCCTCGGCCGACTCGCCACTTCGGCATGAAGGCGCACATGGGCGTGGACTCGAAAGAGGGCATAGTTCACTCGCTCTGTTCGACGGCGGCTTCGGTGGCGGACAAGCATGTGTTACCGGACCTGCTGCACGGCGATGAGTGGAAAGTCTGGGGGACGGGGCCTATCAAGGGCAGGGCGAAGCGATCCGCAAGGCCGCGCCGCGCGCCCAGGACATGACTTCGCGGCGGACGCGGTATAAGCAGGTGGTGGACGAGTTACAGCGGAGCAAGAACCGGGTGAAGGCCGAGTGCGATCCAGGGTGGAGCATCCTTTCCGCATCCTGAAGCGCATCTTCGGATTTGTGAAGGTTCGCTTCCGGGGTTTGAAGAAGAACCACAACCATCTGTGTACCGCCTCCGCGCTGGTGAACCTGTACCACCACCGCAAGCGGCTGGCCCTTATGGGGGCGTCGTGTGCCCGGAGAGCGCCCAAGATGCGCTCTCCGGGCCAAAAAGCGAGGCCAACAAGCGTAAGCCATCCGGCCACGCGGCAAAACCGGCCCGCGGCCGTTCGCAGACAGTTAAAATTCATGCTTGCTCAGAGGTTCCTTAGGGTAAATCGCGGATAAAGCGCCTTCGAGCGCCCGAAAAGGCGCACACTCCCCGATGAGCCTTGTTTGCGCCTGCCGGAGAACTGCTCCGGCAGGCACCATCGAGATTCTCAACTCATGGAAAGCGGTAGAGCATTACCCGCAAAACCGTGCCCGGATGCAGCACCAGGATCTCTCCCTGCGCATCATCATCGCCTTCGATCCAACGGGTAAGTTCCCATTTGCCGTCCACAAACCTGCCTTGCTGCACGACGCCAAGTCCCACATTGGACGGTCCGGGCGTGTTCGCCGTAAAGTCGACGCGCATGCCGCCTCCACCGAAATAAAACTCGTCGGGGCCGGTGGCAATCACAACAGCAGCTGCTTCCAGTGGCGGCAGGGGTTCTGCCGGCTGTGTTCCAATCGGTTGCCTCGGAGGGAGCGACACCACTCCCCCTTTGACTTGCGGGGGAAGGCCCCTGATCCGGCCAGTATATGTAAACGTCAGGGTGTAATTGCCCAGTTTGACCTGCTTGGGCGGGTCTCCCTCGATCATCCGCACCGCGGTCATGGTGTCACTCCCCTGGTGCGCAAGAATCATCGGCGATAACTGGGAGAGCATTTGATATGTGGCTGCAAGCTCCGGGGGAATCGGTCTTCCCCCGTCAACGCCAAACGGAGAAAAGCCGATCGTATTGTACTTGCCGACTGCCATGATTACGTTGGACGCATCGGTGCTCGTTTCTGGAATAAAGAGCGGGTTCCCGTTCCTGCTGAATCTTTCGCAAACTTCGTCGAAATACTGCAGGTAGAGATCCGGCGCAAGGATATCCACGTCCGGAGCTCCGGCCCGCCAGACGTCATGCACCTGAGGCAGTGGACCGCCGCTGGGATACGATCCCGGCCAGGCATGATTCGGCTGCTGCAGCCACCCGTTCACGTACATGGGAATGTCATAGCTTGCCTTGCCCGCCTGGACCTCCTTCTCTACGAAACGCGCGTAGTTCCACGCCATGAATACCTCATCCGAAGGCCAGCGCAGTTCCCTCCAGCTCACTTCATGTTCATTCGCGCTCATCGGCGGGCTCGTCGTCTGAATCGGAATCTCCACGTCAGCCGGCTTGCCGGGACCGAAGACCTCCTCCCAGGTTCCGGATTTCTTGTAGCCGTTCGCCGCCCAGACCGCACGGAATTCGGGAATGAGCGTATCCTTGTGCGATTCCAGGTAATTCATCAGCTCCACCGGCACCGGCCCGGCAAACGCGCGGTTCGCCGCTGGAGATCGATCTCGCGAATCCCGCAGCACGCCCACTTCGTTCTCTACCTGCATCATCAGTACAGTGTGTTGGGTGCCATCGACTTCCTTGATATGCCGCATCAATGCCCCGAACGCGGCAGCGTCCGCATCCCTCGTGGCGTCACCAAATGTGCTGAGCAGTTCGACGGGACCCGAGATCGAAACGGTGCTGCCATCGTCGATCTGAATGCGCGGAAAGCGAGTGTAATCCTTCTTCACCCAGTACGGCGCAAAACTGGAAGTGCCATTCTTCCAGCTAGCGAACCAGATAAAGACGATATGCAGGTTGTTCTCTCTGGCCTTGGCGATTACTCCATCCACCTGGGTGTAATTGAACTTCCCTTCTTCGGGCTCAAACTGCGCCCAGGAGATACCTACGAGCACGGTGTTCAGGTTGCCGGCCACAAGCTTTGGCCAGATAGGCTCCATCATAGGGAGACTGGTCGCTGCGTTGTTGGTGAGTTCTCCCGCGAGAGCCAGAAACGGCTTGCCATCCACGACCAGTTGGGTGGCAGTACCCTGTTTCTGCAAGTGTGGCGTACCGGCAGCGGTCTGTGCCTCGCTCGAAATCGACAGGGCAGCGGCACACACCATCAAACCTAACGCGGACATCACATTCATTTTCATTTGCATACATTCCTCCAGTTTGATCCTTCGACACAGAAAGCCGTCCTGCGTGCCGCCTCCTATTCACCTTCATCCTGCCGAGGCTGTCTGGGGCGCTGTCTCTTGCGGTCGGGGAAGGGAATAGAAACTTTCTCGACCGGTCTAATAGGTGCCAAGCGTGACGCGCAGCACCACGGGTTCCTCGCCAATCCTGAGGCCAAAGTCCGTCGCATCTCCATTCTGGGTGCGGAGGAGCTTGAAGACGCCGTTCTCGTAGGTCCCCTGTTCAACGCGCAGGAACTGCCGGTGCTGCCATTTACCGTCAATCAGGGCCGAGGGGGTCTGTCCGGTTCCCTCTACGATATGCTGGGACTTCCGTTGCTGCTCGGTGCCGGCCGGAAAGAAGTCGACGCGGCAAAAGTATCCGGCCACCAGAAACTGGTTGTCCCCCAATTGGGCAACCAGAGCGCGCCCCTCCGGCGTCGGATTCCCCGTGTCGGGACCGCGGTGGGACGCTCCGTACGACACCACTGCGTTCCAGGATCCGAACGGCAGCGTCTGCGTGAGCTTGCCATGGTCTCCGCCCTTGAAGTACAGCGGCTCGGCCACGGCCTTGAGCTTCCCTTCGAAATTG
>Ga0208036_1000164_pt1 | contig 48142 bp, 55 predicted proteins | sample June2015DPH_11_1_2_FD_184706 | JGI IMG/M metagenome (GOLD analysis project Ga0208036, IMG submission 184706) | Peatland microbial communities from SPRUCE experiment site at the Marcell Experimental Forest, Minnesota, USA - June2015DPH_11_100... | ecosystem: Environmental > Terrestrial > Soil >...
AATTGCGACAAGAAACCCAAGGCTCACACGTCTTCCTTCACAGAGAGTCTTCTGCCACTCCGTGGCTTGGCGCACCACGCAAGTTCGGGCGCAAGCTCGTACACGATTGCCGTCCAGAGGGCCGCGGAATTCTTCCTCGATAGGAGGCTATTCAAACGAAAACGCGACGGAAGGATAATTTCTGGGAAGTTCACTAAGTTACACTACCCGTGCTACTGGCACTACGATTTCCTATTCGGTCTGAAAGTCATGATGGAGGTTGGGTTCATACAAGACACAAGGTGCTTGGACGCAGTCGCGCTACTCCAATCGAAAGGACTCGACGATGGAGGCTTCTCGGCTGAGGAGGCATATTATCGAGGGACAAAGAGACTGACTAGTGGACGTTCTCTCGTAGGTTGGGGAGGAGTAAGCCAGCGAAGAATGAATGAATTCGTTACATGCGATGCGATCAGCGTGCTCACGGCTGTCCACGCGGGCTAACTCAGACATCTATACAACATGCTTGCTCAATTACGGATTAGTTGCTCGCAACATCAGACCTGCACGCTGGAAATTCGTGGGTTTACCGGAAAAAGGGTAAATCGGGAAGGTTCCCGAAGGAACCTCGTCCAAGCAGCATTAGCCTCGTTGGGCTTATGCTACGTATTCGCTGCTGCCCTTCTCGGATCTTGGAGCGTCTGCGTTAACTCGCATCTTAACCTTGCGTTTCTTCGCCATCTTCAATTCACCACCCTTTCGCTTTCAACAGGTAGCTAGGGGTACTTTATACTTAAAGCAGGGTGGAACAAGCTCCACTATTCCACCTAGTGGTTCAGACCTAGGAACGTTGTGCCGAACGTGGCTCAACGTAAGAGTTTTGTCAGTGGGCCCACTATCGAAATGCGAGTTGAAAAGCGACGAAGAAATCGGAGATTCCCCAGTGCTCTGTTTGCCGTGGGGACCTCACTTACGTGGAACAGTTCCAAAGATGGTACTGCCACAGCTGCCACCGATACGAGATCTGAGGGATATGCGGATTGAATTTGGCCGCAGCGCTCCGCAAAATGGAGATTGCGTTGATCAGGAAGATCTTGACGTTTTCAAGTTTCCAGCCAACGCCTTCTTGTTCGCCGTCATTCTAACTTCAATGCGATGCGGTGTTTGGAATTGTCAAAAAATGAGATCTGGGAGCAGAGGCTGAAGGAGGCGGCCCGACTTCATGGCGATGAATGCGTCGGGCTAGCAATAGGAATTAGAGCAGTGGACATCGTGGAACGAGAACTGCGCATCACCAATGATAGGAGCGCTCTACAAGTAAGAGTCGGAGCAAAGGAATGCCTAGCAGATGCTTTCAAGGCTCTGCTGGGCCTTGACAAGGGGCAGGTGGAATGCGTGAAGCCCCGCGACGGCGTAATTCGAGTTAAGAACGGAATCGAAGGAATCGAGCTTCACCTAACCTCAAGGAAACTGGCAGAGGTATCTGATGCTTTCGAACGATCGGAAGAAGAGCTCTTTCCAATCATTAAGAGACTGTAGAGTGACGGTCCGGTAAATTAGCCAAAGCGGTACGAGTTGGGTTTATCCGGTTGGTCAAGGGTGAAATCACCTGAGGATGAGGTGACATGGCCCAATATGTCAGCAAGGGTGGCGAGTATTTCGTTCTCCAAAACCCAGCTTACCTCCCTGATCTCCTAGATGCGGTCCTACTGAGACATCCATCTATTTCACCACAAATGATGGCTTCTATGTTGATCTTGGTTGACGGCGCTCCGGCGAAAACCGGTGCAGGGTTGGAGGACGGAAACGAAGTGGATTTCATACCACTCGTCGCTGGTGGTTAGCGAGTGACGAGGGCCGCATGATTCGCGCTGTTGAAATCGTGACTGGGGACAACGGTTGTCTCCATCTTCCGAATGATCCTGAAGCGTCGTCTCGATTCTTGCCACGGTGAATACGGAACTTATTGTACATGCCAAGAGGCTTTCTACAATTACTCGCAATTCGATGTGCGAGGGAGCACATTCGCTTCAGTCGCGATCCAGGTCGACTAAGCTAGGGCTTCCTTCCGCATTCAAGGCGTTTCTCGCAGTTCTGGGACCAGCATGGATTGTGATGATTGCCGACGTGGATGCAGCCAGCGTGATTACAGCGGCGGAAAGTGGCGCCCGGTTCGGTTACCACATGGCCTTCATACTTCTAGTTTTGATCGTTCCCCTCTTCTTCATTCAAGAAGCATCTGGACGACTGGGCATAATTACAGGCAAGGGCCTAGCTGCCATAATCAAAGACCACTACTCGCAGAAAATGGCAATCGTAGCCTCCCTCCCCATGTTCGCAACGGATTTTCTGAGCTACGCGGTTGAATACACTGGGATAGCGGTAGGCTTGAGTGTGCTCGGTATTCCCCCAATAGTTTCCCTTCCAATCGTATTCATACTCCATTCCGCGCTAGTCTTCACGGGCAGCTATAGAAACACAGAGAGGGTTCTGCTTCTTGTAACGGGAGTTCTACTCTCCTCGTATATTCTCGCAGCCATCCTCGTCAAACCAGACATCAAAGGCCTACTAGGCACGGCCTTGACGCCAATTCATCCTTACTTGGATCGTTCCTTTAGCTACATGGTAGCCGCCAATGTCGGCGCAGTAATCATGCCTTGGATGCTCTTCTATCAAGCCGGTGCAGTTGCCCAAAAAGGATTGAACGGAAGCCAAATTTCGCATGAAAGGTTGGAAACTCTACTGGGTGCTGTGGCCAGCGAAATCATCATGATCGCAATAGTCGTCGTATCATCTTCACTAGGCGCCGTCGACTTTCTCTCACCAACATCACTAGCCGCTGCGCTGAAACCATTAGCCGGTGGATATGCTTACTTTCTATTCGGGGTTGGGTTAGCTTCCGCAAGCTTCCTAGCCCTCGTAGTCATCTCTCTCGCCAGCACTTGGGGAATCGCTGAAGCCTTGGGTTGGAGGACACGGATCGGTGAAAGATTCTCGTTGGCCAGGAACTTCTACGTTGTGTATCTGCTGGAAACGTTGCCCGCGGTTTTGATTCCATTTTTCTTCGCGGACTTAGTGAAGCTCATGTTGAACTTGATGGTCATCTTCGTCTTTGTTCTCATATTTCCCGCGGTGCTTCAGGGCATGCTTTCATCAAACAAAAGCGTCATGGGGAAGAATGCAATGAAAGGGGCTTGGAGGATGGCTTACTGGCTAATGCTAGGTCTCGTACTCTTGTCAGGAGTACTCGCCCTACCAGCGCTACTGAGTTAAGTGTGATGCTTGTCGGAAACGTTCATTTTCTGGCGGTTCTGAATGTGGGACGGCCATTATGACTAATCTCCTGAAGCTCATCGAGGAAAGGCACTCGTCGAGGGGGCTTTTCGATCGGAAACACTCTGTGACCAAGAAGGATTTAACACAAATTCTTGAAGCTGGGCGCTGGGCTCCCACGGCACACAACATGCAGAACTTCGAAGTCATCGTCATCGACAACGAGAAAGTTCTGAAAGAAATAGGGCACATAAAGTCTCAGGTATCAGAGGAGTTCATCAGGGAAAACTATGAACAACTCTCGTTCTCGAAGAAGGAGTTCCTCCAAAAGAAGGTTGGAATTCTTGCCGCCATGTTTCCCCCGTCATGGACTGATCCTGCTAGGCTGGATGAAGCTGTTCGGGAGGGGCCGTGGCCCCTGCAGGAACGCATTCAGGGCAGCCCAACGCTTTTGATAGTGCTCTATGACTCCAGGAAAAGGGCGCCTGCTTCGGAGGGAGATGTCTTGGGAATTATGAGTCTCGGCTGCGTTATGGAGAATATGTGGCTCATGGCTCAATCTCTGGGGATTGGCTTTCACATATTGAGTGTCTTCAGCGGAATCGCCGTCGAGAAAGAGGTAAAAAAGATTCTCAATATTCCTGAATGCATGAAAATTGCCTTTGCCGCCCGACTGGGTTACCCTCGGTCTGCGGTAACTAACTATCTGCGAGTGCGCCGCGACGTAAAGGACTTCATGCACCATAACCGGTTTGGCAATAAGGACAATTGATGAAGCTTACGTACCCTACCTCACGTTACAATGTCAGTTTCGTTATGAACGGTTCTCCTAAGCAAAAGGGTACTCTGCAGATCATCCAATGGACTAAGAGTCTTGGAGTTCCTGCAGCCCCAACCTACGTTGCGATTGCCCTTGAATTCTTTGGAGGTCTAGCACTAATCAGTTGATTTACTGGCGAGCGGAGGTGGTTTTGCTTTTCCGTGAACCGACAAGTAATACAAGAACAGGCCTCCCAGTATGAAGGCTAAGCCCAGCAATAGAACCTTCAGGTCAATGTAATAGAACAGGATGACTGAGAAAATTACTGCGGCAAAGGGTGTCCACCGAGTGTGTAGCACATGCGTCTTCCACCCGGCTTTTGAAATGAGCATGATCGTGGCCAAGCAGCTGAACAGATAGGGGACTATTGTGAATAGAACTGCAAGTGAAGCCAATATCGTGAAGTCCGATAATGCGTAGACTAGTGAAATGGCTAGGATTGTTTGGAGTATGATCGCGCGGTCAGGAGTTTTGAATTTGGGATGGAGATGGTTGATGATTTGGGGGAAGAGTCGGTCTCTTGCCATGGCGTATGATATACGCGCAGCCCCGAGAATTACCGCATTGATGGAACCAAGAATGGCGATTAACCCGCCAAGTGCCAGTAAGATCCCTCCGGCGTTTCCGACGTATCGCTGTGTGGCTGCTTGAAAGATGTCAGCAAGTGGAGCCTGCGAGTTGACGAAGTTCCCCCAGCGCCCAAGCCCGAGTGCCACCGCCGCTACAAGCAGATAGATGCTCATAACGGTGAAGACTGAAATGATTATGGCCCGGGGCACTGTGCGCTTTGCATCTTTTATCTCCTCTTCTGGGACTGTGATTATTTCGACGCCAAGATACGCCCAAAGGGCGAAGATTGTAGCTGAACCTACGGCTGGGAGAAGACTCACATTTGCCGGGGCTAGAGGATAGTAGTTGCTGTAGCTGACCAGGAATGCACCGACTATAATGAAGACTGCGAGCGGACCCAATTTACCGATCGTTAAAATGTCTTCAGTTCTTCCTCCAGACTTCACTCCTCTGTAGTTTATCGCAGTGAGGGACAAGGCAATAACGGTGGCTATGACGATCCTGTAGAAATCCGACAAGGACGGAAGGAAGAACTTCAGGTATAGTGAGGTGGCAACCATTTCGGTGGCGAGGGTCATCCAATACCCAGTCCAAAAAGCCCAACCAGTCAGGAACCCCGCAACATTTCCCAGAGCGCCATGAGCATACGCGTAGAGCCCTCCCGCCCGCGGCATCTTCTGGGCATTTTCGGCAAAACAGAGACCGGTCAGAATCGAGTAGATGCCAGCGATGACCCATGAAACTAGAGAAAAGGTTCCTGCTTTGCTGGCCATTAAGATTGGGAAGAGGAATATGCCCGACCCTATTATGAAACCAATCCCAAGAAGGACCGAGTCAAAGAGACCTAGGTCCTTCGAGAACTTCGTCCTGACTTTTCGCATTTTCTCCTATTCCGAATGTACCTGTTGAGAGGTGTATGAGGCTTTTCCTCTACAATCATTCCATACGATATAAGGAGAGAAGTTTCTTTAGCTAAGAATGAAAGTAAGCGTTCAGTGGGTACTTCTTGGAAAAACGTTTGAGTATTGAGGATTTGAGACGTTTCTCACTAGCCTTCAATAAGGACCCGAAAAACACACTCGCCTTGAATGCCGTCACAGAGAATGGCATCGCCGCAGTTGCCCTAAGTAGAAAAGAGGTGGACAGACAGAACTTTACCTTTAGTCATCTTATCGAATCTCCAGATGCCACCAACCAAGAAAGAACTGGAAGATGCTGGTTATTCTCTGGACTAAGCCTACTGGCTCTTGAAGCCATGAAAAAGCTGAACCTAAGGACGTTCGAACTCTCTGAAACATATCAGATGTTTTGGGATAAACTAGAGAAAGCCAACTACTTCCTTGAGAACATCATCGAATCGAAGGCAGAGCCCTTGAATGGCAGACTAGTCAGTTCGCTTCTTTCGGATCCGTTAACCGATGGCGGTCAATGGAACATGTTTGTGAACCTCATAAAGAAGTACGGAATTTTGCCAAAAACGTTCATGCCAGAAACAGCCAACAGCAACAATTCTGACCCAATGAATGCTCTACTCGCCTCGAAATTAAGAGAATACGCTAAGGTTCTCCGAGAGATGAGTGAGCAAGGAGCTTCTACAACTGAACTAAGGGAGAGAAAGGGAGGGTTCATGGAAGAATTCTACAAGTTGCTGTGCATCAACCTTGGCGTTCCTCCAGAGACGTTTTACTGGGAGTGGCGGGACAAGGACGGCGTTTTCCATAGAAGGGGAAACGTTACCCCTGCTGAGTTCTACCATGAATACGTCGGAATAGAACTTGATGATTTCGTGAGTCTAATCAACGCACCCAACAAACCATTCAACAAACTCTACACTGTCCAACATTTCGGCAATGTGGTCGGTGGGCAAGGTCCTCGTTACCTGAATGTCGACCTGAAGACGCTGAAGAAAGCAACTGTAGACATGATCGAAGATAATCAGGCTGTATGGTTCGGATGTGACGTGGCTAAAATGCTGGAGACGAAGATGGGTGCAATGGACCTAAGCATCTATGACTACGAATTAGTCTTTGGTGCGAAGTTCCAACTTGACAAAGCTGCAAGATTGGAGTATGGCGATAGTGAGATAACTCATGCAATGGTGATTACTGGAGTCGACCTCGATGAGCAAGGCAACCCCAGGAAATGGCGAGTTGAAAACAGCTGGGGAGCAGCAATAGGGGATCAAGGATACATGTACATGATGGATGAATGGTTCGACGAATACCTCTACGAGGTTGTTGTGAGGAAAAAGCATCTGCCTCCAGAACTCACCAACCTCCTTGATACTGAGCCGGTGGTTCTGCCCTTCTGGGACCCGATGTGTTCGCTTGCAAGGAATTAACGTCAAATTAGGGGAATATTGGATTTTTCAAGTGTGTGTGCGACTAAAGGTGCGCACACACACCTAAAGCCGGAATGAACTAGGCGAAACATGCTGGACGCTGCCAGCTAGGTTCACTTTGGTGACCGTTGAGGGATCGTTAAGGTACTTTCTTTAGAGCTTGTTTTACCTGATCCTCTGGAAACGCTCTGAGGCTCATGATTTTCACAGCTTCTATTGAGAGCGAGCCGAGAAGCATGGCGAGTGCAGCATCGTCGCTGGGCACGTCAAGTATTTCAACAGCGTCGTACGGTCCAGCGGTTACGTAGCCGGTAAGCTTGCCGCCGGCCTGCTCGGCAGCTTTCTTGAACTGATCGCGGGTCGCCGTGTATTCCTGTTTAATGTTCCTCTTACCTTTCTCCGTAAAGTTAACTAGCAATACATATGTTGGCATAACCTCATCTCATCCATCGTGCCCCTAAAAGCCTTTAGAAAGAAGCTTCGCTCAGGTACGGTATGACTAGATTGTCGTTTGTCGTAAGAAAAGTATGTGTAGTATCAATAGTGCGAGCATCGTAATTCGAGCAGTCGTTTTCCTGTGTGTGCGCACCATTGAGGATCCTTGGCGCCGATTTGAACAGAATCCTTAATCCCGTCTTTATCCGAGAGATATGGAAAGAACTACAATTTAGAGAGACCGCGTGCAGGTTTTGTTTTACCCTGCTGCTCGCTTTGCCTTTCCGCCTCTCACTCGTCCACGTGGGGTCGCGAAGGATTCTCGGCATTCTTGTGAGCAGAAAAAGTAGCCTTTGAACTGAATGGGTTTCTCGATTTTCTTGCCGCAGTTCGAACAGTACTTCGCATGAGTGTCGTTGACTATCTCAGTCAAACTTTTCCACGCGGCTTGAGGTTTCTGGTTCCGTAGCCTCTACGTTTCACGGTCTAATGGTTGTTGCGATTCGCTTGATGACTCGTTGACCAAATCCTGCGTGAAATCGCTGGTACGAATTTGCCTGGATGCCACTAAGTGGCATGCTCTCGGTTCCGGTTCTTGATGAGACTCCCGGCAATGACTGGTCGTGCGAGGTCAATTATTTTTTCAACCATAACCTTATTAATGATGTAAGACTTAAATATGGTTTGCTGGCCGTGCGCAAACATGGTCGGCCCTGAAAGATGGGCAGAACCAAGTTGTTGCACTCGGGAGTGCCTTGAGAAAGAGTGCATTCGCCTCCGGCCAACATTATACCTTTTTCATTGATGTACCATGATTTTTATGTGCGCGCGTGTATCGCGCAAAACGCCCACTCGTTGAAAGTGGTCACGGAACTGGCCCTGTAACGGAGAGTAAACGCGATTTGGAGCGAGCGTTTTCATATCGCGTCGAGCTCTCTTTGCTTTGTGTGAGTCATGCGCGAGAAAGACAGTTTTCGAAAGAGGACTCTACTGACGAAAATTGAAAACCTAATCGCCAAGAGGGAGGCGGAAAAAGATAAGCTGCCCTACGAGGAATACAAATTGGACGCACAATACATACAAGGCTACATTGCGGGCTTGGAGGAAGCGCGACGAATAATGAAGGGCCTTCCGCCGGGCGGATGGCGTCCATCGGCAGTTCATTAACGGCTTGCCGAGAGACGGAAGAAGGAGAAGATCCGGACAGAAGGAGAAGAATCTCGGACCACTTCCTAAGCGCCAGCGCGTTCAAGAATTATTCCTAACCGGAAGAACACTGCCTTAGCGTCCTTTCGGACGTGTCACTTGATGTGACCTTTGTGAAGAGCATTTTGCGATTTGGCAGGGGAGGGGTTGCTAGGGGATTTTCGTATGTGTGCGCGCACGAACCAAGCATCCTTAATTACATCATGCCGCGACCAAGGAGATCGGGGAGGGAAATATGTCGATATATTGGGTATGGAGCTATTATGGAAAACCAGGGAAAGTTGCAGAGTACGTGAAATGGTTGAAGTCAGACGAGGCAAAGCTTTTGGCTTCTCAAATAGAGAAGGAAACTGGCATGAAGTACCTTAACACCTACACCACGATTCAAAGCTTTGGCGATTATGATGCTGAGGACTGGTGGGCTGCGCCCGACTGGGCCTCCTTAGACAAGATGCGTGACTGCAAGGCTATAGCGGAATGGACTCTCAAGACTTGGGACATGATCGACCAGACAAGACCTCAAAAGTCAAGGATGATGCGAACGGTCAGCGAAGTCAAGGTCATAGAGAAACCAGAGAAGTGGACAGAACTACTATAGAACAGACCTACCACTCACTCTCTGGAATAACATAAGCAGTCCGGCAACAGTCGGACTTCGCCACCCCTTCAGTTCAGAGGATAGACAAGCAGAGAAGCGTCACGGTCGCAGGGGACGATTATCCGTCCTATGGTTACGGCTTTGGCTGGTCTTATTATGACTATGGTTCGTATGGGCATCCGTACAATAGTTGTGCCTGTCCCCACCTGTGGTACAAACAACTCGATTAAAACACTCAATAACCGCTGGTGTTTACGACATCTTAACTAAACAGACCAAACCGAGCACTGATGGTGCTCGTCTTCTCTTTTCTCTTATTCAATCCTTTTTTCGCTAAGGTCTTTTTCTCGTTCGCCATCCACTACTCGGTTTCCTTATGCTCTGACGAACCGCATCTGGGGCATGTGAGCTCGGGTTTGCTTTGCTTGTTTTCTCCCCGCTTAACCCACCCGCTCTGAAGGCCCTCTAATCCGCAGTTTTGACACATGAGCAATATGGGATGATCTAGATCGAGACGCTTCTTCGTCTGTTTCTCATGTGCCAACGCAGCAGGGCTGCCAAACTCTTTCATGGGCTTCTTGGCTTCCTTGCCGCCAACTGGAACAATGTCTGTTATGTCTGTCATATGTGATCGTATTACTCTCTCTGTATTGTGTGACCGTATTGCTTTGTCTCCGCGCTTCTTCTTGTTCTTCCTCCTAACAGGTTTTAGACCAATGCCCCCGCGTTTCGCTCTGCCTGCAAGCAAGGTCAGGTCAAACTCAACCTTCCTCCTTCTCTTGCGGCCAACCTTACTTTCCTTCCATCCCAAGATGGTTCAACGAATAGTACGCAACCAGAGTAGATTTAGATTCCGGCATAAAGGATGACACGCCAAGGTAGATCTAGAGAAGCGAGGCAGAAGCTAGTATACGAAGTCTCAGCATAAGTTGTAAGGCATAGGTGGAGACCTGACACGCGTCTCTTTCTAGATGAAGATCGAATCTACTGAACCTTCAGGTGTGATTCTGCTTTCCTGCAAGCCTTCAGCAAATCGTTCACATCCTCCGGCTTTGTGGGATGCCACAGTTCAAAGTGAACCAACCGCAGCAGATTGTAGACTACGTACTTGCCGAAGAGACATTCCATGCCACGCGCGAAAGAGATGATGAATCTTTTCGTCATAACAAAAGACTTTTCTATGCGATAGGGCGCATTGCATCGTGGTGTTCTCTGTTTGAAAACATGTAGATACTGCAGTAAACAGAATTCAGACAGTAATAATTACTGCAACTGGTGTAGAACTGTGCTGAGTAATTTTCCTGACCAGCCACAACGAGGACAGTGCCTGATATGCGGAACCCAAAACGCTGGTGAAGCACGCTTCTGCGGCTTATGCAGTTCACCGCTAATCAGATACGGCTGAGCTCTATCAAACCCATTTCCACTCTAACCTCCCCTCATCTTTCTAGTTCCTAGCAGCCGCCTACCCAGATGTACTCGTATCAACCGTTCAGGGTCCAGTGACAGCTCTCTAGGCCTACTTTCTCACGCCTTTCAAGAGAGCCCAAATCTTCTTTTTTCCCAAACCAAGCGGGCTACCATGGCAACTCTACTCTCGTCGCAAAGCAGGGAAAGGGGTTCCCAGGACACAGAAAAACGGTCTGAAACTGGCAAGGGTGCTTGACCCATTCGTTTTCAGCCGCTTATTGGACGCCCCTCTCAAGAAACCGAATAGCATTACGAGGTAATAAAAGGAAAGCAGTTCTCCACATTAAGGGCCGAGATTCGTTACCAGCCTTCTAGGCACACGAAGTCCGGACAAGCGATGAGAAGTTCCTGTCAGTTGTTACTTCTTGCAAGTTGCGATTGACATCTCCCTAAATGATGACTATAAGCGGTTACTAGCTTCTCGTAGTTAGGGCCCTAACCATCGCCACAATCGAATCTAAAGCAAACTCAAAGGTTGTGCGTCAGGTGCTCTTCATCTAGTTTGACCTCCTTCAAAATTGTGATGATCTCGGATTCGTAACGAATTGTAATCTTGCCGACTATCCAACCAGCCAGCGAACCAACTATCACATCGGAAGGCCAGTGCTGAGCTAAGTAAATCCTGCTTAATGCTATCAAGAACGCCAAGATGTAGAGCCACGCTCTCAGTCTCCTCCAAGTAGAACCAAGTATGACGGCTGCTGTGAAGCCGTTCTTGAATGTCCACTTGGAAAGCTTCCGCCGCCTTCAATTTCTATTATTCTAAGCCCTTGCATAATCGAATATGGTCTAGGTCTCGGGAGTAGGATCTTGACCGGTAGCAAAAGCACGCCTCCAACGATCACTCCGAACACCAGTAGCGCTGCCTGTCGCTTCCTCCTCGCTAGCCAAAGAACGGCTGCCAAGAGCAACTAGAAGACAGTTGAACCTGTACGAGTGATCAGTCACATGGCGATGTCAAGAAACGGTGACGTTAAACTCTCGTGCACCAGCTCGAAACCCGCGATGTCCCAACTCTGTAACCAAGCTGGAATGAACCAGCTGGTTCCTGTAGGTTGAAATCCAACCAGGTAGAATTCATCGACAAACTCAACAGCAATTATCATTGCAATAGCGGCTAAGAACATCAAGACAGATTGAATTCGAGGCGAGATACGACGCCCCTGATCTCCATCAGTTACGCCATCCACACTCCACAGAGTCCAACTCACAGAAACGAAAATCGTGTCACGTTGATTTTTTACGGTGGTCTGAAAGATGTCTGTCGTTGCTTCGCGTTGGCCCGTGCTATTGATCGCGTCATGGTTCTAGCTGAAAACCCGTTTGGGCTTCTCGCCATATCAATAAGTAGCTCACGGAATTAGATATGTTGGGGTCTATGATTTGATGATGTCAACGCACATGGCGTATGGTTTCGTCACAGGATATGTCCTTTCGGTTACATTTGCCATGTGGATTGCTCCGTCCACTTATCTTGTCCTAATGCCCGCGACAGCCCTCTTGGCGCTTGCAGGAGCCATCGGTGGGATCTTTCCTGATATTGATCAGGCAGAATTCTGGGCGCCCAGATCAATTGGGAAGTACTTTACTCACAAGAAGACAACCCACTACATCACAGGCTACCTACTCCTGAGCGCTAGCTTAGTCATTTTGGCAATCTTCTTTCAGAAATATGTATTCTGGCTTATCGCCGGCGCGTGCTGGAGTCTTGGAGCTTGGATTCATTCCCTGATGGATCCGCTTGACGGTTGGAGAGATGACCATCCTGATGAAGGAATTTACGAGCATATCACGCGAAAGTGGTTGCCGTCTAGGCGTCTTATTCATTTTGCAGGGATGTGGGAGTGGGTTGTTCAGGCATTTGCGGCTGTATGGTTCATAGCGATTTCAGCTAATCTTTCTCAACTATTCATTACAGGCTGGCAATTTGGAACACTGGCATACTTGGGCATATTCTCAATTTCAGTGGTATTCGACGCAAGGCATAGAGCGCCAAAGAGGCAACCTAGGGAGTTGCCTCACATCCGCTTGCTTACAGGAGCAGCTGTCATTCACACTAAGAAGAGAGCACAAACTACTTCATGTCCGACTTGCAAGAAACCGGTTCCTAAGGGGGCCCCGATGTGCCCTTGGTGCAGAATTCGTCTAATCTGGAAATGAGCTGAATTGGACTTTATGGTTATCTCAACAGTCTCTTCTGGAGAAGAGGTTCCTAAGATTTGGCCTACATTTCCACCTTCACCATTAACGATATAGATGGATAACCTTATCAACGCAATTTAACTGTATTATGTGATAAGGCGAATCGTTAATGGATCTATTAGTTACTATAATCGTGATTCTCGTTATTCTCTGGCTACTGGGATTCATTGGTGGTATAGGCGGAAGTCTAATTCACATCGTGATTGTGATTGTCATCATCGTAGTAATAGTTAGGCTACTTCAAGGACGTCGTATATTGTCATAGTTGCTATGAGTTATTGGCTTAATTATTCGTTGATTCTGTGACTTCTGCTGCTGCGGCGCGGAAGTTGACTTTGCGATGCATTCTTTCGCAGTGTGGTTTGTTCTCTGATTGAGCGCGCCAGCTAGACCTCATTGTCAGCAACGGTGAAGTCAGAGTAGGAGCATTCCGCGTAGAACTATTCCTGTTCAGACTAATCTCCAGCAACGGTCTCATCGGACAAAGCGCTATATCAGATCCCCCTTGGGCAGAAACTCAAACTAGGAGAAATCTACCGTGATGAGACCAAACGCAAGATCGACCAATCCTCCTGGGAACAAGGACGGCTTCACCCGATTAGCACAAGACTTCGGGAACAACTACAACATAGAAATCGAACTATACGCGGACAACTACTCCGCAAAAGTCAAGTAGGTTCATCCAGAGCTCCAACGCCCTTCCCATCTCTCGCAAAGTCTTATTAGGCGTAAACCAGTCCTCAATTTAGATCAAAATTGGACACGGGAAAGATCCGTGAAGAACTCACAGGACTTATGCGAGATGTCGACAAACTCTTCGACATGGTTGAACGAAGTCTTGGGGAATTCGGCAAGAACCAGGAACTCCAGCAAATCAAGGAGAGCGCGAAACAACACATCAAAGAAATCATGAAAGCGATCTGATCCCGCTCCTGATTCCATTCCTACAATGATGGATTCTGACCATAGTCTTCTGAGTTCGGTGAGCCCCTGTCGTTTCGGTTGTATTGATCTTTCAAACTGCAGTACTCCCAAATCCATCCTGGTTTGCTACATTCCTATCAATAGCATGCTTGATGGCACAATTAATCCCTAGTCCTTGTAGCCTCCTGTGGAAACGTGTAAAATCTCGTGCAGACATGCGGGGGCCTCGATACGACAGTCATTAAAACTGGTATCGAATCACTATCCTTAGTCCAAGAACTCTCAGGAGAAACGCAAGAACCAGATAAGTACGAATAACATAAATCTCTTTACGGATCCATAGTTCGGCGGCCAGAAAGCTGATGAAATTTAGAATGCAGATCAGGCGGAAAAGGTTGGGAATAATTTTTGGTCTCTTGGTCTTGGTCGTAAATGTCACGATCACATTTCTGGTCGCAGGTCTACTTCAGCTGATTCAGCTCGTAAGGGTATCTTTGTGAGGAAAATGGATTGGTGAGTCTAACATCGTTACTAGGCGAAATCATTGCAGACGTCATACTCGTCGCCCCATTTCTGTGGCTTGTAGGTCGAGCGATGGTCGGCAAGGAGAAAGCGAAGTTCACGGACGCACTCTGGATAGTAGTGCTTGGAGTTATAATAAACGCAGTATTGAGCATGTTCGTCTCTGGCCTGTTGGGGTTACTGGTAACGCTGGTCGTTTGGGTGTGGTTGATCAAGCATTTCTTCGACACCGGGTGGAGCAAAGCCGCACTAGTTGGCATCATAGCGTTGGTTGCCCTCGCAATAGTGACCGCCGCGCTCGCACTCCTACTGGGGCTAGCTATCGTATCACTATTCTGATCCGAAACCTATAGAGGACACTGATAGCACACCCCTTTCACTACCGCCCAACCGGATCGTTCACATCTCTAAGACGACTGCAATTCAGCGTTTTCTCTCGGAGCAGAAACGACTTTAGAAACCATTGCACGAAGAGTGCGTCTGGACTAATCCTCAGAACTTTCAATGAACATCTACTCTATATCTGAAGGCTGTTTGTTCATGGATTATTGGTTTCCAGATGTTCCCCAACTTAGGAATAGCTCTTAGAAAGCGTTGAGCAGCGTCAGTTTTTCTTCGTTCAAGATCGAATCAAATTTCATCTACAGCTTGCTGCGCGTTCTTCTTTTTCCATTTAAATGCAAACAAGTCCTTCATTAGAACCTCAATGTCTTGGATTTGACCCATCATTCGTGCGAGCGACTGAGCGGTTCCTAGCTGCTTGCATTCCCGTACTTAGCATCGCTTTGAACTTAAAGGATTCATCATCCGGCAGCTCATGCTCTTATGATTCCTTGGCTGATACTTCGTGACCTTTGGCGGTTACCTTCTGTCTGACCTGCTGCATGTATCTTACAGCATCAACTTTCTTATGCCTCAAGAATCTTTCGAAATGTTGCTCCTTTCCAGTTGAAGGTGAATCTCCAAGATCTCTTAAGAGAGCGACGTGGTGGAACCCTCGCAATGATGGATCAACCGGTTCACGGTTCAGGATGGAAATGCGGCCGGACATTATGCCGCTGAGAAACGACACCATAGCGTTCTTTGGTTTCTCGTCTTCATCATTATAGCTAAAGCCTGAGTCAGCCGGATTAGGCAATACCGCAGGTGTATCGGTTCGAGGATCGCTAAGCGTGAGTAGATCGTTCACCGTTTCTGCTTTCTCGTCCCGTTCAGTTAGGCTGCTGAGCTTGAACAGCTTCTCAACCGTAGCGAGAACAGAAGTGTGGTCGTAAACGGTGTGATCAATCGTGCCCTTAGGGATTAGCGGTGAGACAATTATCGTCGGCACCCTAACACCGAGTTGTTGAAAGTCAAAGTTGTTATGATTGTTACCCGGGTCGGTGATAGAATCTCCTGGATGTACAGTGGCGGGTGGCACAACGTGATCATAGAATCCGCCGTGCTCGTCGTAGGTTATGATGAGTAGACTGCTTTCTCAGTGGGGAGACTGACGTATGGTTTCGTAAATTTCCTTAAGCATCTTCTCCCCCCGAGTTATGTCGTCCATTGGATGCTGAGAATTGCCACCTCGGAAATTACCCGTGAAGGCATGATAATCCGGTTCTATGAATACGTAAGATTTTGAGAAAAGAGGATTACTCACGTCCTGTTTGAATAGATTGAATGGTGTAAAGTGTTTAGTGAAATGGGAACGCATCCCAGCGATCGAGAGCACTTGAGGAAATTCATCATCGCAATAAATCATCCAATCATGGTCCTCAGAGTCTAGCCGGTCATAGATTGTGCCGTTGTCGAACTTGAAGCCATCATAAAGTATGGACTTGAACTCGCGGGAGAAGGAGGGGCTGTCGTCCAAACCTCCAGAGGAGGCAGCGTGTATGAAGAAGCGGTTGGGCCACGTAGGTCCGGGCATTGATGAAAACCAGCGGTCGCACACTGCAAATTCCTTGGCTAACGTCGTCAGGATTGGCAACTGTTCTGGCAGGTAACATTTCATGATATTTCCGGGATTCTTGCGATCGTATACGCTGTAGTTAGAAACATAACCGCTATTGTTTATGTTAGGATCAATTTGGCCTGGCGACGGAGCAGGCGAAGAATACGTGTGGCCTTTTCCACAGAGTTGCTCTTTCACGTCATTAAATTCATGACCTGGACCGTAAGCCAGTATGAAATCTGCTGGCGACGAGACGTTGACGAGGTCGCCACTCAGTGGAATGTTGCTTTCTTTCCCGGTGAGCCCTTCGATCTTCGTTAGTTTTCCGGACGGATCAGTGCCTTGAATTTGCGAAAAACCAAGCATATGGTCAAAGCTTCTGTTCTCTAACATTACGACAAAAACATGGTCGATCATTCTGTGGCATCACTATATCCCATCATGACTAAGTTGCTAGATAAACGCTAACTACAAAGTAGTCAGGGAGTAGAAAGTAAGATTCGGCACTAGCTGAATCCGAATACGATGAACTATGCCTACTGTTTTCTTGGCTTTTATGATTGGTTTCGCCAGAACGGTATCTGGATCCTGGCCTCGGGAATGTGAAAGAATGGGGTATGCTGCAGCGGTCGGAGATTTGCAGCTTATTTTAGGGTGTATGTCCGTTCTTTTGTCGAGAGGTCATTCTGATTATTGCGAATTGACGCTCTCGTAAGGAGATTCGTTGCGTGTCCACACTACAACGACATTCGGTTATGGGGTGGGCTAAGTTCTGCTACTCCGTGGTTCGCCCGTCGAAGTGCTCCTCACTTGCCATCGCTTCTCCTTTCGTATGGCGGACCACACCATCCTTGTGTTCAGGTGGGGAGTAAATCGTGTATAGTCTAAGGGTCGCTCGCTTAGAGGTGTTGATTACATTATGTCTAGCGCCCGCAGGAACGATGATTCCGTTCCCGTCCTTAACAAGGTGTTCTACGCCGTCAATGACTACTTTTCCTTCTCCGCGTTCAAATCGAAAGAATTGATCGACATCCTCGTGTGTCTCTGCACCAATCTCTTCTAATGGTTTAAGGCTCATGAGTACGAGCTGACTGTGCTTCCCAGTATACAACACACGCCGAAAATCTGCATTCTTCCTCGTCTCTTTCTCAATTTGGATTACGTATCCTTTCATGTTCTCTCACACTTATTCACCCATACACCTCGTGTTCATCAATCTATCGTATGCGATGCGTTTTTGAAAGGATCTGGAACCGTGTGTGCAGATTAAGCCTTTAGAACCGTTAGTTATAGCTGTAAAGAATCTCGAATCTCCTCCGGGTTACAGCATTAATTATAAGACTGCTGTTCAACCAAAGGGGTTTTTCTATTGGTCCTGAATCATGTGGGTCCCGCCTAGGAGGTTATCAGCGACGTCTGTGAGGCTCGGAAGAATCATGGGGATTCCGATCAGAATTCACTACACGTTGTGGTTCGTTTTCATTCTTATCGCCTGGTCGCTCGCGGTTGGGTACATGCCTCATCAATATCCGGGCCTTAGCACCGTGACTTACTGGGCCATTGGTATTGCGTCCGCAATAATCCTCTTCGTTTCCGTCCTTGTACATGAGCTCTCTCATTCTTACATAGCGAAGAAAAACGGACTTCCGATTGCGAGAATTACACTCTTCTTCTTTGGAGGTGTCTCTGAGATGACTGAAGAGCCTCAAGACCCGGGCTTAGAGGTTCGTATGGCTGCCGCGGGCCCCTTGATGAGTTTCCTAATCGCAGGCGTCTTGGGAGCACTATGGTACCTAGGAGAGTCTGCTCATGCACCGGTCGCGATAATTGCTACACTCGGCTATGCGGCACTGATCAATGGAATTCTGGGAGCATTCAACCTACTTCCCGCGTTTCCGCTAGATGGCGGCAGGGTATTCCGTGGAAGCATCTGGAAGCATTCGAACAATTTCGTCGGAGCCACCAGGACCGCTATAAGAGTTAGTGAGGTCATTTCGTTGCTAATGATGTTCGGAGGGTTCGCGTTCATAATCTTCGGAGACTTCGTTGATGGAATATGGGTAATAGTGCTAGGTTGGTTCATCAGGTCCGGGGCGCAAACCAGTCTCAAGCAAACGCTTGTTGGCGAAGCTCTCTTGGGGGTTTCGGTTGGTGACATCATGACTAGAGAAGTCTTGACCGTCCCGCCGGAGATCACGGTTCAGCAGCTCGTCTCAGATTATCTCCTTGTGCACCGCCATGGAGGCTACCCTGTTGTGAAGAACGGTGAGGTTCTGGGCGTAGTCACATTGCAGTGCGTACGGACTGTTCCTAAGGAAAAGAGGGATTCCGTGACTGTTCGGGAAGCGATGGTTCCATTCGAACACACGGTAATGGTGAAGTCTTCTGTGACCGCCTTGGATGCAATGCAGAAGATGGCTCGGAACAAAGTCGGGCGCGTCTTGGTGATCGACGGGGGTCGACTGGTTGGCATGGCAACCCGTGAGGACGTTGTCAGCACGATCCAGACGCGGCAAGAGCTCGAGCTGGGCCCTGGTCTCGGTCCTTCGGGTTTGCCTTCTCCTCAGTATCCTCGCATTCAAGCAGGGCATTGCGTCCAATGCGGTGCCCTTTTGCCCGCCGACGTCAAATTCTGTTCCCAATGCGGCGCTAAACAAAACGTATCCTAATGGGTCACTTCCGGTCGAAATTGATAGAGAGAGAAATAGCTACACAACTCAGCTTCTAGACCATTTAGGTGGGTCGCTCCATGTGCAAACTCCAAACGACATTATGTTAGCTGGAAGCCGGGTCTTCATGTACCCAGGAATGGTTATGGGCCTTCACACATGCGAACGCCGACAAGTCTCTGCGCCTAGCCGCGAAAAGGCCCCAAGAAAAAGCCATTAATCATAGAGCGGAAGGAGACAAGGCTGGAAAATGCTGCGGAGGCGATACTATTGAGTGAAGAGTCCGACGAGGAAGAGGAAAAGGAGCGTGAGGGAGAGCAGGAAGAAGATCAGCGGGAACAGGAGAACGAGGAAGAGCGTGAACGGGAAGGCGCTGATGAGAGTGCCGAAGAGGAAAAGGACGAGGATAGACTGGAGCAGGATGAGGAAGAGCGTGAACGGGAAGGGACACGGCTGAATGGGCAACAGCTAGTGAAGGTCAAGAAACCCAAGAGAAAGTCTCCATGAAAGCAGAATGATTCAGCAGCAGGTTGGGCAGATGGTTGGCGCGCTACCATGTAAGCTATGATTTACTTCGCGATGAGGCGCCCAATTATCGTAAGCATGATGCCCAGCACGTACCCCCCCGTCGATGAGACATATCCTTCGAACAATTCGTTGATTGGTATTCCTTGGTGCCAAGCGAGGCTCATGGGGATCATGAAACCGAGCAGACCTAATCCGGCACCGAGCATTACCAAGAGCTTTCCTATCCTTGGGACGTGGAAGGTCAAGAGCCCACCTATTATGACAGAGATTCCACCAAGGGCGGCTATGAATATCAGCGCCTTGAAAATTGTGGCGAGGATCGGGAACGCATCAACTGTTGGTTGAATGTACTTCAGGATTTCCTCCAGCAAGGGCTTCATGCCGGTGGTTCCTGCGACCACAAGAAGAGCACCACCCACAATGCACAGGATACCGGCAGTTTTGTTCCTTGGAGTCACAACCTCCACTTCCCCATAGCCTGTTTGGTCCGTATCGTTTTGATGCGATACCCATGACTCTTATGCTGCTCTTGAGCTAACAGCCTGTGTTTTCAACGCTTCAATTGAATGAGAGAAGAGAGGACGAGCACCATCAGTGCTCGGTCTAGTCGGTTTAGTTTCGATGCTCTGATTACCAATAGTACGGATAACCATACGAACCCTGTCCATAATAGTTATTGTAGTAAGGATATCCATACGAACCGTAGCCGTAACCGTACGAAGGATAACCATACGACGGATAACCATACGACGGATAACCATACGACGGATAACCATACGAACCCTGTCCATAATAGTTATTGTAGTAAGGATATCCATACGAACCGTAGCCGTAACCGTACGAAGGATAACCATACGACGGAGCGAACATATAGTCCGGTCTGCGACCGTAATAATTGTTCCCAATACATGCACATGACATTTCTTTTCTTCACCTCCCTTCTTACGTCCGATGATCTCCAGGCTTCAACCAGTCCTTACCTAGCCAGTCACTGACAGCTTCCTCTATCGCGACACTGAGGTCTCCTTTCTTCCCTCCGAGCCTCTTCACGATTGTCAATCGCAGTCGGCGCTCTGTGTCATCCGAGAGTACCACGTAGATTTTTCCCAAAGGATATCTGGCTGAACTGTATACACGCAAAGCACGATATAAGCTTGTATATTTAACGTCATACAGATGTAGCTCTATAACTGCGGCTGAATTTCAGTAGGTCTTGGAGGGAGATTCAAAATGCGTGTACACATCGGTCTTTTTGGGATCATGCTCATTGTTCTCGTTCCTTGGTTGATTCTTCGTTAGAGCTCAAACTTCTTCCCGGTTACGGGCGATTCCCGTAATACTCATGCAGAGATACTGCGGTTCCAGAAATGCGTGAAGAAGAGGGATTTCCGCCTACAAGTAATTAGAATGACTTAGAGTATGCCAGAATTATGAAAGAGGAGCGATGAGTTCTAACAACAGTAAACCTTGAAGCTAACCATCTGAATTCGAGGTTCAATATTGGTCGCACATGATCCACAAAGATCATTTCGAAGCACGGGGTCTCCCTGGACCTCTTTCATGCAGCTGGCCGCGCACCCATTTGGTAATGTTGGCTTCTGTGGCATGTTTGTCCAGCCATTCTTTGATAGCCACCTCGATTGCACTGCTTAGATCGCCCTTCCTTCAGCGGAGAATTGTGACAACGGCCAGTCGGAGTGTGCGTTCCGTCTCGTCAGAAAGAACCATGTACATCTTGCCCAAAGTCTAGATTCCCGGAGATACGCTACCTTCAGCATTAACGATATAAATATATAGCCTTATAAGCACGATTCAACTATGTCACATCGTGACTTGATTGATATGAGCAAGATCTATTCTATGATAGCGCCTTTACTTGGTGTAAGTCTGTTTAGGATCCTTAACGAATTCGGTGCGAATCAAAGTGCAGGTTCCATGGCTAATTCAGCGTACCAGTGGCTGCTGACACTGAACCCAATCGTTGTGATAATTCTAGGTGTGATCGTGTTCTTCGCGGGGAAGCTAGCGAAATGGGTCGGCATCATCATGGTCATCGTGGGAATAATCTTCCTAGCCCTGCCGTACCTACTGAAACTCTTTTAGAATCTAAAGTTGGATGATCCTCGATGGCTAAAGCTTCCTTAGGAAGGCTTGCGTACATTCTCGCACTGATTGGCGGAGTAATCCTCGTAATCCAGGGTCTCCTGAGCTTCGTGGGAATGGCTTTCATGATGCTCATGCCATCGGTGCTTGGGTCCCTCGGTGGAGCCTTTTGGGGAATCATTGAAATCATCCTCGGCATTGTTGCCATCTATGGCGCCAAACGTGCTACCGACCTCACGTGGGATATTGTTCTCATAGTTGTAGGACTGATCGGAGGCGGCCTTGGCGGTGTACTCGTACTCATCGGCGGCATAGTCGGCTTAGCATCGAAGTACCTCTGAATGAACTCAGCATGAACGAGCGAAGGAACATGCGATTATCTTGTGTACCTCCCTCGACCAATAGGTGTGGAGCAACTTGAGTGAGAAAGGAAAAAGAGCTTTCCTTCAAACAGTAATAATTCTCCTTACGTTATTTTCCTCTTTCGCCATGGCGGTAAATGCGCAACTGCTTCCTACATTCGCGCTGGCCGCTTCACCTTCCAGTTTGAATTTGGTGGCAGGTTCGCAAGCGAGCGTGGTTGTAACCGTTACTTCGGTGAACGGATTCAGTGGTCCGGTGCAACTGTTTTTCTCAGTCCTTCCGGTTGGTGTGACGGTTAATCTCAGCTCAAATCCTGTTACGCCGCCTGCGGGAGGTTCCGTGACCACAACCGCGTCGTTCACGGTTGATTCAAGTGTGTCCGGTAACACATACTATCTCACGCTTGTTGGATCGAGTGGTTCAACTATCCACACTTATGCGTTTGGCCTGCAAGTAACACCCAGGACTGTCCCGCAGGACTTCGGGATCTCTGTCTCCCCGCCAGTCCTCAACATAGCACCCGGTGGACACGGATCCTCGACCGTCACCGTCTTCTCCTTCAACGGTTTCTCTTCAGGCGTATCTTTGATACATAGCGGGGAACCTTCGGGTGTGTCTTTGAGTTTCTCGCAAAGCCACTTGTTTCCGCCGTCAGGCGTTTCGAGCCCTTATGGTACATCAGCTACCTCATTCCTTTCGGTTTCCGTTCCGTCATGGGTTGCTGTTGGGCTTTACCCTATCGCCGTGACCGGTACAAGCGACCCGTTAGGTGTCTCTCAAAGCGTAATCGTTCATTCGACCCAGTTCACTTTGCAGGTGGTTTTACCTATGGATTTCACTATCGCAGTTGCGCCTTCGAGCCTCAGCATGCGGCCTGGCACATCTACGACCGCCACTGTAACCGTGAGCTCTTTCGGCGGATTCTCTTCTGCCGTAGAACTAACAGCCAATGGTCCCTCCGGGGTGTCTTTGAATTTCTCACCAAATCCGATGACCGAATTGCCGGGAGGGGCAGCAACTGCAACCGCGGTCATATCAGTTAGTCCGTCGGCTAGTTCGGGAACTTATCCGATGCTGATTACTGGAATCGGCGGAGGGTTAACGCATAGCACAACCATCACAATTATCGTATCGCAAGCTGCGAGCCCAGACTTTTCCATCACCTCTTTGTCTGCTCCGATCGGAATTAATCAAGGAGCGAGCTCGGGAGGAACCGTCTATGTGTCCTCAATTAACCACTTTACGTCGCCCATCACCCTGTCCGCATCCTGGTTTGGCATATCCCCTCAAGGGCTATCCTTCACTATTCCTGGATCTGCCACCCCGCCGGACGATGGGTCGACTCTTGCTGCCGTAACATTTTCCGCCTCGACTACTGCTCAAGTGGGAACCTACACGCTCAACGTAGTAGGGACGAGCGGTTCACTTAGCCATGCGGTGAATATCTTGATCCAGGTCATAGTATCAGGAGGCGACTTCAGCATCTCAATTTCACCGACAACGATTAATGTGATCCAGGGCTCACAAACAACCTCAACGGTAACATTGCAAGCTTCCGGCACATTCTCCTCTCCTGTTACTCTCACAACAACCGCCGTGAACGGATTGAGCCTTAGCTTCACTGCGAGCCCTATGCTTGTGCCGTTAGCGGGAACCGCAGCCGCCCAGCTTATCGTATCAGTCGCAGGATCAACACCAACGGGAACTTACATTATACCGATTATTGCAGCAAGCGGGTCCCTGTCGCATTCCACAAGCTTGACGGTAACCGTGATTCGGGCTGGCTTGCAAGACTTCGCAATTGGAGTTTCGTCAGCGACGATCATGATAAATCAGGGAAGTTCAAAGACGGCAACGATATCTGTCTATTCACAAAACGCATTCAGTTCCAGCGTCTCACTGTCAGCCTCCTGGAGTAGCATAGCTCCTGACGGAGTCACGATCAACCTCGATGGACCTGTAACCCCATTGTCAAACGCAGTCGCCTCCTCGACTCTAACCATAACCACTTCCCTCACATCCACAACGGGAAGCTACCTGCTACAGGTCACCGGGTTCAGTGGATTGCTTATACATACAGCGAATGTGACTATTCAGGTCACGTCCTCTTCAACTACGATTACATCCACGATTACATCCAGCACCGCGCCACCACAAAAACCGTTGTGTCTCATCGCGACTGCAACTTATGGTTCGCAAGTGGCGCCTGAGGTTCAGTTGCTCCGCAACTTCCGTGACAATTCAATTATGGGCACCAAGTCTGGTTCCAGTTTCATGTTGGTTTTCAACGCTTGGTACTATTCGTTCAGCCCCAGCGTTGCCGCGTACTTGAACACTCATTGGGTTGAGCGAACGGTGATGAAGGGCGTGCTCTATCCGCTCGTAGGAATCCTATACCTAACATCAAACCTGTTCTCAGCAACCTCCGCCTACCCCGAGCTTGCCGTACTAATATCCGGCCTACTGGCAAGTTTCCTGATTGGCGCTTTCTACTTGGGAGTACCATTAGGAGTCCTAAGAGCCAGGTTCAGGCGTCTCCGCAATTGGAAGGGTCAGGGGATGCTTGAGAGAGCGCTCGCCGCCATGCTCTTCGGCGGATTAGGGGCTCTGATGTTCGGAGAGCTACTCGCATCACAACCAGCCCTCATAATATCCACAGCCACAATAGTGCTATCGACGCTCTTCATATCCTCAGCAATAGTATCAAAGAAAATCTGCAGCCGACTCTAGAAACCAAATCTCAACAGAAAACCACCACATGCCATTCGGTGAGTATTAAGTCTCAGTTATACGTCGAATTTCAGAGTACCTACGTACCCAGCAAGGAGCCAATCGATCTAGATCCCGCGCACCATGAGACTCACCACCGAAGCTTACATTTGACGATGGTCTGAACGAAGGATAGTGGCCCGAAAGGGTTAAACTTGTAGAGGCAACGTGAATGTCTCTATGCCAAGAACGATCGATGAAGCTGAAGCAAAGAAAATCGCCCTGGAGTATGTCAAGAAAGAGGAATCAGGCGCACAAGCGGAAATCAAATCAGTAGAACGGCAAGACATATGGGTATTGGAAATTTCCTGGGCGATGCAGACGGAAAAAACAAAGGGCACCCAATACGCCAATGTAACCGTTTCCGGGACAGGGGAAGTTAGAGATTACAAGAAGACACGTTTTCAAAGCGGTTCTGTATCACAAAGAATCCTTTCAAAGGTACGGGACATATTTTCGCGAAGCAAGCCCGGAGAAAAAAGCTAGAGCCTCGAATGACTGCGACAGGAGTTAACCGTTGGTGTCCGCCACCATCCCTTAGTCTACTGTGGCAGGTCTATGATGCAAAAGAAAAAACGTACGATTAAGCTATTCGCTTAATCGTCACCTAGAAATCCAACTCAAATCGATGCCTTAGCCTTTTCCAATTTTTCGCGAACCTTTCCTACCCGCTGTTCAGCCTTACCCTTAATCTCTTGGCCCATATTCAATGTTAATTTGCCTTCTAGTTCACGAAGTTTACCCTTTATCTGCTGGTTTTTACCCCTCATGATTTCTTTTCACCTTCCTTGCCTGATATATAGATATCAGTACACATATGTAAGCATTGTTCTGCATAACCGGGGGCATGAATGTTACTATGTAATCCAGCTCTTGACGCAGTCGATTACTAGAGCGTAGATGTCTGACTCATCCATGTCGCCGTTTTATTCGCTTTGTCCTAGGTGCAGGTCAACGACGCGATTCGAATCGGAAGCCTGAGAATGCGTTAGGCGCTGTGGGAACTGCAAGTGAATAGAGGCATTTACACGTGGCCACGCGATAGCCTACAGAATTGCGGCGAGACCCAAACAGTACAGCCATTTAATGAAGCGGGGCGGGCCCACCAGTTGAGTTGAACCGAATCGTTAATAGAAACCCTTATCGGAGCAAGCCTCTGTTTTACCAGCCGAAAGGTTTTGTCAGCTCAAGCGAAACAAGACATTAAGATTAAACCGAGTTTTGTGCCGTTCGCTTGGAAGGGTTTTGTCGTAGTATTGTTGGGTCTCGTGGTTTACGTTGTGAGCTTTCTTTTCCAGTCTCCACTTTCATCTGCTGGTTCTCTCCTACGCTATGCAGCCTTGGGATTGATTGGCATAGGCCTCCTGGGCGTGTTGATTGGTGTTGTTCGTAGGAACGCGTTCACGTATCTGATTACTGACTCTGATGTTGTTGTGAAGAAGCAGTTGTTGCGTCGTAGTGTTCGGCGCATTCCGTTCTCGTCTATCAGCGATGTGCAGGTTTCGCAGAGTATTGTGGGTCGATTGGCGAAGTATGGGGACGTTGTTCCTGTGACAAAGAGTGGCTACGGCTTAGTTCGCGGGACGGAGCCTGGTGAAAACATTGTCGCAGAAATGGTCGACGTTCCGAACCCGGACAAGGTAGCTGATTTGATCATGTCCAGATTACGCGCCAGCAAAGATACTTAGCACCCGCGACCCTTCGATTATTGGCGTCGGGAAAACGATGCACGCGTCACGTTCGGAACATGATGTGTCCGGATCCGCTATGATCTTATATTTATTTTCAGAAAAGTATGTCACGTGACACGATCTCTTATGGTCGTATGAACTCAACCCGAGCGGACGTGACAAATCGGTCATGTGTTTTTGGAATTTGGTCGTTGTTCGTCGGGATTGCAGTGACAACATCGGCGCACTAGGTTTTTGGGTCTGCCAGTCTAACGATATAAATATGTAGCGTTTATTAGCGCAATTCAACTATGATACGTCGTGAGGCGAATCGTTGATGGACCTATTAGTGGCCATAGTCGTGGTTATTGTAATTCTCTGGCTACTGGGACTCATTGGCGGTATCGGCGGAGGTCTAATCCATCTATTGCTCGTTATCGCACTCATCGTAATAATCATCAGACTACTTCAAGGGCGCCGTATATTGTCATAGAGGCCTCTCCTATGAGTTATTCGAGTAATTACTGCGATCAGTGCGGGGCCAACCTGAAGCCCCAGTTCCAGTTCCGTGAGAACCACCCCATGCTGTTTTACTGCCTTCAGTGCAAAGCCCCTAGAACCGTCGTGGCCACAGAGCATAAGCACCGAACCGACTACGCAATGGCTGATTGCCCCACATGCGGCTCAAAAATGAGCACGTACGAAGCGAACCCTTCAGGATAGAGAGAAGAGACAAAACCTGAAAAAGAGATTCAAGGGGTGATTTGAAAATGGCAAAGAAAAGCAGAGGCGGCAGAATGACTGCGGCTAAGAAGCGTGCCGCTAAGTCGGCTGGTGGACGCGGTCCTGTGAGGAAACGTCGAGCGGGTCGAAACATCATGAGGACTTAAGGGTGGTTACATCATGCCTGGGGGCATTCCGCCAGGCATGCCTCCCGGCATCCCGCCGGGGCCTCCTGGAGGACCTCCTTCCTTCGTGCCTTTTGAGGATAGGATGTCATCTATTCGTAGTAGCATGCAGGCGGCTTCTGTGGCGGATTTGACGGCTTGCTGTTTTACCCTTAGTGGTTCGATTATGTTATTCGCGAGCATGTCAGCGATCTTGCCGGTTTTGACTTGGACGCCAAACCATTTGTTTTCTGGGTTTGCATGTTTTGATCTAAGTTCAACCATTATGTCGATTGGGTCGAGTCCGCTGTTTTCAGCTATTGTGAGGGGGATGGCTTCCAGTGCTTCGGCGTAGGCTTCGATCGCGAGTTGTTCGCGTCCTCCTACTTTTAGAGCGTAGTCGCGAAGTTGCTTTGCTGTTTCAGCTTCGGGGGCTCCTCCACCAGCAACAATCTTGCCATCCTCGACGGCGTTTCTGACTACGCAGAGACCGTCGTGGAAAGAGCGTTCGGCTTCGTCCACAACATGTTCGGAACCGCCCCGGATCATCACGGTGACGGCGTGAGGGTCTTTGCAGTCGCGAACGTAGACGAGTTTGTCGTCTCCGATCTTGACTTCTTCGACGAGTTTTGCTTCACCGAGTCCTTCGGTGGGTATGTCCTTTGTGCTGGCTTGTATGGTTCCGCCTGTGGCTTTGGCTAGTTTTTCCATGTCTCCGCTGCTGACGTTTTTGACAGCCATTATGTTCTTCTTGGAGAGGAAGTGCAGTGCGAGGTCGTCAATGCTCTTCTCGCAGAAGATCACGTTGGCCCCGCTCTTCGCTACCTTTTCCGTCATTTCGCGGAGCATTGATTCTTCTTCGTCAAGGAAACCTTTCATTTGGTCTGGTGAATTGATGTTAATTTTCGCATCGAATTCGGTCTTCTCAATCTCGAGTTTCGCGTTGAGTAGGGCGATTTTTGCGTTTTTTACTTGTTTTGGCATTTGGGAGTGTGCGATTTCCTTGTCGACAACGATGCCCTTGATGAGCTCGCTTTGCTCCATGCTTTCGCCCTTTTTCTTCAAGACCTTGATTCGGTCTATGTCAGCGGTAATCTTGCCATCTCTCTCTTCCATGACTTGACGGATGGCTTTCGTGGCTAGTGTTCCGAGGTGTTCGCTCGTTCCAGCAGTTGCCTTTGTGCCCATCGAGGTCATTGCGACGAGTTTGAGCATCTTTTCGTCGTCAGGTTGTATGCCGATTGATAGGTTTTGGAGGATCTCCAAAGCTTTGTCGGAAGCCTTCTTGTAACCTTCAACGATGACGGTCGGGTGAACATCTTGGTCAAGAAGCTTCTCCGCCCTCGTCAAGAGTTCGCCGGCGAGAACAACGACGGTGGTCGTACCATCGCCCACTTCACTATCTTGGCTCTTTGCTACCTCAACAAGCATCTTAGCGGCGGGATGTTGAACATCCAGCTCTTTCATTATGGTAGCTCCGTCGTTTGTTATGACTACGTCACCCATACCAGAGACCAGCATTTTGTCCATCCCTTGCGGGCCGAGCGTGGTCTTTATGGTTTCAGTGATAACTTTCGCCGCGAGTATGTTGTTTCGCTGCGCATCCTTTCCAGTTGTTCGTTGAGAACCTTCTCTCAGAATCATGACTTGCATTCCTTGTCCGGACATATTAGATCATCAAATTGTAACTTCTATGTGTGAGGTAACGACCTTGACCTAGACTCAGAGGCCTCGTCTTAGAGAGCCTCAAGATTGTGTGGCCTACGCCACATGGTTTCCGGCTGTTACCTCTGGTAACGCATATGTCATCCGCGCTATATTAACTACACAATACGCTTTCTTCCGAGCCCCAATCCGATAACCACACGCTTTCCTGTTTCTGAAAATTCATGCGATTTCAAATCTGCAAAGACGACTTCACTGCCTAAGCAAATCAAAATCGATGCTCGACGCACCGCTCACACAAGTATTGAGCGTTACGTCTGAATAAACTGTAAGACCATGACCCACAACGGTCACAGTAGCCCTCGACCACCGTAGGAGCCCTCCTTCTAACGGGAATAGTCCTTCTTATTTCTCGTGTCGCAGGGCTCGAAGCAACCCTTGGTTTTAGTTGTGAGCTCTCGTCGTTTTCCTTCTCTTTCTTCTTCTCGTCTTATTCTCTTGAGTTTGAGGCAATTATGTCACGCAGCTAGGAATTTGCGACTCTCTTTCGTAATTCCTTTTTGTTATAGGATTAGTAGCCCTCGTTCTGTCCTTTTCTTGTGTTCTTTCCTCTCTTCCTTTCTGCGGCTGGTCCTTCTCATTCTTCTGACTCTACCCCGCTCCTTTCCTTTCACAGCCGATCCCACACTAGATACTGCTAAGAACCCCTTTCGTCAAATCGAGGTCTCACGGAATTGAAGCAGGCGCGCGAATAGAACTTTTCCTATTTAATTCCAGAAGCATAAGTGGTCAGGGGTTCGGAGCACCTCGCGGGTGCATGAAGGATTGACGGCATGATGGATGCAGAACCCTGTTTTGCAATTCGAGGGAAAGGGTAACAGGAAAGGTTCTTCAGTTTGCAGCATGTTACTGAATCTGATGGAAAGGGTCTTGATTTGACGAGACCTGAATGGCAGAAGAAACGGAAGAGAATGGCCAATAGAGCGGGTCAAGCGAGCGGCAGGGCGCGGTAGACTTTGAAGCAAGTTGTGAAGGGCCTTGAAGATCGATTATGCCCCAGTTGCCATCAATCAGCCTACTATCTCTGTGGAACCTGCGGGAACTGCAACAAGTGCTGCAATTGTAGCTCAAACACTAAACGCTCGGACACCGAGCCAGGTTAATTCACAATCTACCAACAAACTTCGAGCGAATTCAACAGCCGTAGGGTAGTTTTTTCTGCATTCCATCGAAAAGCAGTCCGTCTTGAGGTGCGTGTTGGTTAGGGTGAGGCGTTCGGCCTCTTGCCCAGTAATTAGCGACATCTCTAACGATCATGAATGATTTTCTTATGATGGTTCCAACAAAATGTAGGGAATGTGGCGGCCCTGTCGTCTCTATGGGATTGCCCTCGGTGGATGGTCTTTGCGTAAGCTGCGCTAGATTAGAGGCGGCCGGAAAAATGAGTTTCAGGGTAGAGTGAATAGTGCGTGTTTTGCAATCAAAGTCTCTGCCGAATCTGAGGTCCTTATCGTAGAGCGCATCGTTTACCCCCAGCGATCCTTAAGTGGATTAGGTCAGCGATTCAAGCGAGGCGATTAGATGGAGGAGTTGTTGCCCCATCCATCGAATAGCGGAATAGCAAGCTTACTTGCGACCCTTGCCGGTCTCCTCTTCCAATATCGTGTAGGCTCGTGGTCCATCTGACTCATCGAGGATCAGGATGATCTCTTCGTATCCTAGGAATGCGTCTACGATGTTTATTCCGTTGCGGTAGAGCAGGTCAGTTATGTACGCTGCGATTCCAGGTGACCTCCCAGCTTCCTCGGATAGATGTATTGTGATCTTCGCCGCGTTCAGTCGAGGTTTTAGGGGGTATCGACTCTTCAGTGTCGTTTTCAGTTTTCCGTAATCGTTTGCATCGGCTATGATCTTGATGGAGCTTACGAGTGGGAAGATGTGAGGGCGTTCGTTCAGCTCAGTAGATAGATCCACGAGTCTCTTCAATTCGGTGATGAAAGCTTCTCGCTTAGGGGTAATTGTTACGTCGACCACTCCACTACTCAATGTCATTTTCGAATTTCTAAGTACGGACATGGTGAGCGGTAGCCCTAGCTTGGACTGTGCGTCTGAAAACCTCTTGATGACTACGACTATCGTGTTAACGTTCACGTCCCTGCCAGTAGTCCGGTCCACGGTAGGCTTGATTCTCGCGGCCAAGGCGTGATAGTTGATGAGCCCCATCCGAATGTGTTCGTAAACGGGATGGTTTCGCGTTAAGAGGTCCACTACGACTCCGGATATCGTTGGTCTTGCCGTTTTCATGGCTCGTTCATGTCTGAATTAGGTAATGTTACAGATATATCTTTTGGTAACAAGTCTTATAAGCATGATACAGGTATGACTGGCGTTATCGATACTTGGAGTTAGTAGGTGAATACAATGCAAGCAAACAAAATGTTCCCGACTTACGTGTTCGCCAAGGTCCAGCGTGACCGTGTGCCACAAGTGGTTGAGGAGCTACGCAAGTACAGCGAGATAGAGTTCAGCGCACCAGTGACCGGTCGATACGATATCATTATGCGAATCAAGAACAGTAACCCAGAGCAAGTTTTCAATATGGTCAACAAAATACGCAGTATCCACGGTGTAAATGTTACCAGTACTTTCACGGCAAATGATGGATTCGTTAACGGTCAGAAGCTTGACGCGCAGGGCGTTTGGGGATTCAGCTTACTATCAGTCAACAGGCCACTACCGGAAGTTTTACAGAAGCTGAAGAGCATACCTGCCATATACGACGCGTGGAGTATTCCAGGTCAGTTCGACATCATCATGAGTTACAAGGCTCAGAACTACGAGCAACTCATGAAATCAACCGTCGAACAGCTAGCCCATACTGATGGGATCGCAAGAAGCGAAACACTATTCGCGTACCAGCCTAACCTTAAGGCATAAACCGAAAGTAACTTTGGGAGGATACGCTCCCAGTCACCCCCGTTTTCCATTTCAAAACGCAAATTGAACGCATCCCAAGCCGTAATTCTTCCCCGACCTTGATGCGTAGGCTCTATGAGGGGGGCGTGTCGGCAGTTTCTTGGTCCCCTACACTAGACCCACACCTATGAAAAAGTGAATGGCCAAAAATTCCGCTTGAGCGCCCTTTGTTGAATGGCCCAGCTCTTTGATTGCATTGATCTTGCGCAATAGTAAATACCCCCGAGGCGTCACTCGCATACAGGGATATTGGACTTGAAAGGCGTTAGGTATACCAAAACTCACACTTTCCACGTCTCAAAGACTATTAGAGCTCCACTTCGATTTGTCTATGATTGGTGTACCGACTATCGAGAAAGCGACCCTAAGATAACAGGTTCAAAACGGAAGCGAAAAATCCTGCTAAAGACGTGGCATCGGGTGATCTACACTTCAGCATATATGAGCAGTGGTAAACCCAGAAGCGCCGTGAATGTAGTTACACTCTATCCGCCAAAGGCCTGGCACCTCGACTTCATAAGCGATGAGGATGACGAAGCAGGCGACTACGTGTTGACAAAACTTGGGCCTCGAAGGACTAAGCTCGACATGAAATTCATAGAACATTACAAGATACGCAAGGCGCCGACCAAAGCACAAGATGTAAAGCATACCCACGAAGTCTGGGACAAATATGTGGCAGCGCTCGAAAGAGACTATGGCCACAGGAAATGATGACAAGACAGACTCTACAACGCTCCGATTATTTTCTTGTGTGTGTGCGTGCACCGCTAGACCGGGATGATGGTATCCCTTTGAAATTTGGGAACATTCATAACAAATTAAGATGTATTGAAAATAAGGAGAGATAGTATGACACTGGTGATCAGTGGTTCAGGATTGACCATTGAAGACGTTGTACGCGTTGCACGTCATGACGAAAAAGTGGAACTGCATCCCGATTCCATTAAAAGGATCAATTCGTGCCGCGCGATGCTTGAGAAAAAAGTTGAAGCCCATGAGATCATGTACGGTGTCAATACTGGTATAGGCGAATTTTCGGAGATAGTGCTCAACGATGATCAGGTAAAGGATTTTCAGAGGTATTTGATTTACAATCATGCTGCAGGCATAGGCGATCCCATGCCCATTGACTGGGTACGTGGTGCGATGCTGGCGCGTATCAACGTTCATGCACACGGGAATTCCGGTTGCCGCCTGGCGATTACCCAAACTTTAGTGGATATGTTGAACAAGGGTGTTACGCCCTATGTATGCACCAAAGGGTCGGTGGGTGCTTGCGGTGATTTAGCACCCATGTCGCAGATTGCTTTGCTTATGATGGGTGAAGGGCATGCCTATTACAAGAGTGAATTTCTGGACGGCCATGTGGCCATGGAACGCGCAGGTATCTCCATTCCCGGACTGGAGGTACGCGATGGTCTGGCCGTTATCAATGGTTCCAATGTACTTACCGCCATGTCGGCGCTGATGATATATGACACCAACAACTGGCTTAAGCAGGCTGAAATAGCCTGTGCCATGTCGCTGGAGGCGCTGAAAGCCAACCTCAAACCGTATCATGGATTAATTCTTGAAGTACGCGGTTTCCCCGGTGGCGTCCGCAGTGCAAAATCAATCCGCACGGTAGCAGCTGGCGGTGACCTATCTGAAGGCCGTCTAAAAGTGAAAGTGCAGGATGCATATTCAATGCGTTCCACACCGCAGGTGATTGGTGCAGCACATGATGCGCTTGGCTTTGCCAGAGTACAGGTAGAGATCGAACTCAATGGTGTGGGGGATAATCCTCTTTTCTTCCCGGATGAAAACTTGGTACTCTCAGGCGCCAATTTCCAGGGCTCGCCCATTGCCTTGCCTATGGATATGATAGGTGTTGCAGTAACAATGGTAAGCGTACTTTCTGAACGCCGCATGAACCGCCTGAATAACCCGGCACTCAGCGTGGGGCTTCCGCCCTTCCTGATTAAGGGCGCCGGCATGTTCTCCGGGCTAATGTTAAGCCAATATACCGCTGATATGCAGATCGTAGAACAGCGAATCCTTTGCATGCCGGCCTCCATGCAGTCGATCCCGGCTGCTGCCGACCAGGAAGATTTCGTTTCCATGGGCATGAACACCGCCCTGAAGAATTTCCAGATACTCGACAATGCTTATGGCATTTTGGGAATTGAATTCATGGCCGCTGCCCAAGCCCTTGACTTACGTAAAAAATATGAAACACCATACGAATTCGGAAAGGGAACACAAGTTGCTCATAATGTGATCCGTAAACACGTCAAGTATCTCGACATCGACCGCCCGCTTCATCCCGATCACAACAAGATGAAGGAACTCGTGAAGTCATGCGAAATCCTTGTGGAAGTGGAGAAAGCTATTGGTTCCCTGGAATGAAACGTGTTTTTAGATGATGCAGGGCCAGCATAGGTGTATGGCACCCTTAGAGGATCCGGTTCGGCCCATGATTAATTGACGGTGGGTGCCTTAGGCTGTGTTTTTCTTCAGGAATGGTGACTCGTAAGCTTCATCTCACATTGGAGACTTTCAATCTGAACTCAATGGTACCCCGACCGAAGATATTTACAATGGTTGTTGGTAGCCCGGGGGAGATTCGAATTCGGGTTTTTGGTTGTTCTCCCGTCGGCAGGTTTCTCCTTTTGGTGGAGGGGATCCAGAGCCGTTTAGTGGCAGTTCTATTCTGGCGCCATTGCTATGCATAGTCCCATTTGCTGGTTTGACCACTACACCACCGGGCTACAAGCGCTAATGCCCACTAACCACCGTATCTTAACGTTTCGTTGAGGCCACGACGCGCTGGAATTGCCGCGACTCCAACCCCCAATCTGGATAACATGATAATTGTCCCTCTTCGTCTGTTCTGTTGGGCTGTTACTTTTCGTCGGCTTTGATGCTGCCTGCAAATGAAGCGTTGCCTGAATTCTAGAGAGCACGCAAAGCACTCTCAAAGATGGCTCGTAGTAGGCGACCCTCGCATACAAATCCTCAGGGCAAGCTTAGAATAGTCAAACGAAATATCTCCGGGGGGAATCATCTTGGCAACCAAAACTCTCCCCGCGTCGTTGCGGTTGGCAACTACAGTCGTAAACGCCGCACTCTATGCGCTCATTGGGCTTCTATGGACCGTTTTCCCCGTGACGGTCTTTGGGGTTCGGTTCTGGCCTCAAGTGTTCGTCCCCGCAGCCTTTAGCGTCCTCTTCGGGCCATGGACCGGAGGAGTCGGAGCCGCAATTGGAATATTCATTGCCGACGTTTTCTACGGCCATCATGATCCACTCCTAAGTCTCCTAGTAGGTGTTCCTTCGAATTTCGTCGGGTTCTTTCTAATCGGCTGGTTGACGCACAGAAACCCGTCCGCAGCAGTGAAACGTGTCCTGTTGGGATTGAGTCTTCTCATTCCAATTGTCCTAACTGCCTACGGCGTATACTTACTGTCTGGAACCGGGGGCTTCGGAAGCCCGCAATTTCTCGTCTCCTTTGTAGGTCTGCTGGCCGTAATCGTGATACTCGGGTTCACGGTGAAACGAAATCGGTGGGCTGACTTTGAGGTTGCCTCCTCAATCGGGCTCGGCGTTGGAAGCATCATCATTGGCCTTGGGATTGTAGGTTACAGCACAATCTTCACACTGCCAGGCGTGCTAGGGCTCGGCAATGGTGCGCTGCCAACGGCCTTCATGTACGCAACTACAGCCTTCACGTACCTTTCCGAGATCCCATTCTTGATTCTGCTAACGCCGCCCGTTGTGGCGGCGTGCAAAGCAGCGTTTCCGAGTCTGCAGTATCATCAGAGTTCCAGCCGCGCCAAGTCCTAGGAAGAGAACTTTGCCCTCTTCGGAAGCAGTATCCCCTGCCGCCATATCCAGTTTCTTCGAAATCTGCACAACCGATGCCGAAGGCAAACCCATCACAGATCCCATCCGAATTGGCGCCAGGGGTGGCGGCTTCGCCCTCAAACTTGGAATCTCCGCAACCATCACAGCCAACAAAGCATCAAAGACAACCATCGCAATCCGAATAAACGGAAGACCTGCACCAGAAGCCCACACAACAAGATGGGCACTCGAGCATTTGCTCGAAAGAGTCGGTTCGACACAAGATGTTCGAGTCAACCTGAAAGTGAAGGTTCCAATCGGGGCTGGATATGGCACAAGTGCTGGAGGAACAGCTGCTTCATGCCTCGCTCTTGCCGATGCCGCTCAGCTTCCGATTTCAATAAACGAGATCGGCGAACTGACGCACGTCGCTGAGGTCCTAAACCATACGGGTTTGGGAACCGCATACCCTGTCCTCATTGGAGGCTTCGTTCTAGTTACCGAGCCCGGCCCGCCTGGCATAGGTCTGGTTGACCGACTGATCTTTCCAAAGAACCATTCAATCGTATGCGTGTATCTGGGATCGATTCCTACTCGCGAAGCTCTCTCGCAATCTGACTTGGCTGCGAGAGTAAACCCTCCTGCCCGACATGCTATGAAATCTATTCGCAGCAAACCGGACCTGAGGACATTTCTCAGCGAAGTGCGAAGATTCGCTGAGAACGCAGGATTTCAAACACCGGAAATTGCGCAACTTGTGAGGATCATGGAGTCTGCAGGAGTCGTGGGGGTGGGGCAGAACATGATCGGAAAGGCTGTTCATGCAGTTGCTGAAAACTCCAGGGTTCCTCGCGTAATGCGGGCTGTTCACTCGGCATTTCCGTCGGCAAGGGTTTTCGCGAGTCGACTCGATGATAGAGGCGTGCGGCTTTCGGGTAGCTGAAAGCCAATCCAAAGCACTAAATGTCTTTGCTGGAGAGCAGCCATTGCATCAAAGATGGCGCGGCTAGCGGGTCGCTCGGCCAAAAGAAAAGCCGAACCTGCACATCAACCCCAATTCAAGCTCGTCGCGATGGGCGGGACATTTGATGTCCTCCACCGCGGTCACCGTCAACTCCTCAAACAAGCATTCGAGGTCGGCCGCAAAGTCATGATAGGAGTCTCTAGCGAAATATTCGTCCGCAGACTCCACAAGCCTCACAAGGTCGACAGCTACGCACGCCGCGAGCGAGACTTGGCCCATCTCCTAGCACGATTGAAACTTAGACCAAGAGCCACGATTGTTCCACTGCAGGACCGCTTCGGGCCTACCGTAACCGATCCGCGCATCCAAGCTCTGGTCGTCAGCCGTCGAACAATCAAAACCGCCTACGAAATCAACGCCAAAAGGAAGTCGAGAGGGCTGAAACCGCTTGCGATTATTCCGATTGACCTGATCCTCGCGGACGACCGACGGCCAATTTCCTCAACCCGGATTCGACGAGGCCGGATTGACCGTGAAGGCAGAATGATGCGTTAATGCGTTCAAAACAGTTTGAATCTGTTCTCAGCGGGACAGCGCTTTCAGTGCCGCACAAACACACGTTAGAACTTCATATAATACCCACTTTGATGGGCAGAAAGTCCATCACAAACTCCGCCCAACACCGCTCTGAGCTACTTGGTACCCCCCCTAGGAGGGGGGTCCCTGCGGTGAAAGTGGTCCTTCATCTTGCCCGAATGTATGCGCCACCACACACATTCACACAGGAGGGTACACTCTACCCAAAAGAAGGGTGGGCCCCGCCTACAGCTCGACAAGTGGCATTACTTCATTTCTGAAGTGGGACCACTTCGGGGTGTTCAGCGGTGTATAACATAGTCTAGACATCTTTTCTGCTGGCTAATGTAGGTCCGCGCCAACCAGGAGCTGTGCGAAATCCCTGCTAGACGTAGGCCCAAAGCTTGTACGGAGCCGACTGCTTACAGATCTGGGTGCAAGTGCAGGCCGGTTTGGGCGCAAATTCGGCTGGAATCCAAGGCTCAATCGAGAACAGAGGCTCTTGCAGGCCACATTCGAGGCAGAATACGCCTTCCATGGTCCAGGCGAAGTGGTCGCTTCCACAGATGCAGATGGGTTCCGCATACTCGAAATCGGCGCTGGACAGTCGCCTCGTACGGGCGATGAATTGCAGGTTCTGGTATCGGCGCATCTTCCACTCTAGGTAACAAGCCTTGTTTCCGCATAGCTTTCGTGGCCTGCCGAAGATGTACTGGAGCTGCTGGCCACAAATGACGCATCGGCTTGTTTTCTCCAAGTTCTTTATGCTCCAGGTTCTTTCAAGGGTGTCCGTGAATGTTCTTCTTTAGCAGTTAGCTGATTTCTATGCTAAGGTGCGACCCCTTTTCTCTTCAAATCTAACAATCTCGGCGGCTAATATTTCTTCTTAGCAGGTTCCTTTCCCCAGTTCAGTTCGTTCAGCACTCCATTTCACCTATCACTTTGGCCTCTCGGTACGTAGCTATGGCTGTTTAATGAAATGGTGTGGTCCTGCTGCCATCGGAGGCGGCTGAAAATACCCTTTCCTCTCTCACCAACCGGTTCTCGTTCCTTGCCCTCCTTTCGCTTCGGCCGGCCAATCTGCCTCGCTCGGCGTTTTTTCGGCCGTCGCCCCCGGATTTTCCTTTTTCTTCCTTCCTGCCCCTTTCCGATCTCTCGCGCCAAAAAGCCGCGTACGGTAAATTCCGTCGGAATTTACTTAGTAATATGAACCGGATTTTCCCACGGAACGATACCCGCCGACAATCTGCTCAGTTTGGCGATTTGCGTAGCTCATCCAATTTTTCAGAGTGTTCCAGAACATTCCAATATTTTGGAGAAAGTGGACAATAGTCGGATTTTGAAATCTAATCCGAAAACTCAACTGGAAAGATCGTAGCCGGCGTCAGCGGGAAAACCGGTGCGACACTTGACATAGTGGTTTTGGTGAGTGTTCTTCGTGCATGGATTCAAGAATCGTCAGATATGCCTGACTTGCAAGAATTCTATTCATATTCCGTCGGGGTCGGCAATGTACGTCCACTTGGCATTTTCTGATTTTCTGACGAATGACACAGGTTCAATTACTTTGGCTTTCAGTTCAGGTAGGGCTTCATCCAAGTTTTCGACTTCAAAGGCTATGTGGTCGAGCTGGTCTCCAGGGGTGTATTTGTGGCCTCCATAATGGTTAATTTCCAACCGATGGTCGGAATCCTCGGATTCGATGGCAGCCATTTCCCCGTTTGTTTGAACCACTTTCTGGCGGCTTCTGATCCTCATTCCAAGGATTTCCGTATAGAACCGGACCGGTCTAGGTCAGTGACCTCAATGGCTGTGTATCGCAACCGAAAAATGATCATGCTCTCAACTGATTGAATATCAGTGTAGCTTCGTTTACGTGCTTCGGCGTCTCCTAGTCTAGCCCCCTTTCGGAAGTTAGTACCAAGGAAGACCGATGCTTTAGAAGCCCATCTCTCTTGGATGGAAAAACTTGGCTTTCCAGCCCTTGTTTTTGTGCTCCGAGCGAGGCCCGTGAACCATCTCTCTCACATGGCGTTTGGCCCTTCAGGGTTTATCGTGGTGGGGTGTCTGACACCCTATGATGTAATGTGTATGCTGCCCAATACATTCGTACACGAAGTGGTACAACTTCGGAGGAACTAACCTGCCGTACCTAGCTGTTACGGTTAGGGTTCCGAGGCAGATTGCAGCTCAATGTAAAGAACTTGCAAGAGCTTGGCAACTGGCCGATTTCCTTCGAGTGGTCATCTTTCTCGGTGCAGCATTCTTCTTCCTAACCGTAGACAACCCCGAGGCCGAAACAGCCGCGAGCACAATTCTGGGTGGGTTGGAGCTCCTCAGACCATCAAGGAGCTTTAGCTTCAAGTTTGGCGCACGGCCTTATGCTCAGAGGATTCTAGGTCGGAAATCCGCGTTGATTACCTTTGGTCTCCCGAACTCCGTCTGCGATCAAATCGCCATTCTCGCTGAAATGTGGGGTGCTTCACGCAACGAGGCATACAACAAATCTCTGCGCCAGGGCTTGCTGATTTGTGCGAAGGCGCAGGAATCAGTCATGATTGCGTCCCGCAAACGCTCAAGCCCGCTCAAATCGTGATGTGGTTCTATACGCATCTCTCGGCCCATGTCTCAGTCAGGAACCTGGGATCTCTCAGCACTTTTTCCTCATCCCAATGCTTGCCTTTGTCGTTTTTGGAATGCGTTGGAGGTTGGGGTTTTTCGGCATATTCTTACATCCTGTAGAATTCATCAGTCGCTGGAATGCTTGCATGGGAAATGGGGATTCTTTGCCGCACGGCCCCCTACATTCTAACATCCATCAGATATTGAGCGACCGAGCCCAAAATGCCCTTAACCATAACAGTATCAGAATTGAGCTGTTTGAGCCAATTCCGCGAATTCCCTCGACTTATTCTAGGTCGCTTTGTGTTCTGAACCGCTTTCTTTGCCGGGTAGGTTTGAAGCCCTTGGTTTCCAATGGCGAATCGTACAAAGCAAATCATGCTGCTCGACAGAAGTAAGATTGGCAGAATCCCAAGGGAGGATTACTATGCCGAGCGACAGAAGCGTTGGGTCTGGGTTTTCCCGAAAATTGACAAGCACTCAACACTAAACCAGATCGTCGACTTGGATATTTTCTGTGCGATCCTGTTCCCGCACAGTATCAAGAAGCAGGGCGTCGCCAGGGCGATAATACAAATTCTGGTCGAAGAAAGGCGCCCACTCTACCTTATGGATCTTCACCATAAAGTTGCGGAACGCATCAAGATCAGTGCCCAAACACTCAGCGACACATACAAAGCGATGCTGAGGAGCGGCCTTCTCGAGAAGAAATACCGCAATGAGCCAACAAAGCTCAGCATCCAGTTTGCTAACCGATTGAGGGACTTGGCCTCATACTGGGACAACTATCTGGCTGCGAAGAAAATGAACTGAGGTCCAATTTTGTGGACCATCCCATAACACTCCAATATTTTGGACCTTAGGCGGTGTAGCGGGAGTCCGCCTGCTTGACCGGTTGGGTTGGTGCTGTCTGCGGCTGAGGAATTGGGGGCAGGGGTGGAGGGATGTTCAAGCTTCGCGATATGAGAATCGCGTCTGCTATTGCCACGTTCGAAACGGCCTGAATGAGCTGCACGGGCGGAGATTTTTGAGCTTTGTGTTCGTCCACGATCTTCTTCGTATCTTCAGCGCTGCCGGTGATTTTGGCCTTGCCTTTGATGCTGATTTGGGCTATGGATGGTGTATAGTTAACGGTGAAAACGAATGGCGCGTCCAAGGTGCCGTCAGGCTTCTGATCGATATCCAGCATGTTGATGTTGACTCCTATCTGAACTTGGGCTGGCAGTTGCCGGTCCATTTCCCAGAATCTCTCAGCCGACATGCTGGTCACAAGAACATTGACTTGTATCAAGCTTCTAACACGTTGAATTTCACCGGGAGAGTCATTTCCTCTTTAAACATTGTCACACGGCAGCCTCAGGATGCAAGTTTTGCCCGCGAAAATTGCCGTGTTGATGGCTGTAACCACTAAACGTGATTTGCGACGGAAATAGGACCTGAATTTGAACCCGAAGTGAAAGAAATGAAAGAAGCGGTCGCAAGTTTCGTCGTAACGAAGAAAAGGATGGAAAACGGGCGGGTTTACGAATCCCCGCGGATATACCTGCCAACGAAGCTAACCACGGATTCGAACTTCCCGTTCATGAAAGGCTCAGTGAAGCTTTACGTGAGAGTTTCAGGGAAACGCTTGGTAGTGGAACGGGCTCCCCGAGAGGTGTTGAAGCGGTTTGGCAGGCTCAAGAGAAGCCGCAGGTGAGAGTTAATGGGTGCGGCAATTTCCCTATCAGCCTATTTCACTTGGAAGTGCAAACGGAACTTCTGATCCGGCATTTCTTCGGCTTGGGCAACCGTGAGTCCCACTATCTCTTTGATGTCTGCTACGTGTGTTCCACCACAGGGGATGGGGTCGCAGCCTTCAATTGTGACGGTGCGAACCACGTCCAAGTCGGGGAGGCGTTCAAAGTTCGGCGCATTCAGCAACAGCTTCTTGCTCGCCTCGCCGGTGAGGAAATCGATTTTGACCCTGCCGCCCGCGGAGATCATCTGGTTTGCCAGTTGCTCCATTCGTGGAAGGGCGGAAGTGCTCGGTGGTTCGCCAGCGTATCCGACGTAGCAGGGTTCGTCAAGCCACGAGTCTGTTGTTTGCACTTGGCTTTCGGTTGTCTTTGAGAGACAGTGGTCTAGGAGGTGGGCTGCCGTGTGTCGTCGCATGATGAGATATCTGAATGGCCAGTTTAGTTCACAGGTAACGGGCCCTGTGTTAGGTGTGCCTGAAGCTATTTTCGCCCAGTGAACGACGACGCCTCGATGGTAAATGGCCTTCTTGATGTTGAGCGTGCAATCGGTTGAGTGAATAGTTCCTTTGTCTGAGGGTTGGCCGCCTCCTTTCGGATGAAAGACCGTGCGGTCAAGAATCAGGTAAGCGTGGGTTCGCTTCTCTGGCACAACCCTCAGAACGTTGCTATCGCCTTTTTGGGTCGTCGTTTCTCTTAGATAGACCAGCTCTGTCTTAGGGAGGCCTGCGGTCAATTCATCGAGATTCAAAGCCCAGACCTGAAGGGTTTTTCAGAAGGTTTCATGACGCTTATAAGAAAACGGTCGGTATAGGTGCGGCGCTGATCTAAAGTGAACTCGAAGCAGATCGTCTCAGTAGTGGGGGCCATTGCCCTTGTCCTGATAATTGTCTACCCGGCTGTCTCAACGGGAACAGTCACGGTTTATTTGAAATCGATGAAATTCGAAAATGCAGACCATGTGTACTTTGTGGTAAAGGAGGTCTGGGCGCACCAATCTGGGCAATCGGATGTGGAGGGATGGAAGCTAATCGCGAATCAATCGCAAGCGCTTGATTTGGTGAACCTCCAGGACCAAACCGCAACCTTGGGTAAGGGGGACCTCTCGCTGGCGAGCTACGATGGGATTAGGCTGAACGTTGTAAACGTAACTTGGGTGTACAACAAGACTTCTACAAACCTTCTGGTAGAGTCCCCTCCCTTGCAGGCGAACATTGATTTTGTCGTGAGGGTCGGCGGTGGCTCGTCGATTACTTTGGTCATAAGCGGCCATAAGGACCAGCTAGAGGGTTCCAGCTCGCTCGCTGCGACATTGACCGCGACTTCCAATTCGTAGAGAATGCTAACGTAAAAATAGTCATTGCAGTGCAGGGAGTGCGGGGAGCAGCGATGGGTGTAGCCGGCAAAGAGCAACTTACGAAGCTGATTCAAGCTTACAAGTGCATCTACCCGTTCGATTACGGGCTACTCGACGGCGATGGGTACGTGCTCACCGTCCGAGACGAAACAACATTACACTACCTAGAACACAAGAACCTCATCTCCTACGAAGTGGTTTTCACCCCACCAAATTTCGTGTCCCATTTGACCGCTAAGAGTAAGTATGGACGAATGGGGCTCTCGTTCTTGAACGCCGCGAAAGTTCATAGTGGTTTCGTTGGGCGCCTGATTTTGGAATTGGTCAATTTGAGCAACGACCGGCGTTCCATTACGATTAAGCGAGGCGACCAGTTGATGCATATTGAGTACATCTCGCGAGAAGGTGAACCGTCCCCGTACAAAGGGGATTACATGTTCCAGTACATGACTGATGACGAAGTCTCTCTCTACATAGGCGTCCTGAAGGAACACTTCAAAGGAGTTTTTGACATTCCTGATCTGGAGCGAGTTGCGAAGGAACGGGTCCGCGGGTAGGTTACTTGTGCCCTAATCTAATGGCCTTTCGCCTAGACCTGTACAATATTTGAACGATTACTCCGAGAGCTAAAGCCAGAACCACTATCCCTGCCATAACCCACTCTTTCCCACCAGATCCGATGTCGATGAGAAGATTGTTTCCCGACGCACGAGCTAATCCCGGAACGGTTACCTCAGCATCGTAAGAGTAGTCTGAAGAGAACTTTACTGTCTGGTTATTCTGCTGAGCGGTTACAGCGGCACCGAAAGTTGTGACGGGGATGTAGGTCCAATTTGTCGTGTTGTTTGACAGATTGTAAGTCCGTGTCCATTGGTCGATGGGGAGATTTAGTGGCCTGAAGTCGAGAAGAGTGAAGTTTCCTACGGCGTTCTCGGCGACGCTTCCTGAAACGGCTTCGGTTCCGTTGACGAAGAAATTCACTGCCCTGATTGTGGCGTTCGGGGTGTTCTCGAACTTGGTGGCGTTTGCGTAGAATTCGACAAGCGGCCGGAAGTACCGGTTGCCCACCGCATTATAGCTCAAATTGCCGTCTCGAAGATCCGTGGTAACTTGGAAAGATTTCCACGTCATATTCACAACTGCCACGTCGCCATGTTGGTCAATTATCCCCGCAACGTCGACGGTGAGCGTGAGGTTCAGCAAGTTATTTGTTGAGACGATGTTCAAAGTTGCATCGGACGGTGTTGCGGTAGGTTCGAGTTTCGCAAGAGCCTGTGTGAACGAGGTGGTCATGTTCGAGTCTTGGCTGAGCGTTATTGTGCTTCTCTGATGGGGGAGAGTGGTCATGTTCTGATGAAGTGAAAGAGCCATCTTCACTTGCACGTGGTCTTTTCCAACGTCGAATGTTATGGCGGAAGCGTGCGCGGGGGCCACGAAAACAGAACCGATCACCATTAGTAAGATTATGATTGCTGTAGGGCGCAATATTCAGCACTGCTCGTCTCATTCGTATGGGTTAGTCGAACCAAACAGATGCTTGCTATTTAAAGTTCAAAGTCCTGATTTCAGCGGTGAGCTGCGCTACTCTTTCCAAGTATTTCGCGGGCTCGCATAATGTTCGACTGAAGTCTAACTTCCGCGTGTTTGAATTTTCTGAACGAGCTTTGGAACGACTTGGTAGAGGTCTCCGACTATTCCGTAGTCTGCCATCTTGAATATTGGTGCCTCTTTGTCCTTGTTTATCGCGATGATTAGCTTGGAGCTCATTATTCCTACGGTGTGCTGGATTTGGCCAGAGATGCCGATTGAGACGTGAAGTTTCGGTTTGCACCTCTTGCCTGAGATTCCCACCATTCTGTCCTCAGAGAGCCAGTGGTAGTCGGCGGAGAGGGTCCGAGTACATCCCAGTTCTGCTTTCAAGGCGGCACAGAGGTCCCTAACTATTGCGAGGTCCTCCTTGGCCGAGAGGCCCTTCCCGACGCAGACTAGAGCTTCGGCCGATTCTATGTTGACTGATTCACTCTCTTTCTTTTTGCGTTCGACCAATTCCACACGTCTCGGTGGGGGTGCAATACTCAATGTCTCAATCTTGCCTTGCGCTGGTGCCTTTTGAGCCTCGAAGGCTCCGGGCATCACTGAAATCACTTTCTTTTTGGTCCTGATGACTTCTGAGGAAATAGTATTCCCACCAAGCGCGTATCTGTCGACCACTAGGTCTGAGTTCTTGGCGGTTAGGTTGAGTGCGTCCGTTACGCATCCGGCTTGGAGTTTCTGTGCCACTCGGCCGGCTAATTCCTTACCTGCGCGCGTGGACCTAATTAGCACAATATCTGGGCCGTCGTCCTTGGCTACTTCATATAGCATTTGAGTGTAGGCGTCCGTGTCCAAAACTCCATCGTGCGGGATTAGCAGCACCCTCTGCGCTCCATACTCAAGATAGGGCTTCAGGTTCTCAGCTTTCCTTCCAATGGTGAGTGCTAAGAGTTCCATGTTGAGCACCTTCGAGAGTTCGCGGCCTTTTGTGAGGAGCTCGAACGCTCCTTGATCAGTTTCGGAAAAGATGATGATTCCGCCGCTCATGGCAGGGCTCCCTCCTTCTTTAGGGCGTTCACAAGTTTCTCTACCGAGTCCTCCAGTTCTCCCTCGAAGATTATGCCTTTGCGCTCTTGTTCTGGTGCGAGGTTGCTGATGACTTGGATTGCGGAGGACGCTGACTTTACTGCACTGGAATCGAGCCCGATGTCTTTCAGCGTCCACAGGTTCACCGGTTTCCGTGAGGCTCTGAGTATTTGTGTCAGTGGTGCTCTTCTTGGCTTGTTGATTTCACTCGTAACTGAGATGACCAGTGGCGTCTTTGCTTTGACCAGCTCGAGTGCACCTTCCAGGTCTCTGGTGGCAGTGACTGTGCTCGAATCTATCGAGAGTTCCCTAACGTAGGTGATTAATGGAACATTCAAAATCTCAGCGAGTCTAGATCCTATTTGGCCTGAGTAGTTGTCGGCGGAACCTTCCCCAACGAGTATGACATCGTATGCCCCAATCTTCTTGACCGCTTCGCCGAGTGTCAACGCAGAGGAATTGGGCTCAGAGCCTTCACATGCGGGATCCACGACTATGCATGCTTCGTCAGCACCCATCGCCAGGGCTTCAAGAATGCCCTCTTTGAGTTTCGAGGTTCCGACAGAGAGGACGGTTACCTTAGCTCCATGCTTTTCCTTCATGCGAACAGCTTCCTCCAGTGCGTTCTTGTCCATGTCACCGAAGACAAGCGGCAAACCTTCGAGAACAGCCTCGCGAGTGTCCCGTTTGATTCTGATCTGTTGGAGGTCAACGGTCTGTTTCATGCAAGCTATGACGTGCAATTCATTTCACCTCATTTTTCTTTTCAGCTGAACCGATACTGAACCCCATACCCTGCCTTCGGGTAGTGCCAACTTAGAGCCTCTTCGAGGCATGCGATCACGCACGCCCCACATTCCAGGCAACCGTCTGGGTTTGGCAGTATGTCACCTTGTTTATCGAGCGAGTAAACTTTTGCTGGGCAGACATGGAGGCAGTACTTGGGCTGGCATTTGGAGCGACACACTTCTCTGTTTATTTTGATATGGCCTTCTTTGTCGACTTTGAAAACGTTCTTCCCAAGCTTTTCTTCTACTTTCAACGCCCAAGCCATCTATATTTTGAGTAGACCCAGCATGTCCTTCAAAGTTGTCAGATTAAGAAAGTTCTTTCTGACCTGCTGCAGAACGGTTGTTGAAAATTTCGGTTTGGGTTCAGGCCCAATGTGCATAAGCTCCGTGAAGAGTGAAGCAACCAGGCGAGGGTATTTATCGAAGAGCCTTGGGTTGTTCAGCACTTTCCAAACATTCTTGAAGGTTCGTAGGTCTTTCAATACGAAAGAGTTGTTCAGCCTCGCCTCGTAAGAAGCCAAAGACGCTGCGGAAAAATCGTTTCCGGCCTTGGCTGTCTTAATTGTTTCAGCCGCCATCGCTCCTGACGCAATAGCCAGGTCCATGCCTCTCACAATCATTCCCATGTTCAACGCGAACCCGGCCGCATCACCGACAACGAGGATCCCATCCGAGTACAGGGTGGGTACAGATTCGATGCCCCCTTCGGGAATTGTGTGAGCCGAGTATTCGACTGTCTCTCCGCCCTCGATGAGCGCTGAAACTTCCGGCCGATGCTTAAACTCCTCCATCAACTGAAATGTCTCAGGCTGTGCTGGGTTCGCCATCAGGGCCCCGATACTGACTACGATTCCGAGCGAGATACTCTCTCGGTTCGTGTAGAGAAACCCTCCACCCGTCATGCCCTTCGTAACACTCCCGAAGTAAAGCTGGGCTGCTCCCTCTTCGCCGCGCAGGTTGAACCTGTCTTCCAGCACCTTCCTTGGCAATTCGATGGTTTCCTTGACTCCTACGGCGAAGTGCTCCGGGTTGTGTCTGGATCGAAGTCCGGCTTCTTGAGCAGTGAATGACATGGCTCCATCTGCGGCGACCACTACGTTGGCAGCAATATCTTCGCCCTCAGCCTTGATCCCTGCGACCTTGCCGCCCTCGCGCATTAGACCCTCGACTTTGTACTTTGAAACTATGGCTGCACCTGACGCTGTCGCCTTGTCTGCGAGCCACTTGTCGAAGGTAGGTCGGAGGAGTGTATAGCTGTGATACGGCTCCTTGTTGTACGCCTCTGGCCTCAGCTCCATCGTAATTGCAGTGTCATCAGACAACATAGACAACCGTTCTTTGGTGACGTGCCGCTCAAAGGGTGCGTCCTGCCAAATCCCAGGAAGATACTGTCGGACAGGGTTCATGTATAACCTGCCCCCCGTGACATTCTTGCTGCCCGGATAGTCGCCTCGCTCAACAACCAGAACATCTAGGCCTGCTTTCGCCAAAGTGTAAGCGCAGGATAAGCCGGCTAGTCCTGCCCCTACAACAGCGACGTCAACTCTTTCCACGTGCGATCCCCAGGTCGGCTATGCGCCTATTCGCTATTCATCTCCGATTCCGCGAAAGAGAGTCTCGTTTTGAGCTACTTGTACGGGATTGCTACGTCTCCCATGAGTTCTCTGGCGATTATTATTTTCATTATGTTGGCTCCTCCTTCCGCTCCGACGACGTAGGACATGAGCCCCCGCATGCACATCTC
>Ga0208036_1000177_pt1 | contig 46230 bp, 33 predicted proteins | sample June2015DPH_11_1_2_FD_184706 | JGI IMG/M metagenome (GOLD analysis project Ga0208036, IMG submission 184706) | Peatland microbial communities from SPRUCE experiment site at the Marcell Experimental Forest, Minnesota, USA - June2015DPH_11_100... | ecosystem: Environmental > Terrestrial > Soil >...
GGCCGGTCGATGAGACTGGCGGCTCGATCGATGATGGCACGGACGGGCGTATAACCGGCGCCGATAATCTTGTAGTTGGTCATCAACGCACCCAGCCAGTGAGTGAGGTTGATGATTTCCGGGCCGGCGATTCCTGGAAAAAAGTACTTGGTCCCCCCGGAGAAGCCGACAACTTCATGGGGGAAGACCGGCCCACAGATAATGAGTTGGTCGTAATCCAGAATCAGCTTGTTGAGCCGGACGGGCACCTCCTGGGCCAGCAGCCCGCTGGTTATCTCACCGATCTCAGAGGCGGGGATGACACCAAGCGTCACGAAGTTTGCGGGGTTTTCCCAGTGGTGATTGAAGATGTGGCTCTTGCCGGCTAGCTCGTTCCTCACCGGACGCCCCACCAGCTCGCTCAATTGCTCGTCGTTCATCATGGGATGGGTGCCGAGCGCCACAAGATAATCCAAGGCTTCCACGCGCGGAGCAAGTTGCGTTTCGAAGAGTTCGAACATGCGCGGCATGGGCATGGTGCGTGTGCCGTCAGGGATGATGATGAGGACACGCTTGCCATCCACCGCCAGCGAGCTCAGAGCCTGCTGCGTGATGTGACTAACTTCCTCGTGGATCAAGTATCGGTCTGCGAATCCTTTTCCAATGACCATTGGTTTCCTTCCTCTTGCGCATGTAGGGTCGCCGCTTGGGACGGCCTCTGGAGCTTCGCAGGGCACAACAACTTTGCGTGGAGACGGAAGCAACCCCTCACCCGTCCCGAGCCGGCTGGTGAAAACGCCGGACGCGGGCCACCCTCTCCCCAAGGGAGAGGGCAAGCTTCTCTGTTGGAGAGAGGGCTGTATTTCCGACTTCGCAAACCCCGGCCCTACACCCCACTATACGCTGAGAATCCGCCATCAATGGGGACGATGACCCCCGTGACAAAAGCCGAAGCCGGTGAAAGGAGCCACAAGACCGCTCCAAACAAATCCTCGGCTCGGCCAAAACGTGCCATGGGAGTGTGTTCGATGATCGACTTGCCGCGCGCGGTCAGTTCGCCACTCTTCTCGTCGAGCAATAGAAACTTGTTTTGTTGGGTCAGGAAGAAACCCGGCGCAATGGCGTTCACGCGAATGCGCGGCGAGTAGACCTGAGCCATGTGTACGGCGAGCCACTGCGTAAAGTTGCTGACTCCGGCCTTCGCGGCCGAGTAAGCCGGTATTCGGGTCAGAGGGCGGAATGCGTTCATAGAGGAAACGTTGAGAATGACTCCTTCGCCTTTCTCCGCCATGATTTTGCCGAAGACCTGACAGGGAAGCATGGTTCCCAGGATGTTTAAATCAAACACCCAGCGCAAGGCCTCCGGCGGCAGATCAAAAAACGAGAGGTTGGGCGTGGTAGTTGCCTGAGGATTGTTGCCTCCCGCCGCGTTCACCAGGCAGTGAACGGTGCCGAACTTCTCCAGGATGATCTTGGCGGCCTGGCGCAGGCTCTCCGGGTCCAGGACATCGGCGCGCACCGCCACCGCGTGGTTCGCGCGCGGCTCCATGAGCTCCAGAATGTGCTGGGCCGGGTCCAGATTGCGGTCCAAGATCGCAACATTGGCTCCGCATCCCACCAGCGCGCAGGCTATCTCGCCACCCAGGGTTCCTGTCCCGCCAGTGATTACAACTGTTTGCCCGGTGAAATCATAAAGGCGGGTCAATTCACATGAGTCCATTCAAATATGACCTCCTAAAAGGTTCGTAACGTTCGGCGCGATGAGACTTTCTATTTGCCCCAGGAGTTCGCGCAGCACTTGTCGCGCTCGGTCCGACCCCCGCATTCTCGGTCAGAATGGGGTAGTGGTACAGTTTGAACCTATGACAAATTGAAGTGGAAGGCAGCGTGCCTGGGGGTAGTGTCTCAGTTTGAATTTTCGGCTCTTAGATTTGCACGTGAAATTGCGCGAGCTATTCTAAATCTCTCAGCCTTTGACCCATCACCGTCTTTTGCTCGTAGGTATCGTGCAAGACTTTAAACAGTTTTTCAATACGCAACGGATCAAGAAAACCAGTAGCAGGAAGAATAGGGTAAGGTGGTCCATGCCTAAGAAGTTCGGCGAGTTCAGAAAATTTCCCGGCAAGCTTATCAGCTTCAGCTTGTAGGGCAATAAGGTGCCTGTTAGCCTCATTGTACCTATCTAAGATGTCTCCAAGTGCTGCCTTCTCTTTTTCGCTGCTCATCAAATAAACTCCTAGCGTTTGGCCCACTCCTGCGTTGCTCTTGAAATCGAGGGCCCAAAAACTCCTGGGGGCTGCTGGCAGGCAGACCTTCTATGTACCTTCGTGCGCAATCCAAAGGTAGCATGGGAGTGTCCCCGATGCAATTACGAAGCACTACGGTTCTCCTAGCCTTCGCGTTTCTGATAGCCAATTCCTGTCCGGATTACCCCCTTCTTGCCTCTCTTTTCCCTGGGGTGGTACGATTTCCGCTGGGTATCTTCAAACTGAGGTCAACTGTCAGAATCTGGAATCTGTCGATAAAGTGACCGCGTTACCCCGAATCACACCCAGGCTTTGCGCGTAGTTGTAATACGTGTATCCCAGCTTGAAGGAAAGGCGGGCGTTGATCCTAAGAGAAAGGTTAGGATTCATAGTCAAGGCCCGCGTCAGAGGTTCGTGCCTCTCCACTTGTTGTACACCTAACCCGCCGGCAAAATCGTAGCCGAGCGGGCCCCGGAGAATGCCTGAAAGCCGTGCTGTAAGTTGGTGAACCTGATAAAACGAGGGGTTAAAGAACCCCATATAAATCCTGGGCTGAGACCCGGCAAAACCGAACACCCGACCTTCGTATCCCATGTCTATCGACGAATGCTCTAACCGAAGGATGTTCCGTACAAGGGTCACGGAACCGCCGTGCGCTTGCTCGCGGACTGCCGTGCCCTCGACCAGGCGCGGAGTTCCATTTAAGAGGTCACGCTGCTGGAATCGGATGGATGAATAGCGGGCGAGAAAGAGATCAACCCGCAGCTCCGTGTGCGGAGCAAAGGAGAATTTCAATCCTCCGTCCAAGCGAGTTTCCATGACACCCATGCGCACAGAAAGGGGAGTATAGGGAACGGCGTCGCGAGCCAGGGACAAATCAAGGGTGAGGTTTTTCTTCAAGGCGTAGCTCGCGCCCAGGAATCCCAGGGGGCGGCAGGTTGCTGCGGAGACAGGTTGGGACTGGCCTGGAATGTTTTGCAACGCGCCTGGCCCGAACCGTATCAGGCCCACACCCCCGCGCAGAATAAGGTTTGCTAAAATCGGCGTGGTTTGGCGGTAGGTAAACTGTGATGGGACGACCGCACCACCGATTCCGCCTGGGCTCGTCGCCGGCATCACGTCGAAGGAAATTGAGGACCGCGTACGGGGCAACGCCGAGAAATCAAACATGGACTCATATCCAAATCGTCGCAGGTCCTGGCCGGAAAACCCGATCAGATCCGGGGAACCGTTGCCGGCGCTGGTTTCACGCGCGTAGGAGGCGGAAGCGTGAAAGGTGACCTCTTGCTCCTCGCGAAGACTCCTCTCGATCTTACGTGATTCAGGGTTACCGGGGCTCATTTGATTCAATCGGGCAAGGAGTTCAAGAGCCTGCCGCCGGTGCTGGCGGGCGCGCTCCAAGTTGGCGAGCAAGAAGAGTGCGTCGAAGTCGTTAGGGCGATCTTCTACCAGCTTGTTGACGAGCACGTAGGAATAGGCAATGTCACCGCGAAAATAGAAGACGCGCGCATTGCCGAGCAAGGCATCAAAGTCTGTCGGGTCAACCTTCAGCAGTTGGGTGAAATCGGCGAGCGCGGCGGCATACCTGCCTTGATATAGTTTGACATAGGCGAGCTGTAATCGCGCCTCGCGGTTTCGGGGTTGGACGGTGAGAACCGAGGACAGGATCTCCCGGGCTTGCTTATAGTGGCCCAAGCGTGTCTCGACCCGAGCCAAGTCGATCTGAAATTCAGGATTGGCAGGGTGCATCGCCAGGAGACGCGCGAAAACAGAGCGCGCCTCGAGGGGATGATCCGAGCGGAGAAAGGCATGCCCCAGGCCCTCCAGCGCATCGGCGTCTTCCGGGGTTTTCGCCAGGAGATCCTGGTATAAGCTTTTCGACTCTTCTTGGTGGCCACTCAGGCTAAGCACCCGGGCGAGACCAAGCTTGAGCTCACGATCGTTGGGGTCAAGTTCTAAGGCTTGCTTATAGGCTTGGATCGCGGCCGCGAAGTCCCCGCGCCTCAGGTAGGCGACAGCGGATTGTTTAAGGGGAAGGGAATTTCCAGGGAGCGGGCCCCCCGATTTGGCGAGGGTCGGATGGGCAGCCTGGCTTGGCGACTCTCCAGTGCCAAGCCTCGGTTCTCTGGGGGTTTGTCCACGGAGACCCACGGAGCCAGGCTGAAGCAGGATCATCGCTAAGCAAAGAACAGGCGGCGGCACTTCCCGGAAAAGGCGAAATAACCGCGATCTTGAGTGACGACGCGCCATCATTTCCCCTCAGGCAGCCGCCCATTGAGGAATTAACCTGCTTTTCCCGCGCTCACATCCGCGGGGGCAGGAGTCAAGTCCGTCGCATCCGAAGCGAGCGATTCCCCTTTGTGGATTACCTTCTCCCACCGGTGCGATCCAACCAGGAATTTCATCGTTCCTTGGAGGCGAAACAACAGAATGAGTTGACGGTAACCCACGTTTTCGAGCATCCCGTAAGCGAGCAGAACCAAGAGGTCTCGAGGCCTGGGGTAGCGTCGGTAGGTCATTTCCTCGAGGAGCACGGCCCCTACCGACAGGAAACCGCCGTAAGCCAAGCCCAGCAGAACGAGTAAGATTAGCAGTGCTGGAGATATGAGCCCACCAAAGAAGCTTAGAGGCACCAGAAGATATCCAAGGAATTCGACGATGGTGCCCAGTCCTTCCACATAGAGATGGAAGGGCAAGCTGAATAAGCCGACCATCCCATACCGACGACGGAAGAGCATCTTGCGATGTTTCCGGAGGGTCTGGCAGAGCCCCAATTGCCAACGACGCCTTTGGCGGCTCAGCATGCGCACAGAGGCCGGGCACTCGGTCCAGCAAACAGGATCGGAAGTGAATGACATTTCAATGTCACGTTTGTTCTTGGCCGCCCAGTGGCGCAACGTGATGATGAGATCCATGTCCTCGGTGACGGTATCGGCGCTGAACCCACCCACCTCCATTACCGCCTTATGCTGGAATAGGGCGAGAGCTCCCGAGACGATCACGGTCCCTCCCAGCAGCGACCAGCCGTTCCGTCCCGTAAGGAAGCTGCGCAGGTATTCCACAACCTGAAAGCGCTCCAAGGAAGTTGCCGGGAGTCCCAGCTTAACTATCTGGCCATTTCTTCCCGTACATCCATTGATGATTCGGACGATCCCTCCGCTGACAATAGTTTCCCTTGGCGACCTGAGGATGGGATCCATCAGTCGCAAAAGCGAGTCGCGCTCCAGGATGCAATCCGCGTCCAGGCAGCAGAAATAAGGGGTGCGGCAGAGGTTGATTCCCGTATTCAGCGCGTCAGGCTTGCCACCCCTTTGCTTGTGAACTACCAGGAGATTGGGAACGTGAGGATTAGAGTAAAAGCAGCGCACGGCGGAAGTGGGAAGGGCGGGGTGGTAAACCTGATCCATGGGGGCCAACTTAAAGGCGGCCGCCAATCGCTTCAGAGTTGAATCGGTCGATCCGTCATCGACCACGATTACCGAGATGCACGGGTAATCCACCCCCAGGGCGGAGCGAACCGTTTCCACGATGATGCGTTCTTCGTTCCAGGCCGGCACGATGATGGTGACCGGAGGCGTGAGGGACGAGCCTCGCAACTCGGTCAATCCTTGGTAGGCCAATCGTCGAGAATGAATCCATATGGCCCTTAGAGACATGACCATCAGAGCCGTATAGACCCCGTTCCCTACTACGAAGTAGGAGAGAATCAGCAGGTTGAAGAAAATCAGCGCATGTTCGAAAAACGATCCCCACATGTCCACGGGGGAGTCCTTTCAGGCGGCCAGCTTCGAGTGGCCGTAAGCGGTCTGGTCCGGCTCGCGGGCTGCATCAAGAGCGGCGCAGAGTCTAACCCAGGCTTCAATCTTCGGCTCGCGGCGTTCCCCAAGCTTCTCAAACAGAATCTGGAGGAGCTGACGGCCGGAGCTGTTACTGAGTGCCGCATGAAGATAACGAGTGGCGCCCATGGTCACGAGTCGCTCCACCACCCGAGTCTCCAGATTGCCCGGGCTTTCGCCGTAGTTTTGCAGGAGGCTCAAAACCAGACCTGAGTGTTCCAGCTCCTCGAGGATCTGTTCCCTCAGGGTTTCATCCTCCGTCTCCAGGAAATGCTCGTAGAGCTTGGAAACACCCTCGCGTCCGTAAGCAAGAAGCGCCCGCAGCGCAGCTTGGCGGACCATCCGATGGGGATCCGTGAGGAACCCCTGGACCTCGGCCATCGGCAAAAGCCCTGGCCGCTGAGCCAAGGTCTGCAACGCGTCCCTCCGAATCGACCATTGAGGATCTTGAAGCACCTGGCGCAAAACAGAGCTGGAGACCGCAGTATCGAGATACGCAATCACCTCGGCAGCCAGGGCGCGGACCTCAGGATCAGCATCGGAAGTGAGCGTGGCCAACTCGCGGTCGAACACGCTCTTGTATTGGAAAAGGGCTGGTTTCCCAGCCGGCTTGCTCTGCGCCATTTCGCGCAGAATCTCCGCCGCCGCCCAGCGCACTCGCGGATGCGGGTGGCGCAGCGAAGGCAGGAGCTGTGGGGCTTGGGAAAGCGGAAACTTGGTCATGGCCACCTTCAGAGAATAAAGAGAGAGACGCGAACGGTTTTCCGTGACCGCTTTGTGCATTCGATCCAGGAGCGCCGGGAAACTCTGAGGTTCGCGAATGGCGGCCAGCGACCGTAGAGCGACCTGCTGAACGTCGGGATGCGGGTCGTCCAGGGCCTTGACAAGAATGGGCCAGCTCGGTTGGTGGCGCAGCAGGCCCAGGTTTCTTGCGCTTCGGGCACGAAGCAAAAAGTGCAGGCGTGAAAAAAAATGGACAAGACCGTCGGGGTTTGAGAGTGCCTCGCGCAACGAAACGGGCCCGAATTGATCGAGAATCCGCCGCTGCCAAACATCGATCAATCCAAGCTCCAGGCACAGCCCTTCTAAGACGGTGGCGAGAGCGGGAGCGGAGACGCATTTGAGAAGTAGTGGTTCAAGGAGGAGTTCGAGACTGGATAAAGGCAGCGTGCGCAGACTTGCCAGACATTGCGCCGAATGCTTACCTTCCAACAGCGTCGCGGGAGTGAGCGCATAATGGATGCAGAGGCTTTTGACCCGGCGGTCAAACCGATCGTGATGCCAGCGCCGCACCATGGCCCCCACGGCTAGTGCAAGCGTTCCCACCGTAACCGTGGCCAGAATGGCCCTTACCAGGCTGGTCAGGAGCGGGAGGTTTGGAGCGGGCAAAACCATCATGTCCTGCTGAAGCTGCCTTCACGGGCTGTCAAAACGGTATCCCACCACAAGGCTGTCAATACCTTGCAAAGGACCTGACAAGTAACGTATTTCCCGCGGTGAGGGTCTGACCGCGCACTTTCACGAGGTCAGCCACAAACGTGGCGCATAGGCACGGAGGGCGAGGGAGGCGTGATTCTATGGTATAGATTACGGAAAGTCAATATAGGGGTAATTATTTTTGTTGTACGATCAAGTTATTTATTACTCGGTTACGTTATCGATGGAAAAATCTCAGGCCCATTGCCGTCAAGACGAAGCGCTGACCGATCCTGGTGATTGAACGGATCGCGGTGGGGAACTGGACATGACCTTCCGTGCTTTGGCCGCGCGGCCACAGCGATCTGGCGCACTACTGTCCTACTGTTTCTCGCAACCCTCAACGACGTTGGACGGGCTCGCCGGCCTTCTCCCACCCCGCAAGCCCATCTTGATAGACCTTCACCTTATCGAAAGTGAATCCATTCTCGAGCAAGGCACGCCCTGCGGCGCGGCTGGCAGCGCAGATGTCACCCGAGGAATGCCCGCTCTCGTAAAGTACGATGGTCTTGTCTTTGGGTAGCTTGTTCCAATCCCGCCCAAAGTTCTCCGCCGGCATGTTTATAGCGCCGGGCATTCGCCCGCCAGCGTAGTCCTTGGCTGACCTGACGTCCACAAACAGAGGTTTGGGCGTAGCTTCGAGAAGCTGACGGACCTCGGCTGTCCCAATCAAGGCCGGCTGCTTCTTGTTTGCTTCTGCCTCGCTGCAGGCGCCGACGGAAGTCTGGAAGCCAGAGAGTGATCCTCCTGGGTTCGATCCGAACAGACCAGCAGATTTTGCACTGGCATCCTGAGCCTTTGGCCCGGCGGACGTCGGGGCAGGGGATTCGGGAGTTTGCGACGATTGCTGGAGTGCGGCACCCTGAGCGAAGTTCGTGGGGCCGGCCGTCGCCGCGCTGCGTTCGGCCAACTCCTGGTCCACCAGATGTGAAAACGTGGCGAAGTCCAAAGGGCGTACGATCATTTTCTGGCCGATGAAGAAGGTGGGTGTCCCGGGAACACCCAGCGCGTGACCGTCGGCGAGGTCTTGGGCGACGCGGGAAGCGGTTTCTCCACTGTCGAGGCACTGGTTGAAACGGCTCTGGTCCAGGCCAAGTTCTCGAGCGTAGCGCCTGAGGGCGTCCTCGCTCAAATCAGCTTGTTCGGCGTAGAGCTTTTCGAGGCCCTCCCAGAACTTGCCCTGTTGTGCTGCGCATTCCGAAGCTTCCGCTGCCTTCTCGGCCTGGGGATGAATCTTGCTGAGGGGGAATTGGCGGAACACAAAACGAATCCGGTCCCCGTATTGGGCGCGGATTTGGCGTGCGGCTTCTTCCGAAAGGCTGCACGCTGGGCACTCGAAATCTCCGAATTCGACGAGCGTGAGAGGCGCTCGCAAGTTTCCGGTCATGTGGCTCTCCGGGCGGACCAGATGCTCGGCGAGGGCCTGGGATGAAGCCTGCGGGACGGGGGGGAGTAGCCCGTGCCGGGAGAGCAAAATGAAGGCCGGGACGCCGATTAGTAGCGCCACCACGCACAGGACAAAGTTTGTCCTGATTCTTGCAATCACCGCTAAAGGATCCGTCAGGGCGAGAGGCCGGCGTAGTTCAAGAAGCGACAAGACGAAAATGCCGGTTACGACGAGCGCCGAGACCACGCACCACACGCACCAGGCGTGGATGACAAACTCTGCCAGCGAAGTGAGGTAAATGGAAAACAAGAAGCCGGCACACGAGATCCCCGTTACGGCCCATTGGATTGCTCGCCCCAGGCGGGGCGAGACCAAGACTTCTGTAAAGATCAACAGGCCGAGAAGCGCGTAACTCGCAACTCCGAAGGCCGGAAGTGGTAGCCCAAACAGGTGAGCGTAGGAACTTGCCCGCACTGCGTCGCACCCCGATCCCAGACAGACGATGGGCCGAGACGGCGATGTATAAACCCAGAGAAGATACAGGGAATCGAAAAGTCCGAGCAGGGAGAGGGCCGGCAGCAGGGTTTTTCGCATAGCAGACTATTCTACCTCCATTCCGGCAGCGCGGAGGATCAATGCTAGTGAGGCACGCTCCTTGCTCGCCGCCTCACGCTCTTCTCGTCTAAGCAGGCAGTCAGCAGACTCCTCCTTTGAGGACGGTCTCCTCCGCGTGCTGGGCAAGAACGTGGCCGGTGCCAAGGTTCTCTTCCGCCCACGCTTTGGTTCGGTCCGCCGAGTCGTTCCAAGAACTGTCATCCACGACGACCGTCAGGTAGTTCGGGTAATCGAGCCGCCGCACGGATTCCAGGCACTCGAGCGTATCCTGCCAGTCATTCCAGTCTAAGATGCTGATGGCAACCTTCGGCCAAGCGTTCTTGCCGATCATACGGGCCGCTTTGCTTGGGTTCCGTGGATCTTCCTCGAGCACTCGCCATATTGCCGGGCGTCATTACGCTGAAGGGTTCTCTCTCTTTCGTCAGCGCCTGCAAAGATGGGCTGCGGCACGGCCTTCGCCCTTGGTCGTGCAATTACGGCATGGACCGGGGCCGTCTCATTTGATGGTCTTGGCGAGTTCCTGGTCGTGAAACTTCCACTTGCCATATACACCGCGGTAACCGTCGAATAAGCCGCACAAAAGTGCTCGCGCGAAATCCGGGCGTCGGCGGAGCAGGTTGCTCGCAGCCTGCGCGAGGACTAGCGGAATATGGAGTAAGTGAAAAAGGAGCTTCAAGCGCGTCGGCAGTATCACTCTTGCAACATGCACCCTATTTCGCGCATTGTAGTAGAGCGAGTGGCTAGACTGGCCGCCGGGGCTACGGCGGCCCTTGTGGCGAGCGGCGGCGCGCCTTGCCACGACGGTTTTGTAGCCTACTTGTCGAACCGCGTGGGCGAGGGACAACTCGTCCACGTACATGAACAGCCGGCTCTCCAGATACTCCCCCCGCAACTTGCGCACCGCCCGAAGAGTGTCGCGGCGCAGCAGGACGGCGGAGCCATGCGGGCCGAAGGTATCCAAGACATCCGCTGTCCCCTCTCTCGAGAGCGGTGTCCGGCGCGCCAGGATCCCGAGGTAGAGTCGATCCAGTGTGATTCCCGACGCTAAAACGATCTGCCGGGGCTCGTCAAAAACAGTGGCGCTAACCACTCCTGCATCAGCCTGCTGATCGGCTCGTACAAGTTCGCTCAAGCAATCTGGGGCCACCGTGGCATCACTGTTGAGAAGGAAGACATAGTCAGCAGACCGTCTCCTGCTTAGGGCGTAGTGAATTGCGACGTTATTTCCGCCCGTGTACCCAAGGTTCTCACCGTTACAAATCAACACCATCTTGTTCCTGGGCGGGAGCCCTTCCAGAGCGGACTCCTGGGGGTCTTCCCCTCCGGCGAGGGCCACGGCCTGGCTGTACTCGACAAGGATGTGCGGGTCACCCAGGTTTCGCGCCGCCCACTCTTTGATTCTGGCTACGGAGTCATTCCACGACCCGTTGTCAACCACGATCATCAGGTAATGGGGATAGTCGAGCGCCCGGATCGACCTCAGGCATTCGAGGGTGTCTTGCCAGCCGTTCCAGTTCAGAATACTAATGGCAACCAACGGAGACTTAGCCATGGTATTAGGTTCGCGCGGGTTCCCGGCGGCTTCATTAGTCAACGTACAACACCCCGATGCCAGCCCAGCCTTGTTGCCGATTCGCAATCATCTCCAGGTGGCGATATCGACCTTTGATTTCGTTCCAGAACTGTGAAACCTCGCAGCCTGCGGTGGGAGGATGTTCCGCTATGTCGTGCAGCGCAATGAGACCCCCTTTCCGAACCAGCGGTGCGTACAATTCGAAGTCTCGTTTGACGCCCTCGTACTTGTGGTCGCCGTCGATGAAAAGGTAGTCTAGCTCTTGCGCCCCCAAGATTTCTCTGACCCGCGCCAGCATTTCGCTGCTATGCGAATCTCCCTGGAGGAGTTGAAGTTGTTGCCTGCGGAGCGCAAGACGCTTATAAAGCCATGCGCGAGTACTGCCGTAGCCCCCACCAAATCGCCCTCCGGGCAGGTCGACGCTAACAATCGTGGCCTGCGGGCTTGCCAGCCTGCATAGGAATAGCAGCGTGCCTCCGCGCAGAGTGCCAATCTCCAAGGCGCATTTCGGACGCAGAGTGGCAAGGATCTCGCCGAGAGCCGTCAACTCGCCGGCCACTTGCGATGCCCTAAAGAATTCATTTCCGAGGACGAATTGGACCAGCCCCGGCACGCCTTCTCGTACTCCTGCGAATAAGTAGCGAATCCAACAGCGGCTGGCGTTCCAGCCTTTGGCGAGTTTCCGCAGCAAGCTGTCGCCGGTTTCTGCCCCCTGCGCGACAGGCTTTTTCGGCGCGCTACTCTGACCCATAGGCGGATGTGCCAATTTTCCTCCATATCCAGAACGTAGTGCCAGGCTCCCAGCGTTGCGACGCCAAAAGAAAAAGACGGCGCGGTGGGTCAAGGTGAAAGTAGCACCTCCGGAAATGCCGATGGCCCAAGCTAGAGACATTCGGAGTCACCACGATCAAGCTCCCACCTGGCCTCAATGACTCATGACATCGCTTTAAGGTCGCCACCGGATCATGCCCATGCTCAATAACGTGGGACATGGTAATTGCATCATAGCTTTCCGGCGCGAGGTTCGACGGCTCCAGCGTCCCCACGCGCACGTTCAGTCCACGCTGCTCTCGCGCGATCCGGGCAGCTTCCGGGTCCGGCTCAGCTCCCTCAACCTCGCTCCGGACACGAACGCCTTCGTTCTCAAATCCCTTGAGGCCTTGGCGTGCGGCGGACGATTCCTTCAGAGCGCTGCTTTGAGCCACAGTCTAATGTGCCACTTTTCCTCTAGGTCCAGAACGTAATGCCACGTGCCCACCAAGAATCCGGTGGTGAGAAGAAGCGCGAGGAGAGCATTGGCGAGCAGCGCATGGCTGATGGCCCAGAGAACCGAAAGGCTTACTGCCAGGGCCGTGAGCGTGGCGACACTTCGTCGTATTTGTCTGCCCACGAGCAAGCGGGGCGACGTGCGGCTGATCCAGCAGGCCGCGACGATGAGGAGAAGGAAATCGAGACTGACGCGCAAGGTCCAGGCCAGCGCCGCGCCGGGGAGCCCGAACGCGGTGACCAGGAACCAGGCGAGGGCAACGTGGAGTGGGACTTCCAGAAGGTGAAACTTGGCCGTCAGGTCAGGGCGGCCTAGCCCTCGCAGTAGATGGTAAGGGACAAAAGCAAGGGAGTTAATCAGCACTCCCACGGCAAGGATTTGAAGGACGAGTGCACCTTCATCTGCGAATTTGGCTCCCAGCCAGAGGGTCAGGAACGGGCGCGCGAAAAAGACCAGGACCAGCGCCGCCGGGCCCACCAGCAGGAGGAGGTACTTGAGGGAACGGACGAGGGCGCTCTTGATCCACTCACTGTCTCCGCGCCCAGCCGAAGTGCTGAAGGCAGGATAGAGAGTGGCCGCGAGGCTTTGGGGAAGAATGCCCAACCTGGTCGAGATCATGTAACAAGGCGTATAAAAGCCGACTGCCGCGATGGATCGCAGGGCGCCGATCAGAAATCGATCGAAGGACACCAGGATCGGGCTGATCGCGTCGGAGACGGTGACCCAACCGCCGAAGCCGAGCAAGCAGCGAACGAGCGAGCGGTCGAACGCGCATCGGCGCCCCAGGGCTGGATAGAGTCGAAGACAGAAAAAAGAAGAAGCTCCCAATCCCGCTACCCGACTTAGGACCAGAAAGAGCACAATTCCGCGGAGGTCGAACCCCAGCGCCAAAGCCCCGGCGGGTATGAGGTACCCAAGCGCGCTGCTCGGAATTCCGATGGCGTTGAGCAGGTCGAACCTCTGAGACGCCGCCAGCACACCACGAAGCGAGCCGCCGGCGAAGTTGATCGGGACGGAAACAGCCAGAATCAGGAACATCCAGTGGGCGTCGGGGCGGAGTCCGGGAGGGATCTTCAGAAGGCGATCAACGAAGGTCGGCGAGGCTGCGGCGAGCAGAATGCCGGCCAGCAGACCAAAGCCCGATTGAGTAACCAGCGCGGTCCAAACCAGGGCGGGAAGCTTCTCAATGTCGTCCTTGCCCAGAAGCTCGGCGACGAATTTGGTGGTGGCGGGACCGATGCCCAAATCGAAAAGGCCGAGATAGGCCACCACGATCCAGGCGAGCGAGAGGAGGCCGAAACGGTCCGGACCCAAGTGCCGGATCACGTAGGGCATGGTGGCAACGCCGACGAGGAGCGGAACCACCTGCCCGGCAACGTTCAGCACGGCGTTGCGGGCCAGTACTTTGCTCCCGATTTTGAGGGTGTGCGCACGAGAAGCCTCGGTTGCCGTTTCAGTGGGGTTCATCGTCCTGCTTTGCGAGCGCGGAAGAGCCAGCCGGTTGATCACCGCGCTACCATCAACTCTTTCCTCGCTGAGCCGTATGCTGCTTGCAATGTCGCCAACCTGGGTCCAGTTGCGTATTATGCGACCGACCCTTTGGTGAAATCAATGGTGGGCCGGCGTGTCCGACCCTCGGTAATCGTAACTGCGCAAGCCACATAATTCCAAAATCGTGTGGATTGCTCCCTACCCATAAGGTTTCTGTGATGTGTTGCTCTCCTATAAGTTTTGCGATTTCTGCCTTAACCGCAATTTTATCGGCAAAGATAGGGAATTGTGGGTTATGCCGGCACAGTTTTCGCCAAGCAATTTTTTCATTAAATGTCCTTGGATCCCTTAGATTGGGCAGTCTTCGAAAGCGGCGAAAATACATCAGGTTGATGGCCGCGTAGTCTGGGAGGGTGTCAAGAAGTGCTTTGTAAGCTTTTTCTGCAACTTTCCTGATCATGGCTGCCGTTCTTTTGCTTTCCGAAGAAACTCGGTACTCCAGCAGACTCTATACTTATCAAAGACGCCTCAATCTCACCGAGCCGCCAGGCGATCTGCACCCCGTCTCGAGGCAGCAACGATTGAGTCAGCTTGGCTCGTCCACTTCGCTTCCAGCCGCCGTGGTCGATTCTATATTTCCGCTCGGCCTAAATAGAGTTTGTCGAGCACCTTGGCCATCTTCCTAAACACCCAGCGATAGCAGCCCATCCCAAGAGTCGAAACCGCCAAAGCTACCACCAGCCTGGGCTGGAGCGGCCGAAGCCGGAGTCCTTCCCAAGCCAAGGCGCGTGCCCGGCGAGGATCGTAGTTGAAAAGCAAGGTGGTGACTCGATAAAGGTGTATTGCCAGGGTGCGAGGCTTCATGTCACTGCGATACTTCGCTAAGATTCGCTCCCAGCCCTCGCAGATGTTCCGCAGTCTCGCGGTCTTCCAGTCGGATAAGTGTCGCTTCACCAAACAGCAGGGAACACAAGCTACTTTGGAGACTCTCGCCACTCTCAGACAGAACTCATAGTCCTCGGCGTTTAAAAACGTTTCATCGAAGCCTGCCACCCTGTCCAGAACTTGCTTCTTCACAGTCACCCGTGAGGGCGACCCGATGAAATTACAATCCAGCAGCGCATCATAGACCCATCCGGATTTCGTTTCCATACGCACCTTCAGGACTTTGCCACGCTCGTCCAAGATTATCCAGCCCGTGTAAACAAGCCCGACCTCAGGGTCAGAGTTCCGAAAGACCTCCAGCTCTTTTTGGAGCTTTTCCGGCAGCCATTCATCATCATCATCCAGGAATGCGACATATTCTCCTTGAGCGCAGCGAATGCCCGTGTTTCGTGCCGCGCTGGCGCGGCAGTTTCGGTCGTGGCGGATATACTTGATCCGGTTATCTGAAAAGCTCCTGACCGCTTGCTCAGTCCCATCTGTCGAGCAGTCATCTACCACGATGAGTTCCCAATCCTGGTAGGTCTGACCCAGGACGCTCCGAATTGCCCGGCCAACTATCGAGGCGCGGTTGAAAGTGGGAATGATCACTGTCACCGCCGGCCTTGCAGGTCCGGACGCAAGGTGTTCATTCATTTGCTCGCCTCCCTAAGCGCTGTTCCTATCCCAACCAGGAGTCAGAATACCCGCAAACTCCCACCCAGGTCCAGGAGTCGTGTACGTAATCAAGTCGAGACTGGGTCCGCGGTTGAAATGCACTGGTAGTGATCAGGTATTCGTGAGGAGATTACTGCGGGGGAGCTACAACCACCCTTGTTGGCGATACCAAGCGATGGCACGGGCCACGCCCGTGGTTAGATCAATTTCGGGCGTGTAGCCCAGTTCCTCATGGGCTCTTTGCCAGGAATACAGACCATCTTTGCTAAAAAAAGCTACTCCCGTCCGACTTAGCGGGGGTTTCCAGCCGCTCACGCGTCCCAGCACCTCGAGCCCCATCGCACCCAGCATGGCTGACCAGCGGGGCACGCTCATCCACGGTGGTCGCACGCCTAGAGCGGCGGCAACGGTGTCGCCCAGCTCCCGATAAGTCACCGGACGCGGGCCGGTGATTTGGTAGATTGCGCCGGAACGCCCACAGCGTAGACACAAACGCATCCCGGCGACCGCGTCGGCAAGGAAGGTTGGATGGCAAAAGTGCCGGCCACCGTCGATGAAGAAGAACCGACCCCGGCGGACCGCCTGAAAAAGTCCGAGAAGATGCCGGTCACCCGGTCCATAAACAAATCCGGGCCGGCAGATGACCACGGGTAATCCTCGCGAGGCAAATTCCAGAGCTACCTGTTCGGCGGCGGCCTTGCTCCGCCCATACGGGCTGCTAGGGGCATACGGTGCGTCTTCCCGCGCTGGGCCTCCCGCAATTGGCCCCAGAACCCCGGGGCTGCTCACATGCAGCACGCGCGGTTGACTCCCCGTGGCCAGGGCCGCTGCCATCACGTTGCGGGTACCATCCACGTGCACCCTGTGGTACTCCTCGTCCGGCACGCCGGCCTGCCCCAACCGGCCGGCTGCATGAATGATCCATGTGGCCCCAGCCATGACGCCACTCAGGTTGGTTGGCACAGTCACGTCACCCTCGTGCCAAGTAATCGCGACGCCGTGCAGTGCGCTACGGTCGGAGGTTGGCCGCGCGAGGGCATGAACTTCGGCACCCTCCTGCGCCAATGCACGCGCCAGCGCTCCCCCGAGAAACCCAGTGGCGCCGGTGATAAACACGCGCATCCCGTTTACCTCGCTCTGCCTGCTGATCCGTCGTCACCGGCCGGTAGACAAATGCCTAGCTCCCTGATAGACGCCCAATTCGGCCATGCAGCCGCCAAGCCTTGCCGTGGCGCGCACGAGTAAGAATAACTGAATCGCTTCCAGCCGCGTCATTTTCGCGTTGCCTCGCCGCTTGAGTTCGCAGACGGCACGCATCGCTCCAACTCTCGTCGGCACGCGGTACGAGGTTATCCCCCAGCCCAACGCCGCCGCTGCATTCTGCACTATGTTCCAGGCCGCTGTCCGTGTGAATAGGTACCAGCCGGCATCATCCGGGGGTGAGTTGTGTCATCGCTTCGGGCCATCCTTCCTTATGGTGAGCGAACACTCATAACTCGAGAAGCTCCGCCCCGACCGCCGTGGTCGATTCTATATCCTCGCCTGGCCCAGGTAGGGTCCTTGTCGCCACTTGGCCAGCTTCTTAAACAGCCAGCGATAGAAGTCCATCCCAAGAATAGAAGCCGCCACACCAGCCACAAGCAAGGGCTGGAGCGGCCGAAGCCGGAGTCCCTCCGAAGCCAGTGCGCGCGCCCGGCGAGGATCGTAGTTAAAAAGCAAGAGGGCGACCACAGCAAGTTGTCTTCCCAGTGTGCGAGGCTTCATCTCACTGCGGTACTTCTGTAAGATTCGCTCCCTGCCCTCGCAGATCCTGCGCAAGCTCCCTGTGATCTGATCGGATCCCATGTGTCGCCTGACCAAACAGCAAGGAACACAAGCTATTTTAGAGGCTTTCGCCACTCTCAGCCAAAGGTCCCAGTCCTGGTGGGCTACAAGCGCCTCATCGAACCCTGCGACTCTCTCCAGAGCTTGCTTCTCTACCGTTACCCGTGAGCAAGAGCCGATAAAGTTCGAATCCAGCAGCGCATCGTAGACCCATCCGGACTTCGTGGCCCTACGTATCTCCAGAACTCTGCCTGTCTCGTCCAGCATCATCTTGCCCGTGTAAACAAGCCCCACCGCTGGGTCAGAGTTCCGAAAGACTTCCAGCTCTTTTTGGAGCTTTTCCGGCAGCCATTCATCATCCGAATCCAGAAATGCGACATATTCCCCTCGAGCATAGCGAATGCCCGTGTTTCGTGCCGCACCCCCGCCACGCTTTTGGTCGTGGCGGATGTACTTGATCCGGTTATCTGAAAGCCCCCTCACCGCTGGCTCTGTCCCATCGGTAGAGCCGTCATCGACCACGATGAGTTCCCAATCCTGACAGGTCTGGCCCAGGACGCTCCGAATTGCCCGGACAACTATCGAGGCACGGTTGAAGGTGGGAATGACCACCGTCACCGCTGGCCTTGCTGGTCCGGACGCAAGGTGTTCATTCATGCGCTCACCTGCCCAAAGGCTGTTCCTTCATAAGCACTGGAGGAATTGATCGGCTTCAAGCGTCAGCTTGCTGATAAGTCATCACAGGACGGTAGAGGCATCCGCAGCGGCGGCCCTGGGGACAGTCTGGCAAGGGTAGAAGTGGGGCTTGGTCAGGATGGTAAACCTTGCCAGCGGGCAGCTTCCGTGCCGCAGCGCAACAATTTGGCGCCGGCTGAACCACCACGCCCACGATGGAACCCTTGGCCTTCATGCCCAGGCGGTAGGCCGCCAAGGATTTCACGGCGTAGTCCGGTTCCTTCTCCAGGTGGTGCTGGAATCTGTTCAACCAATCGAAGGCCATGGATTTCCCTCCGTAATCTTAGGGGTCGTCACGAAGTACGCATGGCATTGGTCGCTGAGCGTCCCCCTCACCCGGCGCTGCGCGCCACCCTCTCCCCCAAGGGGGCAAGGGCAATAAAACCCGAATTATCTTCCCCCTCTCCCCCTTGGGGGACAGGGTTGGGGGTGAGGGGGTGGCGACTCGAGAATGGAACGGTTATTACGTGACGACGCCTTACTCCCCGGCGCTCTGGCGAGCCGTCGCCGACCTGGGCGTTGGTCGGCGCGAATCACCGACGGCGGCCTGCGGGCGCCTGCTCCCTGGCCGCAACAGCTTCGCACCCACGCGCACCAGCGTCGCAACGTCGTGCAACATGTTGGTGTAGGAGGCGCTGGCCAGCGGGCAATGACATTCTTTCGCCGCGATACTCCGGCGCACTTCTTGGATCTTTTCGCCAAACCAGATTTCCTTGAAATCATAGTTGTGATCGCGCAGATTGCCCAGGTCATCGGCGCGCACACAACAGGGCCAGACCGTGCCGTCGGCATAGATGTGAGCACTGACCCAGCCGGCGTAGCAAGCGATCACTTGGTCTTGCGCGTCCAAAATTCGCTTGACCAACTTGTAGTACTCAACCCGGAGAGCCTCCGTGATTCTTGCCACGCCCGTGAAACGCTTGCTCTCCACGTAGGCGATTACACGATCTATTGCTTTTGCGTAATCTTCGGGGCTGGGCGTTATGGGCAATCCGATGGTGTCCAGCTCCACCCGAGGTTCTGCAATCTCGGTGATGAACTGGTCGGCCCCCGCTTGCTCGGCGTAGGCGATGATTTCGTCCAGGTGACCCACGTTAAAGACCGACACCACCGAGTGGATTCCTATCGTCAGGTTGTTCAGTTGATGGCGCAAGGACAGCAGTTGCTCCAGGCACTGCTCGAATTTCTTGAAGTTGCCCGGGACGCCACGAATGAAGTCATGTCTCTCCCCCACTCCGTCCAGCGATAGGTTGATAATCACCTGGCTTTTTGGACACGACCGGGCAATAAGCTCCACTCTCTCAGGGATGGTGGGTAGAATTCCGTTGGTCGGGATGTTGATGACACCCGGCCGGCAATGTTCATAGGCCAACCGGGCGAGCTCCACCACGTGCGGGTACATCAACGGCTCCCCGCCACTGATGATGATCCAATACGGGGTTTGGCCCAGGGAAGCCAATACCTTATCCCATTCGTCCAGGGTCAGCTCGTCCTCGCGTTTCATCCAGATATTGCAGGTGAGGCAACGCGAATTGCACTTGGGGGAAGGGGAGAGGGTCAGGTTGAGCGGCAGCATGCGAGGCCAACCAAACTGGCGGTAGAGCTTGAACAGCGGAATGCGCAGCAAAACGCCAGCCATTGAATTCATGTCGTCACTATGTCCTTGCTTTGAGATCTTTCGTTGTCTTGGCGATTTCCCAGACGGGGCGGCGAGGTCGTTTCTTGTAGTCGCGTCTGCCGAGCAACCGCCCGTAGACTTCCAGTGCCGCCACGCTCCACGTCCAGAGAAAAGGCCGCGGTCGCCAATCAAGGTGATGCATTAGGACCCGCAGTATCCTCCAGCCGCTCATGGTGCTTACGGTGTAGCCAAGCGTCTTGCGCACCGCCAGATGTCCGGCAAAGATGCGCCGGCGCTGGCGCAGAAAATCGGCGACCGTGAGTGGGCCCTTGTTGTAGACGACGGCCATCGGTACGTAGCGTACCTCATATCCCTGACCGCGAATGACCGGCTCGATGCTGGCCTCGTCCACCGACGTGTAGAAAGGGATTTGCGCGAAGATCTTGCGGAATGCGATCAACTCCCCGGCCTTGAAGGTGCGCAGGTTGATCTGGTGATGCAGGTCCCATAGCAGATGTGCGGCAAACCCCATAAAGGTGCCAGGATCGTTGACGGGCACCGGTCGGCCAGTGGTCATTCCCACCGCCGGGTCGGCGAAAGGGGCGACCAGTTCTTCAATGGCGTCCGCTGCGGGCAGCAGATCAGCGCTGCATAGCACTACTATCTTCTCCCGCGCTTGCGTCAGAAAGCTATTGGTTGCTGAGGCCTTACCCTCGCGCCGCGGCTGCACCATCAGGCGAATTCGCTGGTCCCGCTTTGCCCAATCGTGCACGATAGGTTCGGTGCCGTCAGTACAGCCACTGGCTACGACTACAATCTCCGTAGGGGTTACGCTTGCGGTCCGTTGCGAAACCAGGGCGTCGAGCATCCGGCCGATATTGGCTTCCTCGTTGTAGGCCATAATCCCTATCGAGCATGCGATGGACATTGGATGATCCTGCCTCGTCACAGCAATCTTGAATCGTGTCCTGCCGACCCATCACGGGATGCCGCCCCGCACACCCTCTCAGCCCGACGAGGAAGTGTGTCCGGTCGAAACCAGCCTGCGATTGCCGGCTTCGTCCCACACCGGACGGTCGCGGCGGAGGGTGGGCGAATCCCAACTCCGCCAGATGGCCGGCACGTTGAAGAAGATGTTCCAGGCGCCCCCCAGCGTCACCCCGGCGGCGGCGGCCAAGGGAAGCGCCACTCCCCACCAATTCAGCAAGAGCGTCAGCGAGGCATTAAGCGCCATTCCAGCGGTGCAGGCCTTCCCGTAATGGAGCAGCCGGCGGAGGACTCCGGCTCGAGGTTCCGCGCTGGGGCCTTGCGAGGTACGAAAAGTGAAAAGCCAGTTCCAGAAGAAGTTGTTCACCAGGGCGAGCAGGATGGCGACCGCCAATGCCCACCTGACCGGCCAGGCGCGCCGCTCGGCCAGAAACACCAAGGCACCGACGTTCACCACCGCGCCGGTGAAACCCACCGCCGCATAACGGATCCAGCTTCGCAGTTGACCGGTGGCGCGAGCCAGCCGCCCTAATTGAACCAAATATTGCACGCACTCCCGCATGCCAAGCTTGGAGCTTCCCAAGCTCCGGGCCTGGAACATGTAGGGGACTTCAACGAGCTCGAGGTAATGAGTCCTGCCCAGGACCTCGAGCAGGATCCTATAACCCGTGGGTTGAAGCCGGACTCCCTGGAGCGCTCGGGCGCGAACCAGAAACATTCCTGACCCGCAGTCGCTAACGTCGGCAATTGTCGTGGGAAGCACGCACGCCGCCAAGTGCTTCCCGGTCCATGAGATTAGCCGCCGCATCCGTGACCAATCTTCCGTTGAGCCCCCGCCCGGACCCGCGCGGGTGGCAATCGCCACATCCGCGTTGTAGCTGTGGAGCGCGCTCACGAGGCGGGGCAGGACTTCGGGCGGATGCTGGAGGTCAGCATCCATTACGCCCAGAACTTCTCCCCTGGCGATGCTCCAACCGGCCACCACGGCGGTCGCGAGGCCCTGTCGTCCCGGCCGCCGTATAACTCGCACGGGAATCTCGCTTGCCAAGGCTTCAGCCAAGTCTGCGGTGCGGTCCGGACTGGAGTCGTCCACCACAATGAATTCGTGGCTTTCCCCAGCCTTGCGCAAGGCTTCGGAGCCCCGGCGCAGGACTTCCTGAATGCTCCGGGCTTCATTGAAAGTGGGAAGCACGATAGAGATCATGGTTGGGAGAGTTTAGCACATTAACTGCCAAAGTCTATTCAGAAGCTCGGGACCGGGCGACGATTTCGGATGGGTATCCGAAATCGCATGGCCCCACACGAATTTGGGGGGGATGGCACGCCCCGTGGGGGGACATTTCTAAAGAAACTCGAAATCGTCTGCCTCGTCTTGGTGGTTGCCGAGCGTCTGAGCGGGGACCACGTGTGGGCCTTCGTCGCCGGCGCTCTGTTCACCCTGCATCCGGTCCACACCGAGTGGGTCGACTGGATTTCTGGGCTTACGGACCTCGAGCTCACGTTCTTTTATCTCATCACCTTCCTTCCTCCTTCAACGACCCGGCGATTCTAGCTTAACCACTGGTCCAGTTTTCGGGGTACATCATACCGCAGCGTATTGGAACTAATTCTCTGCCCTTAACTCCAGAGACACGATGCCCAACCCGAGGCGTCGGGCATCGGTTCCCAAACCTAACTCTGCTGGTGATATTGGGTTTTTGAAATTGAACCTGATCAATAGTTGCCCATTTTTCTCCAACGCCAGAGCTTTGGGCATCTTAACCACTCGCACCCCGCTATTAGTTTGCAGGTCGTACTTCAAAGTGTCAACATGGTGTCCGTTAACGAGGACATCGACTTCTTGAGACGGATGTTTATCCGTTAAGAAAGCATGACCATCAATCAATAATTCAAGATCGTTTTTGGGTGTGCTAGAAAGGGCTAGAAGCAGTAAAGCCGAATCACCATCGGACCATGTTCCCCATTTTTCGGCCCCTGACCAGCCCGGCCAGATTGACGGATTTAGCTCATTAAAACTAATCGCCCTACCCAGAACAATAGGCATTTCTGCCCTTAACTCCAGAGACACGATGCCCAACCCGAGGCGTCGGGCATCGGCTGACAAACCTACCTCTGCTGGTGATATTGGGTTTTTAAAATTGAATTTGATCAATAGTTGCCCATTTTTCTCCAACGCCAGAGCCTTGAGTATCTTAACCACTCGCACCCCGCCATTAGATCGCAGGTCGTACTTCAAAGTGTCAAGATAGTGTCCGTTAACAAGGATATCGACTTCTTCAGACGGATGTTTATGCGTTAAGAAAGCATGACCATGAATCAATAATTCAAGATCGTTCTTGGGTGTGCTAGAAAGGGCTAGATGCACCAAAGCCGAATCACCATCGGACCATGTTCCCCATTTTTCGGCCCCTGACCAGCCCCAGCCGTCCCAGATTGGGTGATTTAGCTCATTAAAATTAATCCTCCTACCCAGAACAACAGGCATTGGCGTTCGTTCAAAGGCCCCAGGCGGTGCGGCTTCGAAGGGCTGCAATCCCTGCGTGAGTGACGTCAGCGTCGGCAACTTTTCCGAGCAGTAGACGTATATCGAATCTTGTTTGCAATTTTCCGGATGGTTGTAAATATCGAGGATCAGGTAGTAGTCGAGCTTGCTCTTAAGGAATACGAGCAATTCATTCGGTTCTGGCGCGCGCGCAGCGGCATCGGAAATTTCGCGGCCGCAATGAACAATATCCTTATAGCGGCCCAAATAAGCCGTGTTGACCGGAATTGCCTTGTCAGATGCAAGGAACACAAGGTCGGACACTTGCGACATTCCATCGGCATCACCTGCACACGTGTAGGTTGGAAGAATGGTTACGCGCTGGTGCGCTTCGATGATTGGCCGCGCCGTATGCTGCAGGGCAGTTAGGGAATCTCTTTTGTTTGTTACCCAGGCGTGTTGATAGTCACGTTGAAACTGGGAATCTGAGATTTGCAGAACGACGAGAAAGATCAGGAGGAACTCGCACTTTCTGTTTTGCAGTTGTGGCCACAGAGCGGCGGCTGAAAGGATTAGCGCGATATAGGTGACCGGCCAGAAAAATCTCCCCGAGCAACGGAACACATCAAATAATGCGATGTGTACGTGGCTATAATCAAGGAGGAGGTGGCTTCCGGCATAGACCTTGGTGCTAAGGGCAAAAAGCGTTAGGCCTACGCACAGAACCGGAAGCGACCAATACCTACGAAGCTCGGCCATTAGATTGTGGGGCGCCCAGAATAGGGCCAGTGCAATCAGTGCGAGAAGACCGGCGCCGACATAGTTGAACCCTTCATATTGGCCACCAGTGGGATTGATGATGTCGTGAAGGTTGAACAGGCTAGACATCTGGGGCACGAAGGGCGAATAGAGATTCATGGAATACAATCCGAATCCTCCCGCGACAGATCCGCCGGCATAGAATCCGAAGAGGTAATACACTGCGGTCATGCCAATGACGCAGAGGAGACTCTGTTTTCCAATGAGGCGCCGGGTTTGTGTGTGGCTCCAGAAGTTTTGTATTTGGCTCGCGGCAAAGAGGCTGGCAACCATAGCGGCAATGTAGACATGGATCAGAAAGCTCGCCATGATCACCGGCGTAAACCAGTAGGCGATGCGCTGGCGTGTCGGATCTTTGATGATACGTATGGCGAGCCCGATGGCGATCAGGATAAGGAAATGCGAGCATAGCGCCGTATGGCCCAGCCGGACGAGAAAGGCCGGCACCAGAAGGGCAAGAAACGCCACGCATACGTGCAGCGATGTCGAATAACGTCCAACTCCACTCAGCGCAAAACTTGCCATGGCGCCCTGCGCAACATAGGCGATGAGCATCCAGAGGCCCAGATAGTTTGCGCTGGACGGCCAGAGCGGTTCCATCGCCTTTGTCAGGAGCGCCATCAGGGGAAGACTGTCCGTGAAGGCAATATTGGCGCCTTTCGGGTAAAGGAGGCCGTGAACGGTGAGAAGTGGGAAATGCCATGGCTCCTGAAGAAAGTAATGCATTCCCACGACATTCGTCGCTGTGTCCCCGGAAGGGAGCGTCCAGTAGGTATGCTGGCCCGTGAAGTAGCTGAGGGGGAAAAACCAAAGAGCCACGAAGAGCCCGATGCCCGCACAGATAAGCATGGACCGGTGCATCACCACCGTATCCACCCCGCAGGTGATGAGCCACTGCCCCACGCGGCGCACGTCGGCTGTGAATCTGCCAAAGGTGCGCACCGGCTGCGGGTCCCGCCCCGGCGGTACCGCCACCGGATGCTCCGCATTGCCTACGTCAATCCCCGGCGCATTCAAGTTCAAAGGCGGCAGCCCCTCCACTGCGTCCTCCTTCCCTGGTTTTTTGCTTGCGCTCTTCTCGTCTTTCGACATATGCAGTCCTCGTTTGTTGATAATCGGGGGCCGGCCCGGTTGCGGATGGGTTTGAGAGCCTCTGCAACGGGGTCGACTCCTCTGTCCGGAGGCAGATTTCGCGACAAACCCGACATTCGCGTTAGGACGTAGTGCTCCTCTATGGCCCCGGCCCGTCCTGGTGTCAAACCTGACTGCCCCAGAACAAGTAACTTTTGCAGATCCCTATGCGCCGTGATGCGAAATTGACGAGCATATTACTATTCCGACTGCGACTGTCTCTAAGCAACTTCAATTCAACGAAATGAAACGGCACAGTTGGCACCAACTTCCGAATTGGGGTTCAAAAGGCGCCGTGGCCATTATCATCAGTAATCGATCCATTTCATGGAATACAGGTATTCATGGATCCAGGGCCGTGACCAGGGATTACGGGCGCAGTAGAAGACCGAAATTGCGGATATGAGCAAAAAGGCCAGGGCCACGCCGCGGAACCAGCGGTGAGTGGTTTTGCCCCGCAACCCCTCCGGAAGCAGCATCAGCCATAAAGGGATCAAGCAGAACAAATAGCGCATGCCGCAGCACATCCCGCCGTAGACCCGGTTAGGGCCGAAGAAAGTATAGAAGGCGAGCAACACCAAGGTGAGGAAGGCAGCAAGCGCCGCGAAGGCGCGCAGCGGGCTCCCTCGGGACCGGAGGGAACTCCGGACCCCCATCAGGGTGAAGATGAAAATCGGGGACAGTGAGAGAATCCCATGGTGTCCGACGACCATGTTGAACAGGTACACGGGCCAGGGCTCATAGATGTTGTCAATTCCCAGCCTGCCCACCAAGCGACCTGATATCGGAGCAAGCGACCAATAGGAGCCGGGAAATACATAGGCGTCCATGAGTATGGGAGCGGGTACAAGGTTTCCAGTAACCAGGTAGTTCGTCCAGAAATGGCCTGCTATAGGGAGCAACGCAAAGGGAAGAAACCAGATTAAAGTCTGCCGCCGCGCCTTCCAGGCCAGGCCGGCGCCCAGCGCCACCAGGAAGGCAGCGGCCGGGTATTCGTTCACCGCCGCAAATCCTGCGAAGAACCCTGCCACGGCAAAGAGCCACCCCGTGCGCTGCCCCTCGCACCAGATCAGGAAAGCTGGATAGAGAGCGAAGAACAAGCTGAAGGCCGTGATGGTGTGGTTGTTCAACGTGATGCTGAATCCCGTCAAGAAGGTTCCCAGCCCTGCTGCCACCATGGTGTAAGCCCGAATCCAGGGATCAGGGGCAAGCCGGTCGAGGAGGCGCGAGAAGAGACCCAGAAAGATGACCAGCGGCAGCAGATTTATGGTGGCGAGGATAATGTGGACGACACTTTGGGGGCTATTGCGAAAACTCAGCCGGCCGAAGCTCAGTTCCTTCAGGAGCAGGCACTCGCCGGCGAGCAAAGTCGGCAACAGGGGAGGCTTATCGGAATAGTAGTGGCCGTTGAGCCGGATCCGGTCGATCGAAGCAGGCCAGGGTGTTTTATCGATGTTGTAGGTGCCTCGTTCCGCGAGGCTGTAGACCGTCGCCCATCGCGACTGGTCGTTTGAGCTGTAAATGGGTGGGGCCAAGAGAATCAAGCCGAGCACGGCCCCTGCGGTCACGGCAATCAATATGAAGTCCAGTCGCCTCCTTTTAGCAAGAGTGTCGTCTTGTGCGTTGAGTCGTGTCGGAACGTTCGATGGCTTCCTTCTTTGCTTTTTTCGCCCTCTGCGCCTGTCGTCTGGCGCATTGAGTTGTGTGGAATCGTTCATCTCACGTTCTCCTGCGCCAAGATCGGCAATCCGGGAGCTCAGGGCGTCGGCGCGAGAACGGCGCGATCGACCCGGTGAACGCAAAGGGCTTACGGGCCGACGTCCTGGTGAGTGGGTTGAGTAAGTTCTGCAATGCTGTCCTTGTGTTCATTCCCGATAATCTGAGCAGTGACCCGTTTGCTGAGAATCCCGAAGCGTATTGGAACTAATTTTCTGCCCTTAACTCCAGAGACACGATGCCCAACCCGAGGCGTCGGGCATCGGCTGACAAACCTAACTCTGCTGGTGATATTGGGTTTTTAAAATTGAACTTGATCAATAGTTGCCCATTTTTCTCCAACGCTAGAGCCTTGGGTATCTTAACCACTCGCACCCCGCTATTAGTTTGCAGGTCGTACTTCAAAGTGTCAACAGGGTGTCCGTTAACGAGGACATCGACTTCTTGAGACGGATGTTTATCCGCTAAGAAAGCATGACCATCAATCAATAATTCAAGATCGTTTTTGGGTGTGCTAGAAAGGGCTAGAAGCAGTAAAGCCGAATCACCATCGGACCATGTTCCCCATTTTTCGGCCCTTGACCAGCCCGGCCAGATTGGGGGATTTAGCTCATTAAAAATAATCGCCCTACCCAGAACAGTAGGCATTGGCTTTCCAACGAGGGGATGATCCTCAGCCAAAATAGTAGCGCTTTCATATTTCAGAGTTCTCACGGCGGATATGAGCAAAAAGGCCAGGGCCACGCCGCGGAACCAGCGGTGAGTGGTTTTGCCCCGCAACCCCTCCGGAAGTAGCATCAGCCATAAAGGGATCAAGCAGAAAAGATAGCGCATGCCGCAGCACATCCCGCCGTAGACCCGATTAGGGCCGAAGAAAGTATAGAAGACGAGCAACAACAAGGTGAGGAAAGCAGCAAGCGCCGCTAAGGCGCGTAGCGGGCTCCCTCGGGACCGGAGGGAACTCCAGACCCCCATCAGGGTGAAGATGAAAATCGGGGAGAGTAAGAGAATCCCGTCGTGCCCGGCGAGCATGTGGAACATGTACACGGGCCAGGGCTCATAGATGTTGTCAATTCCCTGCCTACCCACCAAGCGACCTGATATCGGAGCAATCGACCAATAGGAGTCGGGAAATACAAAGGCTTCCATGTGCGTGTAAGCGGGTACAAGGTCTCCGGTAACCAAGTAGCTCGTCCAGAAATGGCCTGCTATAGGGAGCAACGCAAAGGGGAGAAACCAGATTAAAGTCTGCCGCCGCGCCTTCCAGGCCAGGCCGGCGCCTAGCGCCACCAGGAAGGCAGCGGCCGGGTATTCGTTCACCGCCGCAAATCCTGCGAAGAACCCTGCCACGGCAAAGAGCCACCCCGTGCGCTGCCCCTCGCACCAGATCAGGAAAGCTGGATAGAGAGCGAAGAACAAGCTGAAGGCCGTGATGGTGTGGTTGTTCAACGTGATGCTGAATCCCGTCAAAAAGGTTCCGAGCCCTGCTGCCACCATGGTGTAAGCCCGAATCCAGGGATCAGGGGCAAGCCGGTCGAGGAGGCGCGAGAAGAGACCCAGAAAGATGACCAGCGGCAGCAGATTTATGGTGGCGAGGATAATGCGGACGACACTTTGGGGGGTATTGCGAAAACTCAGCCGGCCGAAGCTCAGTTTCTTCAGGAGCAGGTACTCACCAGCGAGCAAAGTCGGCAACAGGGGAGGCTTATCGGAATAGTAGTGGCCGTTGAGCCGGACCCGGTCGATCGAAGTAGGCCAGGGTGTTTTATCGATGTTGTAGGTGCCTCGTTCCGCGAGGCTGTAGACCGTCGCCCATCGCGACTGGTCGTTTGAGCTGTAAATGGGTGGGGCCAAGAGAATCAAGCCGAGCACGGCCCCTGCGGTCACGGCAATCAATATGAAGTCCAGTCGCCTCCTTTCAGCAAGAGTGTCGTCTTGTGCGTTGAGTCGTGTCGGAACGTTCGATGGCTTCCTTCTTTGCTTTTTTCGCCCTCTTCGTCTGTCGTCTGGCGCATTGAGTTGTGTCGAATCGTTCATCTCACGTTCTCCTGCGCCAAGATCGGCAATCCGTGAGCTCAGGGCGCCGGCGCGAGAACGGCGCGATCGACCCGGTGAACGCAAAGGACTTACGGGCCGACGTCCTGGTGAGTGAGTTGAGTAAGTTCTGCAATGCTGTCCTTGTGTTCATTCCCGATAATCTGAGCAGTGACCCGTTCACTGAGAATTCCGATGGCGAGCATTCGAGACCCAATGATGCGGCAGGCAGGAGAGTAGATCAGCAGAGGCCGGCTGCCATTGGGCCTAAAACTATTAACTCCAAAGCTCCCCGGCAGCAAGCATACCACAAGCGGAAAGAGGCCGGTCGCCCCGAGCAAGAAGGCGGGGAGACCGATCCCGCCCAGCAGATGAAGTGGACGCTGGCTCTGTTGCGCTATTCCACCTCACGGGCGAAGCTAGCAAAAAGTGGCGGAAAAGTTTCTCCCTCGCCACGCATGGTTGGCAAAGGTTAGCACACTAACTGCCAAAATCCATTCAGAAGCGACCTCGAGCGGGGACAATCAGGTGCTTTGGATCAATTCCTCCCCCCTCCCCGGTGTCTGAGAAGCTGTGAGATAATTCCCAGGGGGCCGGTTTTGCGCGGCCTAATTTATTCAGTAATCGTTAGCGACATACGAACATATTCGATTATTTCATATCGCGGCATAGCCGCAACCAAAAGCAGATTCTTCGCTACGCTGCGCTCCGCTCCCGCCGCGGCGGGACATGTCATCCTGATCCCGCCTTGCGGGAGAAGGATCTGTTTTTGTTCGGGCCGCGCGATGAAGTTGGCCAAATGTGCGTCAGCTTCTGAATCGCAGGGGAAAGCGCTGTGATCGCAAGTCAAGGTGGTCGAGTGTATAATCGCCAGGGGTGTGGAATCGAAACGAAAATCTCGGTTCAATGCACGAAGCTTTGGGGAGTCACACGCTCTCTGCAAGTGGTGTCATGCTGATCCCGCCCTGCGGGAGAAGCAACCCAGCAGTTTGTGGCTGGTGCTAAGCGCTAGAAACAACATCAGTCCCGCTCCAGCGGGATCGCGCGCCCGAAGGCACGGCGGGATCAGGATGACAGACGGCTCCAACTTGAGTCGGGGTTAAAGCACATGGGACGTAGCCGCAAGCACAGAAGTTCAGGCGCAATCACCAAAACGGATCGCCCGCCTGACAGGACAGAGGTCCTGTCCAAGACGGAGGTCCAGTCCTTGAAGGGAAATTTCTCGATCGCCGAAGCATTGGTGTGGATTACATTGGCAATTCTTTTTGCTTTTTCTCTCGTAACCCTCTACTCTCCGATGGTCCGAGCTTCTTATCGTTTTGAAATCAACTACAACGAAGGGTGGAACGTTTACAATACGCAGGCCGCCATGCAGCATCTGCCCTTGTACTATCCGAAGTATGGCTGGACCACGGTCAATTATCCATTTCTTTCATTTTACATCGTTGGATATGTGTCGCGTTTTATCGGGGATTACCTATTAACGGGTCGTTTGCTTTCTCTCGTCGCGCTTTTCGTCTCGTGCGTTCTGGTAGGGCTGATTGTTAAGAAGCTGAGCGGCGGCTGGGGGCCGGCAGTTTTTGGAGGCGTTTTTTGTCTCGGCCTCTTTTGCTCACGAGCCCCAAACTACGTGGGGATGGACGATCCGCAAATGCTCCCCTATCCATTTTTCCTTTTCGGCTTGTGGGTCTATTTGCAGGCAGTTCCGAGCACGCTGCGGATCGCGGGGATCACCTCTCTTTTTGCTCTGGGAGGCAACATTAAGCAGAATCTTCTCCCAGCTCCTATTTCGGTACTCTGCGACCTTTTCATAACCTCATCAAGCAAAGCAGTGCGATTCATGGTCTTCGGAGTTTTTTTCTTGGCCTTGTCGATCGCAGTCAACATGCTGGTCGGTGGTCGATTCTTCATTTCTCACCTGTTGACTTCGAGAGCTTATTCATTTGCGCAACTTCGCGACTTGTTCTTTTCGTTCTACTCCCCCCTAGGTCTGCCGCTTGCTATTTCTTTCTTTTGGTCGATCTGGCAGCTTCAAAACCGGCAGGCGCGTGTGATCTCCTTCTATTTTTTCTCCTCGCTACTGATTGGCGCGGCCTTGGGGGGAGGGTCGGGGGTTAGCGAGAATACGTATTTCGACAATCTCTTTGCTATGTCGATCATTATGGGTGCATGCCTGGATTTATTGTGGAAAGCTCCAATCCGCGGTTTAGGGAAGGGCGGTCGGGGGAGATTCCTGGTGCCTGTGTTGCTCTATTCAAGTGTGGTCTTCACGTTTGTCCCGTGGGGCGTCAATGTGCGAAGGATGCTTTCCGCGTTGCCGGAGTGGCAGAGGCGGTCTGACGCTGAGGTATCATTCCTGGCCGCGCAACCAGGACCCGCGATATGTGAGAGCTTAATTCTGTGTTACGACGCGGGTAAGCCGTACGTTCTCGATCCGTTCAACAGCGCCAGACTCGTCCGACTTGGGAAACTGAACAGCAGTGAGATCGTGAAACAGATTGCTGAGAAAAAATACGGGGCTATCCAAACTCAAGTTCCAGCGACGCAGAAGCGAAGTGAACGGTTCCCGGATGATGTGCTTGACGCTATCGATCGGTACTACGTCGAGGCACTCAAGGCTCCCAATTGTGTTATCTACGTCCCCCGCGTCGAACCACAGGGCGCCTTAAACCCGCATTAACGGTCGGGCGCCCCAATCTGAAGGTTGATCTCGGTTTAGAACAGCGAGGCTTGCAGAATAGCCCGAGAGCGCTTTCCCGAAGGAACTAGCCATGAAGGTTCTGGATCGTTCTGGCGCAAGCAAACGTTGCACAAGCCGACAAGATCGAAGCTGCCATGGAAATCGCGGCTTAACGGCCAAAGCTTTGAGGAGTCGCACGCCCTCTGCAAGTGGTGTCATGCTGAGGCCATTCTCCCGCCGCGGCGGGATGAGGCTAAACTCCGCGAAGCAGCCCAGCAGTTTGTGGCTGGTTGCTAAGCGCTAAAAACAACTGCAGTCCCGCCGCGGCGGGTTCGTCCGGCAGTTGACGGACTCAGGATGACAGACGCCTCCAACTTGAGTCGGGGTTAAAGCATATGGGACGTAGCCGCAAGTACAGAAGTTCAGGCGTGATTCCCAAAACGGATCGCCTGCCTGACAGGACAGAGGCCCCTTCCTCGAAAGGAACTTTCTCGATAGCCGAAGCGTTGGTGTGGATTACATTAGCAATTCTTGTTGCTTTTTCCCTCGTAACCCTTGTCTATCCGATGGCCCGAGCTTTCTATCGTTTTGAAATCAACTACAACGAAGGGTGGAACCTTTACGTTACCCAAGCCGCGATGCAGCATCGCGGCTTGTACCCTGCGATGCGTACCTCGACCCCTGCTGTCAGTTATCCATTCCTTTCGTTTTACCTGGTTGGATTTGTGTCGCATTTTACCGGCGATTACTTATTGACGGGTCGTTTGATTTCTCTCGTCGCGCTGCTCGTCTCGTGCGTTCTGGTAGGACTCACTGTTAAGAAGCTGACTGGCGGTTGGGGGCCGGCGGTTTTTGGAGGCGTGTTTTGTCTCGGCCTCTTTTGCGCACGAATGCCAAACTACGTGGGGATGGATGATCCGCAAATGCTCGCCCATCCATTTTTCCTTTTCGGCTTGTGGCTCTATTTGCAGGCCCCTCCCAGCACGATACGGATCGCTGGGATCACCACTCTTTTTATTCTGGGAGGCAACATTAAGCACAATCTCCTCCCCGCTCCTGTTTCGGTACTCTCCGACTTTTTCACAACCTCCCTAAGCAAAGCAGTTCGATTCATGGCCTTTGGAGTTCTGTTCTTGGCCTTGTCGATCGTAGTCAACATGCTGGTCGGCGGTCCATCCTTCATTTCTAATATGCTGAGTCCAAGACCTTACTCACTCGTGGGTGTTCGCGACGGGTTTTTTGGGTTTTATTCTCCACTCGGGCTGCCCCTGGCAGTTTCTGCCTTTTGGTCAATCTGGCAGCTTCAAAACCGGCAGGCGCGTGTGATCTCCTTCTATTTTTTCTCGTCGTTACTGATTGGCGCGGCCTTTGCCGGAGGCGCGGGGGTCAACGCCAACACGTTTTTCGACAACTTCTTTGCTATGTCGATCATTATGGGTGCTTGCCTGGATTCGTTGTGGAAAGCTCCAGTCCCCAGTTTGGGAAAAGGCGGTCGGTGGAGATTCCTGGTGCCTGTCTTGCTTTATTCGACGGTGATCATGGTGTATGTCCCGCGGAGCGTCGACATTCCAAAATTGCTTTCCGAGCTGCCCTTGCGGGGGAGGATGTTTGACCAGGAGGTATCATTCCTGGTCGCGCAACCGGGACCTGCCATCTGTGAGAGCTTGATTCTGTGTTACGACGCGGGTAAGCCGTATACTGTCAATCCGTTTGGCCTCGGCATCCGCGCGAGACTTCGGGGAGGGAACAATAACGGGCTCGTGAGTTGGATCGCTGCGAAAAAATATGGGGCTATCCAAACCGAAACTCCAGTGACTCAGAAGCCAAGCGCGCGGTTCCCGGACGATGTGCTTGACGCCATAGATCGATATTACGTCGAGGCGCTCAAGGGTCCCAATTGTCATATCTACGTCCCCCGCGTCGAACCACCGAGTGCCTTAAACCCGCATTAACAGTCGGGCACTCCACTTTGAGGGTTCAATAGCTCCCCCTCCTCGGCTGAGGAGGGGGTGGTGGGTGCGGGAGCAAGCGCAGGTCAATCCGTCGGCTGACGGGCCCCCTCCTTATCAAGGAGGGGAATCACGAGGAACCACATGCATGTCCCCTATTTTGATTTGAAGAAACAATTCTCAAGCCTTCGCAATGAGATCAGGGAGGCCCTGGATCGAGTGTGTAGTAACGCGTCATTTATCCTGGGCGAAGAGGTTAGTGAGTTTGAGAAGGAATTTGCCGCCTATTGCGAAGTCAAATATTGTGTCGCTTTGAACTCCGGCACAAGCGCCCTGCACTTGGCCTTGCTGGCTTTGGGAGTTAAGCCGGGCGACGAAGTGATCACCACTTCGAACACGTTCATCGCCACCGCCGAAGTCATCTGTTACACAGGCGCCAAGCCGGTGTTTGTGGACATCGACCCGAAGACGGGTAATCTGGACCCCGCCCTGATCGAGCGGGTCATAACCGGCCGGACCAAGGCCATCCTTCCGGTTCATTTGTACGGACGCCCTGCCGATATGGACGCGATCTTGGGAATCGCGCGAAAACACGGGTTGGTGGTCATTGAGGATGCTTGCCAAGCTCATGGCGCCCGCTACCGGGGCAGGCGCGTGGGAAGCATTGGCGACACTGCTGCCTTCAGCTTTTATCCGAGCAAGAATCTAAGCGCCTACGGTGAAGGCGGAGCGCTCACGACGAATGACGCAGGAAGCGCCGAACTCGCACGCTCGCTGCGCAACCATGGCCAGAGTGGCCCCTACACTCATGAAAGGATCGGCTACAACTATCGTATGGACGGATTTCAGGGCGCTGTCTTACGGGTGAAGCTGAAGCGGCTGGAACAATGGAACGCGCGCCGAAAGGAAATGGCCGCTCTCTACCGCAGTGTGTTGAAGGGCGCCAACGTGGAGATTCCGCTGGATGATCCGCGAGATGAAAGGGTGTACCACCTGTTCGTGGTTTACGTTGAGCGACGTGATGCCGTGCGCGCGGCTCTCGAAGCGCGCGGAGTCCATACCGCCATCCACTATCCTCGTCCCGTGCCTTTGCAGCCCGCCTTCGCTGCGCTCGGATTTGGACCCGGCAGTTTCCCTCATGCGGAGCGCGCCTGCGAGCGAGTTTTGAGCATGCCGTTCTTTCCCGAAATGACGGATGAGCAGGTGCGCTATTCTGGTGAACAACTCGCCGACGTTGTAGGAGGGCTCCCGCGATAGCGGGAATCCAACTCTTTCTGAGCGGCTGTGAAGGGGATTTCCATCTGCCCCACAGGTCTCGCTTTCTTGAAGTGTTCTGCGCCATCGGCATCCTGTTCCCATGTGTTTTCAATGAGTTAGAAGAATGCCGGGGACATGCGGGCGCGCGCATGAGTGTGGCAATGTGGCACACTCCGCGGTTCGCCGGCGTAAGAGTACGCTACCTTACTAGCCCATACAAGCCAAGAGCAAAAGACAACTGCGGACCCGCCGCGGCGGGTTCGCCCGCCAAAAAACGGCGGCTCAGAGTGACAGGCGTGCGGAGATTCTTCGCCCGCAGCGAGCCAGGTGAGGGGTTGCTTGGTAATGTGGGCCTATGTGATCCCTCCTCATCGTGCAAGTGACCCCTCACCCGGCCCGCGTCCCGATGAAGTGCATCGGGATCGCGGTCCACCCTCTCCCCTCGGGAGAGGGCAAGCGCCAATTGCGATGCACTCCGTTTCTGACATCACGGATAGCCGTTTTCGGCTATGCACACTCAGGATGACAGTCTTGCAAGTCTGCCGCATCCGGCCAACCTGCCCGAAGCGCAGCCCGCCGAGATCCGTGTTGTTTCCTGGGTACTTTCGTGCTAGAGATTAGAATTCAAAACTGATACACCATAATGCAGGAAACCGCTCATTCTCTTGCGCGCATGGACCTCATGAATCCTGAAATCGTTTCTCCCACGCAGCCGGTTCCCACCGGCGTGGCCGGAACCAAGGCCGGCGAGGCGCGGACTTCGCTTCTTAGCCGGGCCTTGCTTGCCCTAGCCGTGCTATTCGTGGTGGTACGAGCGCTGCCCATCCTGAGCTTTCCAATGGGTCGGGATCAAGCAACTTACTTGGTGGTTGGAAAGGGCCTGCTAGAAGGCAAGCAACTGTATCGGGACCTCTGGGACATCAAGCCCCCGGGAATTTTCATCGTGTACGCTGGTATCGCGAAGCTTTTCGGCAGGGCAATGTGGTCGGTGGCAATGGTGGATATCCTCTTGTTGCTTCTGATCTCCTACCTCCTTTTTCGGTTCACTGAGCCCTACCTAGGCCGCGCCGGCGCCGCGCTCGCGGTGATGGTCCATGCTTCCATGCATGGCGAGATGGCATATTTTTGGATTACTCAACCCGAAACGTTTCAGGTGGCCTGCGTATTGGCTGGTTACTTGCTCATGAAACGCCGTGGACGGTGGTGGGAGGCGAGTTCTTTTGTAGCGGGGCTTTTGCTTGGTTATGCGTGCTGGCTTAAATACAATGGGGTTGCATTCCTGCCCTTTCTTCTCTTCCTGCCTTTTCTCGACACGAGTGGTCTTGACCGAGAGCCGCCTCGGGTTTCCCTCTCAATCCCCTGGCGGAACTGGCTGGCGAGGGCCGCCCTTCTACTGGCGGGGCTCGCTGCTGCCATTGGCATTGTGCTGGCGTGGATCGTGTTCAAGGGTGCCTGGCCTGCTATGAAGGAAGCGCAATTTGAGCTCCTACCACGCTACGCGGCCATGGCCGTTCAGCGTAGACCGCACTACTTGCTCTCGGTCTTTGCTCGAACAAACTATTTTTTGGGGGAGTGGAACCTATGGGCCACTTTGGCGGGACTTCTGGTGGCGTGGATGCGCCGGGACTTGAGGCGGTTCGCCCCGGTCTTCCTTGCCGCCCTTACCGCCTATGCCGCCGTGGTGATGCAGGTTCGTTTTCATGATTACTACTTTCAGACCTGCTACCCTTTCTTCGCCGCAATATGGGCGTACCTCGTGGTCAGCATCTATGAGGGCACTTGTGTCCTGGCAAGAAATCTCAGGCAACGGGGCTGGCGGCTCGCTGCTGGACTGGTTTGGATTGTCTTTGCCGAGGGCGTTTTCTGGCCCCTTCCGGGGGAATTTAACAAGCTGACGATGCGGTATGAAGAACTGCGCGAATGGCGAGCTGACCCTGAGACCTTTTACTCGAACTACCCGCGACAGTTGCCAGTCGAGTTTCTACGCGGGCAATTCGACGTTATTCACTACCTTGAAAAGAATGGCAGGCCAAGCGATGGCGTTTACCTTTGGAGTGCTGACTGCGCGATTTACTACCTGTCTGGCCATCAGCCGCCGACCCGGTTCCTTTCCGACTCACACATGATGTCTCTCTGGTCCCCAGTTTCCTGGCGGGAAGAGTTGATGCGGGATCTGAGAAATGCTCAGCCGCGTTTCATCGTTGTGGCACGCGGTGACCAGCTACCCTTTCTTACGTATGTGAACCTGGACTCCGAAAATTATCTCAAGATCTTTCCGAAGCTCGAATGCTTTATCACTGAAAACTACGAGCCCGTCGCCGACTTTGACAGTTTCATCGTTTACCGGCGGAATGGGCACACTTGAAATATCCGGCAAGGAGGCTGCGGGGTTCAGCGAGGATCCCAAGAAATCGGGTTGTCGCGCAGGATGGCTAGCGCTTGCTGTGCGCGGAACATTGTTAAAGATGCTTAATATCGAGTATTGCTTCATCCTCGCCGCCGTGGTCGTGGCATTCGCTTTTCCCACCTTCGCGTCCAACTTTTTTGCCGCGGTGGAGCGCCGCTTCCTGAGGCTCGCGCGGCGGAAAAGGTGGGCCGTGCTCGTGGTGGGACTGAGCGCCTTGGGCCTGCGCGCGGCATTACTTCCGCTTTTTCCGATCCCCAAGCCGACTGTGCATGACGAATTCGGCTACCTGCTGGCCGCGAACACCTATGCCCAGGCTCACCTCACTAATCCTCCCCATCCCATGGGGGTGCATTTCGAAACCTTCAGCATCATTCAACGGCCCACCTACCAATGTTTTGCGCAACCCGCGCAGGGCATGATCCTGGCCGCCGGCAAGGTCATCGCCGGACACCCTTTCTGGGGGACATGGTTCAGCGTGGGCGTGATGTGTGCCGCCCTCTGCTGGATGTTGCAAGGCTGGCTGCCAGCGGGCTGGGCGATGCTGGGAGGGTTGCTCGCCATTCTGCGTTACGGGGCGACCAGTTACTGGGCCAATAGTTATTGGGGAGGGCTGCCGGGGGCCATTGGGGGCGCGTTGGTTCTGGGGGCGCTGCCGCGCATCCAGCGCTCGCCGCAAGCCAGGCATGCGCTGGTCATGGGCGCCGGCCTGGCGATTTTGGCCAATAGCCGTCCCTACGAGGGCTTTGCCTTCAGCCTGCCCGTCGCCGGGGCGCTCCTGATCTGGGTACTAAAGAAGGATCGGCCTGAGTTGCGAGTTGTTGCCCGGCGCGTTGTGGCGCCGCTGGCGCTCGTTCTTGCTCTCACCGGCGGCGCCGTGATCTATAACAACTGGCGTGTGACGGGCAACCCTTTGCGCCTGCCGTACCAAGTCGATCTGGAAGCCAACGCGGTGGTGCCTTACATGATTTGGCAAAAACTCAGACCTGAGCCGCGTTACCACCACGAGGTTATGAGGGAGATGTTTGCCCTACAAGCACCCCCGGCATACTATCGGGCCCGGGGGCTGGCGGGGCTTGAGTTCAAGGCAGATCGGCTGTGGCGTTTCTTCCTGGGCCCTGCCTTAACCCTGCCCTTCCTGATGCTGCTCTTCGTGTTCCCCAGAGATTTCTCCTGGAGCAATATCAGCAGGCGAAAACGCTTCCTGCTGATTGCCGGTGCGGCGTTCCTAATAGCTGTCGCTCTGGACTCGTTCTGGGAGCCCTATTATGCTACGCCACTCACCGAATTGATTCTGTGCCTGGGACTGCTGAAGTTGCGTCGCACCTGGCGCCATATCAGCAAGCGAACCCGCTTCCTGCTGATTGCCGGTGCGGCGTTCCTAATAGCTGTCGCTCTGGACTCGTTCTGGGAGCCCTATTATGCTACGCCACTCACCGAATTGATTCTGTGCCTGGGACTGCTGGCGATGCGCCGCCTGCAATTTTGGCGGTGGGGGAGCAAACGCGTAGGACTATTCCTTACGCGGGCCATTCCCGTGATCTGCGTCCTGACGTTCGTGCTGCGCCTTGCCGCCCAACCTCTGCATATACCGCTTTCTATCTCCTATGTGCCGGCGTGGGACCAGACGCCTCGCAGCGAATTCGGGAGGGCTCGCGTGTTGGCGGCGCTCGAGCGGCTTGCAGGGCGGCAACTGGTCATCGTGCGCTACGCGCCCAACCACGATGTCTTTAACGAATGGGTTTACAATGAGCCGGATATCGAAACTGCCAAGGTTGTTTGGGCGCGCGATATGGGACCGGCAGAGAACCAGGAACTCCTCGACTACTTCAAAGACCGTCAGGTGTTCCGGCTCGAGGCGGATGACAATCCTCCGAGACTGTCTGCATACAAGGGCCCTCCCGCTATGGGCGGACAGGTGAAGGAGAGCGGGAGATAAGGACTCCGAGGAGCGAATGAAGCCAAAACGATCGCTTCTGGCCAAGGCAGCGGATTTCATAACCTTTCCTCTGCGCGCCGTAACCCTTTTTCACCAAGATAAATGGGGATTCTCGTGCTTGGCGTCAGAGAGGTACGACTATGTTTCTCGTGAGGTACGGGGCTATTGCCTGGACGTGGGCTGCGGTTACCACAACCGGTTCGTGAATGAATGGTTGGAAGGAAACGGACGGGGAATCGACGTCTTCCAGTATGAAGGCTTGAGCAAAGAGCAGATCGTCGACGACATTACCCGCTTCCCATTTGACGACGCCTCCTTCGACTCCGTAACGTTTATAGCGAACCTAAACCACGTACCACGATCATGGCGCGACCGTGAGCTGGCCGAGGCGTATCGGTGCCTAAGGCCCGGTGGGAACGTGATTGTGACCATGGGGAATCCGTTGGCTGAGATCGCAATTCACAAGGTCGTTGAGTTTTATGATCGATTTTTCGCGACCCATGTCGATATGGATGCCGAGAGAGGAATGGGCGACGAGGAAGCGTATTATCTGCTGGATTCTGAAATCATTTCACGGTTGCAGGAGGCTGGTTTTGTGGACTTATCTAAGAGGTACTTCTGGAGCCAATATTGCCTGAACCACCTGTGGGTTGGCCGCAAACCTAACAGGGCCGAGCAAAAGGACCGTTGATGCCGCACCGGGCATGCCGAGGTGTTCGACCGTTCGCTGATATCTATAATCGGGAATTAAATTTCCCCATAAGATAGCGTCAAGCCTGAATGGATTCATTGTTCAATCACCGACGTAGGTATCCCTGTTGATCCCCAGCATGCTGAGAAAAACTGACGAAAAGAGTACCTCCACACCAACGAGGAGCAAAAGGGAAGAGAGGAACACCGTCCGGACAGGCTGCAGCAGGCCGAACCCTGCGGCGGCCCAGTGCGAGAAAACGATGGCGTCGCCGGTAAAGCCAGCGGCGGCCAAAGCGGCCCCGAGGAGCAAGCCGTATTCCAACTTAACGCGCTTCAGAAAGCGTGCCAGCCTCTTCTGATTGGGCGCCAGCTTTTCCGTGTAGCAGAACATCTTCACGAAAAGACCGATGGAGATGATGTGAATTCCCACCAGCGCTAGCATTATCGCCAGGGCCATGGTGTGGATGTCGAGGCCGACTTTCCCCGCCGTGCGCAGGCCTGGTAGCAGCCAGAAGACTAAGCCGAACCCGGAGGTCACCAGAACGGCCCCCGGAAGCAAAAATAACCAGTTGGGCGCGTACAGCAGGATGAAGCGCAAATGCCGCCACCCGTCATGGAAGGTCCGCAGGTGCGGCGGACGCCCTCGCCCGTCAGGCCACATGGTGATGGGAACATTCGTTATTCTGGCGCCCAGCTTTGCTGCCTTGATCAACAATTCGGAGGCAAATTCCATCCCCGTGGTTCGCAAGTCAAGACGGCGGGAGAGGTCCTTGGTGAGGCCTCGCATCCCACAGTTGATGTCCTTCACGCCGGCGTCAAAGAAGAGGTTGAGAAGGGCGGAAAGTACGGGTGTGCCAATATACCGGTGATGCCACGTCATGGCTCCGTTCTTGATTTCGCCCCGGAATCGATTGCCCACGACAAACTCGTAGCCCTCACGCCACTTGGACACAAAGCGCGGTAGTTCTGAGAAATCATGGCTGCCGTCAGCATCGCCCATCACAATGAACTCACCCTGCGCCTCTTCCAGCCCCCGCCGTAGCGCACTACCATAGCCTTTCAAGGGGGCTTTAACCACCCGCGCGCCGTGTTCCCTAGCGATCTCCGCCGACGCGTCGGTACAACCATTGTCAACCACCAAGACCTCTCCCCGAACTTTGGCCGCCTGCAAGCCTGCGAAGGCCTGGTCCACGCAAATGGCAATCGTTTGCGCCTCGTTCAGGCAGGGGATCACCACCGAAACCTCGACGGCTGCGGAAGGCGGCGCTAGTCGGCCGCTTGGCTTTGAGTTTGGCGTTCCGGCGGAGTCAATCATGTTGTTTAGGCGATTGCACCTCCAAAACGGAGTCCGGCAGGGCAGGATACGGCGACAACCGGGGAGGCGCAAGGTCCGGCTCCGCAAGCCACACGCGTCGGTGCGGGAAGTAGCGGATTAACTCGGCATTTTCGGAGTCGTCCATGTCACGCGCCCACACCACTTTGGCTTTGTCAATATCCGCCATATTATACACCCATTCATTATCCGAATTATGATATTGATTATATCGGACAATAACGAGCTGATCTCCCGCCAATCCTTCTAGCTGTGCCAGGGCCCGCGCGCGGTCCAGGTTTTGGAAATTCTCGGAATCCCAGGTGTGGCTCCATTCGACTGGGGTGGGAATGTGCAATTGGGGCGCGGCGGCGCGCAGCAGGAACAGCAAGACGCAGATGGCCGGTATCGCCCGCACCAATCCCAGACCAACCGCCTTTCCGCGCCAACTCCAAAGCCGCAAGTACCGCATGGATTGCAACACTAGGGCATAGATCGCAGCCGTCATGGGCGCCGCGTAGTGGGGGACGAAATAGATGGGCAGCGCCAACCCTACATAAGTAGCGCCGCACACTCCCACGAGAAAGCCCGTCTTGCCCGTGAGCGCTTTGCGAAGAAACTGCCGCGGATTGAAGGCGAGTAACACCACCAGGGGCAGCGCCAGCACCGGCCCGAGGAAGAAACGGTAGATATCCGAGACCTTCTCCGCCAACAACTTGAAGGGGTGCCTGCGGGCGTGATAATAAAAGAACATCTGCCATCCATGCAGATAGAATTTCTCAAGCACCGCGTGATGATACACGTGCTTGAGGTTGAGAGGTTGCCAGGGAAAATATGGCACGGCAATGTAGGTGTCGAGATTGACCTGGTAAGGGATGCGGAAGGGGCTACCCGTGACCCTCCAAAAAAAGTAGGCCATGCCCGCTGCCGTGACCGCCAGGAGCAGAGCCAGGGGCAGGACAATTCGTGAAAGCAATTGCCCCCAGGGCGGGCGCTTTTTTCCCAGAATCCACACTAAAGCCGCCACCCCGATCGGAATACCGAAGAACAAGCTTTCGTAGGGCCGGGTGTTGGCGAGGAGTGCCAAACCCAGGCCCATCAACAGGGCCTCCCGCATGCGCGCGCGCCGCTTGATTCTAGGCAATGCTCCCAGGACGAGCGCTCCGCCGATTGCGGGGAGCGCTCCTCCACAGTAGCTGTTAACCCAATACGTGTAGGATGCCAACCGCATCGCGGCCAGCAATCCACCCAGTAGAGCCCAACCCGGAGGCAACCAACCCTGCAACATCCAACAGATCGCCGCGCACATGGCGCCAGCGCTGAGCCATACACCGATCCAAGGGTTCCCTGCAATGACCTGGCCCAAGGCCATGACTAAGCCCTGAGCGGCATAATACATCGGCATGTAAGTGGGTTTCTGATTGATGTGGATACTCTCAAAGTGGATCCACATCGGATGAGTCGGATTCGCAAGGCGGCCGTGCGCGAAGGTGTCCGCTGCCAGCAGATAGCCGAAATCGTCATGAAAACCCGGCTTAGGGACCGGCACGTTGGGCAGCAGGGCCGCGCGTATTGCCAAAGCCAAGACGGCTACCAGGAAGACCGCCAGAGCGCGCCTCCGTGCCAAGCGGCCCAGGTGTTGTTCCGCTGCCTTTAACCACCCAGAGGGGAAGCTGCGAAGGAAATACGCACCTACGATCAGGATCGCCACCAGACAATACTCGAGGAAGAAGAACATGCTACCCCCACCGGGACTCTCCAGAAACTCGATGAACTAGTCGTTTCAGTTGAGCAATTTAGGCCGAGCGGACCAGAAGGCGCCTTACCTGGTTTTTGCGCCCCTGGAACCTCCTCGGCACTGTTGACCCCTGATCCCCGGAGGGGATCGATACAGTAGCCGGGGGCAACGCCCCCGGAAAACGCCCCCCCCCACCAGGTCCGACCCTGAAAGGGTCGAATTCGGGTGGCGTTATGCCGGTCTTGCGTCCCGCGGCTCAGGGTAGTACGACCCCTCCAGGGTCGGGGAACGAGCCTGGCGCCTTCCGGGGGCGTTGCCCCCGGCTACTATCTTGTGCCCTTGCAGGGCACGAAAAACCTATCCCGGATCGACGATGACATCAGGCGAATGGGGAGCAGTTTAGCACGAAGTTTCAGTTGGACCCCCATGGCCGGTGAAATCAGGGTTTCGCAGGTAAACCCACAAAAGCGCCACAAGCGCAAGAGCGGAGATGAACATCCCAGCCAGCAGACCCTGCTGGCGGTAGTAATAGAGTATTACGTGTTGACCCCGTTCAGCGTACACGGCCCGGAAGAGCTGATTGGCGCGCAGCACCGGTACTTCCCGGCCATCAATCCTCGCGTGCCAATTGGAATCGAAACGGTCCAGCAGGACGACGTACCCCGGTCGCGAGAGATGGGCGGTCAGTATCACCCTATTGGGCTGCCGTTCCGTGACTTCAACCCGACCTGCGGGACCAGAGCCCTGGACGGCGAGAGAGGCGCCAGGGTCTGCGGCCAAGATCACGTTTTCCGAGGCATCGAATGCCGGTGTGGCCATCTGCGAGAGCGTCTCGAGCGGGCTGGTCGTGAAAATGGATGTGCCCGCCACGTAGGCACGAGGCACAAAGTAAAGGTTCTCATACAGGTAGCTCGGTTGCGGAGAACCGTTGAAGACTTCGCTGACAAGTCTTGCGCCTGAAATATCTCGGGTTGGGCGAATGATGTACTTCACATTAGTGCGACCCAGCAGGCAGTCGATCCGCAGAGCGTCTGGAGCTTGGCGAAGGATGTAAATCCATACGTCGTAAAGAAACGGAGGTAGTGAGCGATCGTCGAAATCCAGGTTCAGGCTTCCCTCGATATGTTGGACCATTGATCCCGTGGCCAATACGAGTTTCTGCCGAAATACCCCCTGCGCGATAGGTGGAATCGTCGCGGCCTCGGGGATGGATTGGAAATTGACGTATCCCTGAAGGTCGCTCGATGGGGCGGTAGAAAAGCGGGTCAGCGAAGCGACGCGGTAGGTCCCCGGCGAGCCTTCGAACCGGGACACAACGGGAGGCACATATTCATAGAAGCTGGGAGGAACCGAGGGGTTGGCGCGGAAGCCCGCCGCAACAAGCTGGATCATCCCAAGAATAGCGAAAATTGGCACGCCAATACGTGCCCAGTGCTTGTTCTGTATGAGGCCGGTTAGGAGCAGGAACCCGGCGAGAAGGAAGCCGGCGACTCCGGGCAGGTAAAGTCGCAACATGCCTTCCAGGAACTGCGCCATTTGGGAGGCTTCATTCGCCGAACTGCCCTTTCGGAGCAGCGCCCACTCCGTGGGTCGCAGAGCGAGATTTGGCACAACGCAGGCAGCCGTCCAAATCAACAGGCAGCACCCCAGCAAGAACCCTAGTGGCAGGAGGGCACGGCTGCGCCGAGCCTGCCAGCAGGCAGCTTCTCCCCGGAGTGCATCCAATCCCCATCCGGCGAGGATCGCGACGAGCATAACAAAGGGGACCAGCAGCTTTACGGGAAACCGCACCAGGGAGAGTAACGGGACGAGCAGGTAAGCGAGGGAAAAGAGCGGTGTAAAGTGGCCGAAGGCGAGCAGGAGAATCAAAATCGCGGCCCCGGCCACAAAGTTACGGCGGCGGGCCCGTCCGAAGGCCCAGCCGGCCAGGGCGAAGAACAGCGGCACGAACCCCATGAAAACGGAGATGAAATAGGGGGCGCTGCCGTCATCCGCAATGGCATTCCAACTCGTCGGCGAGATCAAGGCGGGCCCGTAGAAGTCAGGCACCAGCATTTCCATCAACAAGAGAGGGTGGAGAGACCAATTGGACGTCTCGCCGGACCGCAAACCCTGCGCTCCCCGGTATGAGCTGCTCAAGAACTCTATCGAAGGCAGAAACTGGACGGCGCACAGCGCCAGCATGAGGCACCCAACCAGTGTGAATCCGGCTAAGATCCGCAGATTTGACCGAGACATCAAGGGGCGCCGCGTCCCTGCAAGGTAGAGCGCATACGCCAGGCACAAGATGAAGGTGGTGATCAGGGTGAACGGCTCAGCGGCGAGGAACTGCAATGAGAAAACCAGCGTCAAGAGAATCCACGGGCGAGCCGTTCGACCCTGAACGGCCCGGTCCGTGGCGAGCAGCGCCCAGGGCATCCAGGCCGCGCAGGCTGCGTGGTTGTAAAGATTGCCCAGCGACAGCAGGGGGCCGCTGAAGGCAAAGACGAATCCGGCAAAGAAAGCGGCCTGGCGGCTCTGTCCCCAGCGCCGCGCCAGGAGGAATGTGCCGATACCGGCCAGCGCGAAATGCACGACGTAAAACAGAGGGTAAGCGAAAACGATTGGAAGAAGGATGATGAAGAGCGTGTAGGGATAGAAAAACAGCAGGTTTGGGTTCTCCAGCAGCGGCTGTCCACAGTTCAAGTAAGGATTCCAATAGGGCAATTCGCCGTGCCGGCACATTTGTTGAATGAAGCGGGCGCAGGGATACGTGTAATTGGAGATGTCGCGAAAGAAGAGCATGGAAGGAGTAAAGATGACCTTCCAAAACAGGGCCAGCGAGACGAGCGCGAGGATGGCCGCCAACGCCAAATCAACGCGGTCAAGCGGCTCCCCAACTTTCGCGGAGGGGTCCGAGGCTGGGTCAGCCTTGGCGTGGGAATTGAGTGACGTGTTGGGACGCATAGTGGTCAGAGGCGCGACGCGCCGCAGGGGCTCTGGAGTGCGGCAGCTTGCTGCCGCTTTGATCCGGCGAGCTTGCTCGCGGCCTCACCTGCCCAAGCACCGCGCACGGGTGCGCGGCCAGCAAGCTGGCCCTGCCGAGCGGGACAAAGCGGCAGCAAGCTGCCGCACTCCAGACCAATCACACTACCGTATCTTACCTTCTTTGCGGCGTTAAAGAATGGTACTTTTGTAAGCGGAGGTTGACCCATGCATGCAGTCCGATTCCACGAGCACGGCGACATTGATGTGCTGAAATACGAAGAAGCGCCGCAGCCAAAAATCCAGGCCCACGAAGTGCTTGTGAAGGTGAAGGCTTGCGCTTTGAATCATCTGGACCTTTGGCTCCGGCAGGGGGTCGGCGATTGGCAGCTACCACTCCCTCATATTGTGGGCAGCGACATTTCCGGAGAAGTGGCGGAAGTGGGCTCGCAGGTCAAGCGTGTGAAGGCCGGTGAGCG
>Ga0208036_1000183_pt1 | contig 45379 bp, 40 predicted proteins | sample June2015DPH_11_1_2_FD_184706 | JGI IMG/M metagenome (GOLD analysis project Ga0208036, IMG submission 184706) | Peatland microbial communities from SPRUCE experiment site at the Marcell Experimental Forest, Minnesota, USA - June2015DPH_11_100... | ecosystem: Environmental > Terrestrial > Soil >...
GATAGTCCGTGGCGTAGTCGAGGTATTTCGCCCCGGTCTGGTCGGCAGCAAACATCATGGTGATGGGCATGGCGGGAAGGGAGTCCACCGACTGCCCTTGCAACATGGCGAGGACACGCTCGCGACTATTCATACACTCCTGCCTCGCGCGCCTGGTCAGCAGATCGCAGGGGCGGTTCGCGAACCGCCCCTACCAATTTATCTTCCCCCGCCGATGGAGATAAGCCCTCCGCTGTAATCGGCCACAACCTGCCTTCCCGGCGGGACGACCAGGAATTCCTTTTGGTCCCAGACCCCATCCACCAGTCGCTGGAACATGCCGAGGTCACCGGCGAGTTTTTCGAACTTCCATCCCCGCTTGGCAGCTTCTTCGCGCGCGTCGCGCGCAAAGCTTTCGTCCGGCCCCACCCCCATCTCGATGTAGGTGAACTGGCTGTAATTCTTTGTCAGGTCGCCCAACTCGCTCCAGAGATACTTGGCATTCTCTTCGCCGTAGCGCGCCACAAGGTCTTCGTAGTTTTGACCGACGCCCAGTATTTTCCCCACGGAAAGCTGGCTGAGCTCGCCATCCGCCTTGCCGCGCTCCATCCATCCAGTCGTCATGAAGTAGACACCGGGGTGGTTGTTGAAGTAATCCAAGTAGCGCCCCGAGCTGCCGAGGAAAAGGGTGATGCAATCGTGGGCGCGAGGAATAACGAGGGGGTATTTGCCGGCAGTCAACCCAACCACACCGTTGTTGCAGAGGCCGTACCCGAGCAGCACGGCCTCGTATTTGGGGTCGTCCACACGCTCCAGCGCGGCCTGCAGGCGCGCTCGCATGCCCTCGCTGCCGATGTCGTGCAGACCCTTAGGAAGGAACTCCACATCCACGGTGTTCGGGGAACGCGCCACCACCGAGCAAAACTCCCGGTAGAAGATCTCGCAAGTGATCAGCTTCAGCCGCATTCCCATTCTCCGGCAGGGATTCCGCCTCTCCTTGTAGCCTATCCAGCCAGGGCAATTCGCGTTCCTGGATTCTCAAACCGCCGCTTTGACGCCCCCCTCAGTTCCCGGATCACGGCTACAACAGCCCGTCGCGCGCGCAGGCGGGGATTGTTCTCGCCAGTCTCGAGGGATGGAAGTGTGAAATGGATCTCGGGAATCACTTGCCCCTTTCTCGCCTTCAACGCCCCGGCCACAAGAAAGGGGCGAAGGCGTTGGCCCGTATAAAAAGTCATTGATTTTGATACTGGAAGTCGGTTTATCATAGGACGGTCGGCGCTAAGAATAGCAAGATATCACGCCTGGGTCTTGATTGCAGCACTCTTCGGGCCAGAAAAATCACCCTGGGGGGAAGGTCCTATGACATTGCGTCCTCTTGGGGTATGCTTATAACTTGCATAAATTCAAACATTAGCGCGAATTAGAACAACCATGTATAGTTTCTTTCCTGGTGCATTCTGAAAAAAGGAATTCAATCCCATGAGCCTCAGTCAACTTGCTCGAACTATCAAAGAATCAGTGACTTTGAAGCTGAATGAGACCGCTGCCCTGCTCCGGGAAAAGGGCGAGCCAGTGATTCATCTGGGCGGCGGCGAGCCCAAGAGTAAAGCGCCCATCGACGCGGTAATCAACTGTACATCCGTGCTGAATACCGGTGATATCCGTTATACGCCACCGGATGGCATTCCGGCACTCAAGAAGGCCATCATTCGATATACCGAGGAGCGCTACAACAAAATCATCTCGGCGGATAATGTGATCGTCTCTGGTGGAGCCAAGCAGGCGATTATGGTATTGCTCCACGCCATCCTCGACCCGAAGGACGAAGTCATTTTCCCGGCCCCCTATTGGGTGAGTTACCCGGAGATGGTGAAACTCGCGGGCGGCGTCCCGGTGGCCATCACGCCCGAGGACGGCAGCTTCCATCCTACGCTGAGAGAGATTGCCGAGGCCGTGGGCTCCTATACGAAGGCGATCATCATTAATAGCCCGAATAATCCCTCAGGTGCAATGTTTTCGAAAGATTTTATTGCCGAAATAGTTGAGTTCTGCGAAAAGAAGAGCCTCTACTTGATCATGGATGATATTTACAACCGACTGGTCTTTGAGGGCAAGAGTGCTCCCATCTGCTACGACTACATGGAGGCGCCCTTCGAGCAATCCAAGCTCGTGGTCATCAACGGCGTGTCGAAGATGTACGCCATGACCGGCTTCCGCATCGGCTGGGGCATTGCCAACAAGGAACTGGTGGAAGCCATGGCGACCCTCCAATCGCAGCAGACCTCCGGCCCCTCGGCGCCCTCACAATGGGCGGCGGTGGGGGCCTTGAACGGCGTGCAGTCCTCCGTCGAGAACTTGCGCATGACCCTGGAGAATAACCGCAACGTGATGATCGAGCGCCTGCGAGCCATCGAGGGCGTCAAGGTGACCAAGCCGGATGGCACTTTCTATTGCTTCCCCGACTTCAGCGCCTATATGAAGGATTCGCACAAGCTGGCGAATTTCCTTCTCAATAAAGTCCGCGTCGTTACCGTTCCAGGCAAGGAATTCGGCTTCGAAGGTCATCTGAGGCTAAGCTACTGCGGCGCCATCCGGGAGATCATGGAAGGGCTGGAGCGTATCCAGTGGGCGCTGGACCCGACCTCCGCAAACGAACTCTACCTGGGCGACCGCAAGCTGGTGAGGGACTGGCTATGAATATCTACCTCGACATTCAATCTCCCGCTGTGCAGGAAGCTGGCACGCTCGCCAGCGACTACGGCCTGCAGAATCACGGCCTGACGAACCTGCGCCGGGTCTACTGGAACCTGCCGACTCCCGCTCTCTACGAGGAGAGTGTGTTCCGATCGGAAGCTCGGCTCACCCACCTCGGTCCCTTGGTGGTGAGCACCGGCAAGCACACGGCGCGAGCCGCTCCCGACAAATTCGTGGTCCGCGAACAAGCCACCGAGGACAAGATCTGGTGGGGGCAGTACAACCGCCCCTTCACCGGCGAGAACTTCAGCGCTCTGCTGGCTCGCTTGCAGGGCTATTTGCAGGGCAGGGACGTATTCGTGCAGGATTGTCATGCGGGCGCTGACCCCGAGTACAGCCTGCCCATCCGCATTATCACGGAAAAAGCCTGGCACAGCCTGTTCGCGCGCGCCATGTTTCTGAAGATTCGGAACCAGGATGCGCTCAAGAAACACATCCCCGAGTTCACCGTCATCGCCGTGCCCGGCTTCCTTGCTTCGCCGCTGATTGATGGCACGCGCACGGAGACGTTCATCATCCTCAATTTCCGTGAGCGGCTCGCCGTCATCGGAGGCACGAGCTACGCAGGTGAAATTAAGAAGACCATCTTCACCGTGCTCAATTTCCTCTTGCCGCTGGAGGGCGTGCTCTCCATGCACTGCTCGGCCAACGTCGGCCCGGAGGGCGACGTGGCCATCTTCTTCGGCCTCTCCGGCACCGGCAAGACTACACTTTCCGCTGACCCCAAGCGCCACCTGATCGGCGACGATGAGCACGGCTGGAGCGATAACGGCGTGTTCAACTTCGAAGACGGCTGCTACGCCAAGGTCATCCGCCTCTCACCCGAAGCCGAGCCGCAGATCTACGCCTGCACGCGCCGCTTTGGCACCGTGCTCGAGAACGTCACCTTCGACCCCGTGTCGCGACATCTCGACTTGGACGACTACAGGGTGACCGAGAATACCCGCGCCGCATATCCTCTCGAATACATCGAGAATTCTCTGCCCGAGAAGCGAGCCGGCCATCCCAAGAACGTCATCTTCCTCACCTGCGACGCCTCGGGCGTGATGCCGCCCATTTCCCGCCTCAGCCCCGACCAGGCCATCTACCACTTCATCTCCGGATACACCAGCAAGATTGCGGGCACGGAAATCGGCCTCGGCATCGAGCCCGAGATCACCTTCAGTACCTGCTTTGGCGGGCCCTTCATGGTGCATCACCCGTATGCTTATGCGGAGCTGCTGAAGAAGAAAGTCCTCAAGCACGGGGCGAACGTCTGGCTGGTGAACACCGGCTGGACCGGCGGGTCTTTCGGGGTCGGCAAACGTATCAGCATTCATCACACGCGCGCTTTGCTGAACGCCGCCCTGAATGGAAAACTCACCCAGGTCGAGTACAAGAAAGATCCGGTCTTCGGCTTCGACGTCCCCACCACGTGCGAAGGCGTGCCCTCCGACATCCTTGATCCGGCCAGCACCTGGCCCAGCCGGGACGAGTATTTCAAGAAGTACGACGAGCTTGCGGCGCGCTTCATTGAGAACTTCAAGTTGATGATGGCGGACTGCCCGGAACACATCTTGGAAGCCGGACCCAAACGCCTCGCCCTCGTCCCTGCACGCTAGAGATGCCGACCTATCTCTTTGGACCATTCCTGTCGCTCTTGCCGGCAAGTTGGCGTGCGAATCTGCCTTTTGCGGAGTCGATTCGGTGGCGGCGCGCTACCTTCCTGTCAGCGGCTCTGGAAGGCTTTGCGTCACTCTGCGCTCTGGAAAGAACAGTTGATCTAAAGCTCGGCCGAACGTTCGCGCCCAGCCGAGACCGAGGGATTACCGTTGATAGTGTTCTCGTAATGCGATACGCTGTATCTCAGTGAGGTTTTAAGACTATGGCGACGACGATGGTTCACATTCGCGTGGACGAGAAGGTGAAGAAGAGAGCCGCAAGAACACTGGCCGCAATGGGCATGTCTGTTTCCGACGCGGTACGCATTTTGCTTGTCCGAGTGGCCGCAGAGAAGGCCCTGCCGTTCCACGTGAAGGTCCCCAATACAACCACGGTCAAGGCGATGCAGGCAGCGGACCGAGGCGAGGGGAAGCGCTTCAAGTCTTCCGACGTGCTGTTTAAGGACTTAGGAATTTGAACGTGCGAAACATGATTAGCGCCGCGCAGTTTCGGCGTGACGTTAAGCTGGCCAAGCGGCGCGGCAAGGATATGTCGAAGCTGCGTGAGCTAATCTTGCTGCTGGCCGAAGGCGGCCCGCTTCCGCCCTGCTACAAAGACCATCCACTCAGCGGAGAATGGAAGCACTACCGGGACTGTCACATAGAACCCGATTGGCTGCTGATCTACAAGATTGACGGTGACGACCTGTACCTGGTCCGCACCGGCACGCACTCGGACTTGTTTTAGCTGTTGAGCAAGCGCGGACCTGTCTTGTAGGTCCGCGGTTTTTCGCCCTCGCCAGCGCTCCCCGGTTCGGTTCACTATTGCCTCCGGGCGGCATGGCGGGAGATGGATCGCACGTCCAGGTTGCCGCGTCCGTTCCCTTAGGACCGTTCGATCTCCGTGACCGTGGATTGGCTGACTGAGTACGCGGGGATTCCTGGAGCTACCAGGAGCGTCTTTTGGCGGGGCGATACTTCGCGAGGTATTCGTTGAGATCTTGATCTGAAATCGTAAGATGGTGTTGCAGTGGAGACTCAGCGGTTTCCGCGAGGAGTTCTCTCTGAAGCTTCTGATAGCAGATTGCGGCCCCATCCTGGTAAGGGAAGTGCCTTTCCTCAAAGGCCCGGTTCGAGATGGTCAGCGTGAATTCCCGGTCTTCAGATTTCATGGCCACAACCCGGTAGCAGTAGTCCCTACCGCGGGGCTTTAGTTGAAACCCGGTGTATTGGATAAGCACGCTCACTGTGCTGGATACCTCCAAAGTCGGGCGGCTCTCGCCGGGCGGGAGCCGCCCGAAAAGTCATAGCTTTACCACGTTTTCAGCTTGCAAACCCTTGGGCCCTTTCGTGACCGTGAACTCCACGGAATCTCCCTCGTTGAGTGATTTGAAGCCAGTTGCCTGGATGGCGGAGTGATGAACGAAAACGTCATCACCGGAAGCGCGTTGGATAAAACCGTAGCCCTTCGCGTTGTTGAACCACTTTACCTTGCCTTGTTCCTTCTCCATATGTTTCGTTGTTCCTTTTAATTCTGTAGATTCTCTTGTTCTGCTCTCGCAACCAAACGCCAAAAGCAAAAAAGCCACAAAACCATTGATTTTGTGGCCACCCTACTTCTCCGCTTCTCGGTCACAAAAACTGATCAAGTCTCTTTAGTATACACGTTTGGGGCCAATCGCGCCAGACTTTTCTGATTGGTAGAAGGGCTGCCTATGGACTCCTCTTCTCTCTTGTTTTTTGAATCGTCAACAGGATGCCCTCCAGAAGAAATCCTGCCAGGAAACCCCACATAAGGTTGATAGTTAGGAGCGAAACCACTCCCACGCACGCGGCAATAATAAGAAGCTGCGGGCGCCTAAGGATGTCGCGCAAATAAGCCGCGTGTTGGATTCCCACGTAAGCCAGCAACACTCCCAAGACGGGAGCGGGGATTAGTTTCAAAACGTCCACGGCAGCGCGGCCAAACAACGCCAGAAGGATGCAAACCGCGCCGATGACGTAACTGGACCTGGGATTCCGCGCGCCAAATTTGTAATGTGCGGTAACCCCACCTGAGCCGTGGCAGAGTGGCGGGGCCTGAATCATCCCGCTGAGCAGATTTACCAAGCCAATGCTGATGCACAATCCGCGCACCGTGACGCGGCGAGCCTGCGCCCCATAGAGAATCCGGGCGGTGTTCTCGGTTGCTACGATGGAGTTACCAAAGGTCAACGCAAACTGCGGAACCACCAGCAATGGCAAAACGCGTCGAAGTTCGGCAAGATGTGGGTGCAGAAGAGTGAGCGGCAGTGGTCCCCAGCCAAGCGCGGGTAGCTTGCCCCATTGCGCCGTGAGACCAAGCGTGATCCCTGCCGTCAACAGGACCAAAGCCGCCGGAAGGCGACGCGAGCCTTGAAACGCCAGCAAAAGAAGGGCTCCGCCGAGCGCGATTTCCCAAGGGGCGACCGTTCTGCCTGCCCCTAGAACAACCGTGGAGCGCGGGCTCAACATCAGTCGCAAGCCTTCACGCGCCAGCAAGAGTCCTAGACCCAATTGAATGCCCCTGACAATGGGTAGGGTGAACAGCTTCGCAAGCCTTGTGGCGAGGTTGGTAACTCCGACCAACCCTAGCAGCGCTCCCATCAGGAGTCCGGCGCTGGCGATCGACGAGGGGGAAAGCCCCATGGCCAGTGCAATTGCCGCTACGGCCTTGAAGGGCTGAACGGCCATAGGGATTTGGAAATAGCGGCCCGCCAAAACATAAGTGACGCCGGCAGCAAGAAACACCGCCGTCGGATTCACGTGATTCAGGGAGACGAGGGCAATCGCGATTGGAAACAACACCCCGATGTCGCCGAACGCACCGGCCACATCCCACCGCGTCAGGGGCCACCGCATGCCGCGTGACTCCACGTTAGCTGCAACGCCCAAAGCTCAAGGCCTCCTCTGCAAGGGCCGGATGATCATCACTTCGGTAGCCTTGATGAGCGCCGCTGCCGTCTCTCCCACCTTCAGATCAAGGTCCCGGGAGGCGTCGCTGGTAATGATGGAGGTGACGGATTGCCCTCCCACGTCCAGCACCACCTTGGTCAGCAGGCCAACCGTTTGGAGCTTGACGATGCGCCCTACCAACTGATTTCGCCCGCTGATCACGTGCTCGAGCCCCGCCCCCGTTCCTGAAATCGGCGCGGCGGGCGCAGGCTGAGCCGCAGAAGTCGCCTTTCCGCCCTGCCCTCGCTCGCCTCTTTGAAAAAGCAGGCGGTCAATCTCCGAACGCGGAACGCGATGATGGCCCCCCGGTGTCGTCACGGTCTTGATCTTTCGCTTGTAGATCCATTGCTTCAAAGTCGGATAGCTCACGCCCAACTCCCGCGCGGCTTCCGGAACGTGGAGAAGTTCCATACAGGATTGCCCCCGTTCAATATGGTTAGGAGCTCATATTTACACGATTTGATACGGCTAGTCAACGGGCGGGTTGCGGAAAGAAGCGCAGGCGCAGGGTTCCGAAGGGGGTGAGTCTCATCCTGATCCTGCCACCAAGCGCGGCGGGCCCTCCAGGGCGACAGCGTGACATCCGTGGACTCGTCTGCCGTGCTGTCATCCTGGGTCCTTCGCTGTCATCCTGAGCGCAGCGAAGGATCTCGCTCTGCCCGCTCAGGATAAACTGCGCGAAGAATCTCGCCCTGGACTTTTCCGCCGACAAACAGCAGGGCGATCCCGCTGTAGCGGGACCGCAGGGCGGGATCCCGCTCTGCGGGACAGTGAGCGGGCGCTCTCGCGAACGTCGCAACGCAGGCCCTTTGCTTTCAACGGTTCGATTGGGCCAGCCTCACGCCGATTTTCCAGTTGCCGTCCTGCGCCAGCCGGCGCTTTCCATCATAGCCTGCTATCCTGGGCCTGCAGGGTAGGCCGGTAAATCGGCGGGGCGCGGAGGCAGCTTCTTGGGGTGTTCCTGGATCTGTTTCATCACCAGCTCGATCGCCTTTTCAAGCTGCGGATCGTGCCCTTGCATCACCAAATCCGGCGGGTTATCGACCTCGATATCCGGGGCGACACCGTGATTTTCAATCAGCCACTCGCTATTCAAGCCATAGAGCGAGAATTCCGGCCGCGTAATGTAGCCGCCATCCATCAGAGGCATATTACCGCGAATGCCGCGCACGCCTCCCCAGGTGCGCATTCCAATGAGCGGGCCCAGCTTGTATTTCTTGAAGTAATAACTGAAGAAGTCTCCGTCGGAGGCGGCATACTCATTGGTGACGCAGGCCATGTAACCATGGAAGACCACGTCCGGAATGGTGCCGCTCTCGAAGTTGCGCGCTGAATCCATCCCCGCCAGCACACGGCGCAGGCGCTCAAAAATGATTTGATCTACGAAGCCGCCGCCGTTGTAGCGCACGTCGAAGATCAGGCCTTCCTTGCGGACCTGTGGGAAGAATTGCTTCACAAATTCGTTCAGCCCATCGCCGCCCATATTGGGAATGTAGACATATCCCACACGCCCGCCGGTGGCCTCCTCCACTTTCTTGCGGTTGGCGTTGATCATGTCGAGTTGACGCAGGGGATATTCGCTCCCGATGGGTTTCACCACCACTTTCCGCGCCCCTTCCTCGCTGGGCTTCGAGTTCACCGTCAGCGTGACGTTCTCATTCACCGTGTTGATAAACAATTCGTAAGGGTTCTGCGGGGCGCGCAAGGACTTTCCGTTTACGGCCAGCAGATAGTCGCCCAGCTTCACCTCCACTCCGGGCTCGGTAAGCGGCGAGCGCAGCGCGGCATCCCAGTTCTCTCCGGAATAAATCTTCTTGAAGCGGTAGAGTCCGTGCGCGGTGTCAGTTTCAAAATCTGTGCCCAGCACGCCCACGTTAATGGGTTTCAAATCCGGGTAGTCACCACCTCCCACATAGGTGTGGGAGTTGGAAAGTTCCCCGATCATTTCGCCCAGGACATAGGTCAAGTCGTACCGGGTGGCCACGTAAGGCAGCAGCGGAGCATACCGCTCACGCTCCTTTTCCCAGTTGACGCCGTTCATTGCAGGTTCAAAGAAATAATCACGCTCCTGCCGCCACACCTCGTTGAAGATCTGCTTCCACTCGGCTTGCGGATCGACTTCCAGGCGCATCGAAGCTAGATTCAGCGCGCCTTCGCCGGCTTTATGGGGTTCCTTTTCGGGCTTGGCGTCGATGATACCGTAGTTCTGCGGCCCCGGCATGTCTTCGTCTTCAGCGCCGCCGCCGGCTCCTTGGGGCGCCCCATAGAGGAGCTTCTTGCCGTCAAAGGAGAGCGCGTAGTGGGTCGCTGGAGTGATTAAGATGTTGTCCTTCCGCTCCTTCATGTCGTAAGCGTGGATGGCCGCCGCTTCGCCCGGCAACGGCCCCGAGAGACCGGAGACGGGCATCGTCACGTAATAGACAAAGCCCTCCGCAGCGTTCAGCCCCTGGCTGCTTTCCGCAGGAGTGGGCAAAGCCACCACGCGCGCAGCGATGCCCTCGAGGTCAATGCGGAAGTCCTTCGGGACTTCCCTGCCCGCCGGCGCTTCCTCGGGCTTCTTCTCCTCTTTTTTCTCCGCTGCGGGGCTCTCGGATTTCTTTGCACCGGCCTCGTCACTCTTCGGAGCAAAAGGCGAGGGCAGGTCGGAACGCAGCGTCACCACATAAACACGCGTTGCCTTAGGATTAGCAAACTCGAAGTCATAAACGCCCAATACTTCGTTGAAGTCACGGTTCGAAAGGAAATAAAGATATTTGCCGCCCGGGTCGAATACGGGGTTCCAACTGTTCGTGAAGCTCGTCGTGACCGGTGTGATTTTCTTGTCGGCCAGCGAATAAAGGTAAATCACCCCGTTTTGATTCTCAGCGGTCTTGGCGTAGACAACCCATTTACTGTCCGGAGCCCAATTGTAATCGGTCAGGTCGGCATACTTGCCCTTGTCGATTTGCTCAGGCTTCTTCTCCTCGATATCCACATAGAAGAGCCGCGTTTCTTTATCCGCGTAGAGCAACTTCTTGCTGTCGGGCGACCAGACGGGAGGCAATCTGAACACCTTGCCATCGCTGGTGATGCGGATTTCCTTCCCCATGCCGTCCTGCGGCATGAGGTAAAGCTCGTCCTCACCCGTGCGGTCGGAAAAGTAGGCGACCCATTTTCCGTCCGGCGACCATAGCGAGTATTTCTCGTGGATGCCGGGCGTCCGGGTCAGGTTGCGGATGCTGCCTTCCTTGGCGGGCACGGTGAAGATGTCTCCGCGAGCGGCGAAGACGGCGCGGTTGCCCTCGGGGGAGATGTCAAAGTCCGTGATCAACCCGGCGACTCCTGCCCAATGCTTTCGCGCCAGGGGACGGTCACCGGCCAGGTACACCGTTAGCTTGCGCGGCTTCTCGGTCTTCAGGTCGAAGACGTAAAGGAACCCGCCGTTCTCAAAGACGATTGAGTCAGGCCCCAGGCTGGGCCAGTTGACGTCGTAATCCTTAAAGTTGGTGAGCTGGCGAGTCTGTTTGGTCTTCAGGCTGTAGCTGTAAAGGTTCATGCGGTGCTCTGGGCCTCGGTCAGAACCGAAATAAATCGTGTCGCCGTGCCACATGGGGTAAGTATCGGTGCCGGGATAATCCGTGATGCGCTCGTAGGTGTTGTTCTTGAAATCGTAGATGGCGATGTCCTGGGCCATGCCGCCCATGTAGCGCTTCCAGGTGCGGAAATTGCGGAAGATGCGGTTATAGGCGATCTTTGTGCCATCCGGCGAAAAGGAGGTGAGCCCGCCTTTGTCAAGAGGAAGCCGCACCGGCAGGCTGCCATCGATGCTCACGCTGAAGAGCCGCCCGAACCAATCGTTATAGGTGTCGCGGCGGGAAAGGAATAAGATGCGCTGGCTGTCCGGGAACCAGGTGATGACCATGTTGTTCGGACCCATGCGCTCGGGCATGCTCACTACTACATCCGGCAAGAACGTCAGTTGTTTGGGTTCGCCGCCTTCTGACGGAATAACGTAGACGTTGAAGTTGCCGTCGTACTGGGCCGAGAAGGCGATCCATTTGCCGTCCGGCGAGAACTTTGGGAATAATTCCAGGCCGGGATGAGTCGTGATCCGCCGCGCTACACCGCCGGAAGTTGAGCCCAACCACAGATCTCCACCATAACTGAAAACAATCCTGTCCTTGTAAATGTCCGGAAAGCGCATCAGGCGGCCTTCGGTCATCTCCTCAGCAAAGCCCAGAGAGACGGAACAGAGCAAACTGATCGCAAGCCACTTCACAATTCGGTACATGCTTCTCCCCCAAAAAAGTCGCGATGAGCGGCGACCCCGATTCAACTGAAACAGCGGGCGTCATTTTACACCTCTTCGCGGCGAGCGGCACGCCTTGTATGGTCCCACAGTAGGCAGTACGCAGTAGGCAGAAGGCGGTAGGCAGAAGGCACCCAGCGGCGGGCAGTTCAATTCAGAATTCAGAATTCATAATTCAGCGTCGCCCCAACCCCCGGCGCTTGTCACCAGACACCTGAAGCCTGGAACCAGCCCTTCTGCCCCACCAACCGCGAGAGTCAACAGTTGGAGGTTGGCTGCGGCTCTTCCCCCACCTACCACCTACGACCTACCATCTACCTCCTTTCTTTTCAACAACATTCCCGCTTTCAACGCGTAACTACCTTTGTTTTCTGTAACATTCCCGCTTCGCCCCTGGGTTTTCCACTGCGATCCTTTGTTTTCAATAACATTCCCGCTTCGTTCGGTCAAAAAAAGGATTCTTCTTCAAGATTGGTAGGCTTTCTTGAGCCGCAGGACGGACTGAGCGAGTGATGCTGGCACGCGCCGGCGGTGGGCAGGCCTTCGTCCCTTAGTCCGTAGCCCTGTTTTTCATTCCCCACCCCCTACATACCACCTACCTCCCTTGTTTTCATAGACATTCCCGCGTCGTTCCTTCACTTTTTAAAGTCACTCCAGTTTCTTCATTCCCTGTCATGGTGACATATTGTCATACGACGGCGGTACTAGCGGAGCCTCGCACCAACTCGACCCCTCAAATGCAGCAGGCAGTAAGCAGTAGCCGGCAAGCGGTGCCAACAAGGAGCAAAGCAATTCACTGTTCACCATTCACAATTCCCCTCATCGCCTGTCCCCACTCCTCCATCTGTCGAATCCCGAATCCCGATTCCTGAATCCTGAATCCTGAATCCTGAATCCTGCTACTATACTAGCCTATCTTCCGCCCCCTGTCAAGAGACACGGAGTCCGCTTCCGAGGCGCTCTCCGAACTGACCCTCGGCGCGAAGGGCCGCGTCATCAACCCGGCAGTAAGCAGAAAGCGGTCGGCGGCAAGTTCCGGGTTCAACAAGCTTGGCGATGAGTTCCTGACGGGGGCACGTCGTGTTTCCACCACCAGGAAGCAAGCCATCGGCGAAGTGGTAGAATGGGCAAGCGGCGGCGCCTTCAAGTATGGCCACGTCGGCCGCATGACGCGGGCTGGCGCGGAGCGAGGCTCTGCGATATGGGAAGGCACAGCGCGGAATCAGGGGAGTTGGTCCAGGCTCAAGACGAACGGGTGTGTAATGGATGGGAGTCGTCCCGGATGAAAATGCCGCCTGCAAGCGGGGATGATGGGTGTTAGTATACCGCCTGCGACGCGGCGCAGATTGCCAAATCGTGGAGCTTCGCTCTGCGCCACCCGGCGAGCTTTCTTATTTATAGCACAGAACAAGAGCCATCAAGGGCCCTTCAGGAGGCAGAGGTGGCCCCTCAAATCTCCAGCCGCCAGTTCCTTCACGCCGGCGTCGAAGGTAACCAAAACGCCGTCCCGTTCCACCGCCTGCCAGAGGAGCAGAGCGTCCGTCCATTGCTGATGTCCCCTGACTCTTGCGGCCAGGGGCTTCAGGCCGGCGGGTATCTCGCGATCCAAAGGCCAGAATTCATGCCCCGCGTGGCTGGTGGCTTCGCTCAAGACCGCCAGGGCGGTCGGCGCGCTGACCGCGCCTTGGGTTACGGCGGGATTGGTCAGCAGACGCAACACGCCAAGTTGCGTCAACGTATTGGTGGCCCAGGCGTGCTGGCCGGACTTTGCGAACCAGGCATGAGCGGCAGCATGGCTTTGGTGACGGGGCCAAAGCAGAGCGAGCAGGACGTTGACATCCGGCAGATGGCGATTCATTCTTCGTCGCAAAGTTCCCGCACCCGCGCGCTCGTGATTACTGGAAAGTCGTCCGACGCGTCCAAAACGGGCAGTCCATTCACCTTCCGGGTTGCGACTTGATAGCGAGCCCCGCGGCGCACGAGCTCAGATGCGGCCTTGCCCAGTGAGAGCTGGCGACTCTTAGCATATGCCCGAATCGCCTCGACCGCATCATCCTCGAGCGGCAGTGTAGTTCGCATGAAAATATGATGCCACGGAGTACGTTCTGATGTCAACTGCTGCACGGTGATGCGGTCATGAAAATGGCTTCCCTCCTCGCATCAGAGGCTGAGACTGAGCTGGTCAAGACTTCGAGCCGAGGGTGGCACGTCGTGTTTCCACCACCAGGAAGCAAGCCATCGGCGAAGTGGTAGAATGGGCAAGCGGCGGCGCCTTCAAGTGCGGCGACATCGGCTGCATCACGAAGGCCGATACCCCGAAGCTGCGGGTGGCCACTGAACTCATGGCGTCGGTCGTCGGTGGCGCAGAGGATGGCCGGAGAGAGCCGGGAGCGCAACTTTCTTACCAGAGGAGGATATAGTGGCCAGCATGGATCGCAGGGACTTTCTTAAGGCAGGAAGCATTGCCGGAACCTATTTTGCCGGGTCGATGAAGATGCATTTGATGGCGGCGCCGCAGGCTGAGCCGCCTAAGGCCATCGCCGCGAACGACCATATTCAAATCGCACTGATTGGGGCGGGTGGGCAAGGCCAGGGTGATACGAAGATGGCAGCGCAAATTCCGGGCGTCAAGGTGGTAGCGGCGGCAGACTGTTACGACGGGTGTCTGGAACATGCCAAGGAATTGTGGGGGAAGGATATCTTAACCACGCGCGACTACAACGAGATCCTCGCGCGCAAGGATATCGACGCGGTCATCATCGGCACTCCCGATCATTGGCACATGCAGGCGTCGGTGGATGCCATGAACGCGGGCAAAGACGTTTATTGCGAAAAGCCCATGATCCACCTCTACCCCGATGGGCCAAAAATCATTGACGCTTGGCGCAAGACGAACCGGATTATGCAGGTGGGCAGCCAGCGGGTGAGTTCGATCATTTACAAGAAGGCGAAAGAACTGCTTGCCGCGGGAGCCATCGGCGAGCTCAACATGGTGACGGTCTGGTACGACCGCAATTCGGCGCAAGGCGCGTGGCAATATACGGTTCCGTACGATGCCTCGCCCACCACCTGCGATTGGCCGCGCTTTCTCGGCACGGCGCCGAAAATTCCGTTCAACGGCGAACACTTTTTCCAGTGGCGCAAGTGGAAGGCCTACGGAAGCGGAGTAGCGGGCGATTTGTTTGTCCACTTGTTCAGTGGCGTGCACCTCATCACGGATACGCATGGTCCTACGCGCGCCTTGGCGACGGGTGGGCTGCGCTTTTGGAAAGACGGCCGGGATGTGCCGGATGTGATGATGGCGCTTTATGACTACGCCCAGGGCTTCAACCTCAGCGTGCGCACGAATTTCGTCGATGGTGGGTCCGAAAGTGAAGGGTTCGTCTTTACCGGTTCGGAAGGCTCGATGATTATCGGTGGCGACGGAGTCACCATCACCCGTGTTCCGAGAGAGAAGGAGCCGGGTGTTCGCGTCGAACCGTTTGCGGAGGCCATTCAGAAGCGTATGTTGGAAATCTATCGCGAGAAATATCCGATCACGCATCCGACCGGGGAAGCCTTGCTGGGTGAAGAAAAATACGTCGCTCCCAAGCATTACAGTGACCACTACGACCACGTGAAGAACTGGATCGACGCCATTCGCACCCGCCAACCGATCTTGGAAGATCCCGTCTTCGGCTTCCGCGCCGCCGGCACCGCCCTCCTCAGCAACGTCAGCTACGAAAGCGGCAAGCCAGCCCATTGGGATGCGGAGGGAATGAGGCTTTTGTAAGTTCGTGTGAAGATTCGCTACCGCGGGCCGTATCCCCGGCCCGCGGTAGCAAGAACTCCGTCTGTAGCGGGTCGTCCCAGCGGCGCGCTACGACGTGACGTTGGGAAGAGCGACGCCACCTGAGACCTGCGCTTGGCGCGCCCTCTCCTGGGCCTTTTTGAAGGCGCGGACACCGTCCAGCGGGAGTTTACTGGGAGCTTTCTTTTTCAACAGGCTAAGTCGTTGAAAACCAAACACCGCCGAATCAGTTCTTGCGTCTTACCCCCTAAAGTAGGGTAATACGCGGAATTCACTGCAAGACGCTGGGAATTCAACAGGTTAGGCTGTGGAAACCAAGTCGCCACAGTAAACTCCCGCTAGTCCCCGGCTTTTTCATTTTCATCTTGGGCACGCCGTGGCGTGCCCGTGCTGAATGGCGATACCGCCATGGTATTCTTGGCCTCCCGGCGGCCCTGCATTTTTGTTTGGTTGCGGTAAAATCCACCTCCTGCGGCGAGGAGCGGCAGCCAAGAAAGGATGACCGACCCAGCGGTTGTGAGGCGATCCTTTGTCCGGGACGGGAAGAGTGTTGAAATTAAGATACGGGAGGTTTTCCCTCGAAAGCAGCGGCAAGAGATTTCTCACGGTTCCTCCACGTCGTTGTCAGGAGTGGTAGCCAATCTGAGAAAGACGCTACCCGCTATCAAAGACACCGATTATGGAAGCTCTCATTGCCACTGGCAATTCTGCCGAAGGTGTGGCAGAATATTCTTCAGGGAAGGGACCAGACTCATGTCTTGGGATCGACCAAGAAGCGTACCCGTAGTTCCAAATGTAGCTGTGGTGCGGGGCAAATTCATAGGAACTGAACCCAGTCTCGATGGGGACGGCTCAACCTGGAAGATAGCCGTTGAAGAGTCGCGTGACGTGGAAGGCATGCCCAACTTCGTCCATCCCCAGGTGGGTAAAACCATTCAAGTCTTCGTGGGTAGCAAGCACCCGCTCGATTTCGGAGTAAACGATGCTCTGGAGGCGCGTGTTGCGTATCGAGGCGACGAGCGAGGCGGCCGGTTCGTCTTGATGGGCAGCGATATCCGCAAACTATGAACGGCGGCGCCTCCGGGGTCCGTACCCTCCACCCTTACACTCTTGCATCGCACGTAATGACTCCATTCTGCAGTTGAATATTGCTGACGGAAACTCCAGTTGAGTTGCCGCCATGGTCTATCGACTTCGGATTGCTGGTGTCGTCAAATAACTGGCTATTCGAACGTCCGGGATAGGGGTCGCCGTCATCCCCCCGGTTGTTGTTGTTCTCCAAGTCGAGGTTTCCGTCTGCCTCCTCCAAGCCAACCCAGTAGTCCTTCGGGTTCGTATTGTCCTGGCGGGCGTCATCTATGTGCCAAATCAGCAATCCCGCGCCCGGCAACTTGGCGTCAAAGCCAGTGAGCTGCCTATTCTCCAGTAGGAAGTACTCGTCCCCTGTTTGGCCATTGGTCCACAGACGATAAATGGCCTGGCGATCTTGTTCGATTGCGTTGAGTGACAAAGACTGAGCGCCATTTACAATTTGGGGTTGAATCCAGCCCAACCGCGCTTTCGACCAAGCACAGAAGTGCGCTGGTGTGAGCCCACCGTCGTTCCAGCTACCTCCGCCCATGACACACCACGCCCCGACTCCTTCCGATTTATAGGAGGTATCATACAGGTCCGGCAGGCCGAGCATGTGGCCGAACTCATGGCAGAATACTCCTACGCGTCCATCCTCAGGCACGGTGAGATAAGCGTAGGCCGTCTTTCCGTTAGAAACGAAAGGCTGACGAATGTTCCATTGGTGTGACCAGATCATCGCGGTCCGTTTGGCGGGGTCAGGTTGGGCCTCCGCCCCTCCCCCAGCGTGGATCACGAAAAGACCATCAATATAGTTGTCGCCGTCGCTATCGAACTGACGGAAATCTACGCCTTGCTGCACAGCTAAGTTAAGGGCATCCTCCACCGTCTCCTGAGCGTTTTGGGGATAGGCGCCCATTCCATTGCTGCCGTTCACGTAATACGAATACGTCTGAGGGAGGCGGATCCAGCCGATCACGTCGCCATCAATATCCAACTGGCTGTAAGAATTTTCCTTGTAATAGTCCCTCATGCTTCCAGTCGGATACGCCGCGCGTGAAAAGAGCATGTCCTTGAAATCCTGTTGGCTACGACTTCCCTGATTGTCCGAGAAATCGACCAGCAAGACGAGCAGTCGCAAGGTTCCCGTCGTGGGACGACCACGGACGGCCTGAGCGGGTGACAAAGCGGCTGCTCTTGCAGGCAGTGTTTCCATGAAGTAGAAAATCCCGCTGTTGAGCCCTGTTTGCCGGATCGGTTCCATGACCAGTTGGGCGGTAACGTTCTCCAACATTAGATCGCGTAATGTTAGCTTCCTCGCGTGCATCTCGGCGCGAATCGCTGCGAGAACCTCAGGAGACGGGCCAACACGCAAGGGCATACACCTTGTCGATTCGAGTTGTTGTGTTCCATCCATGACTTCCTCCCATTAGCTGGCATGACGTCACTTCCTCAACTTTGTCAGGAGATCGCTGTTGGTGAGCAAGCCTAAGCCGAGGCCCACCGCCATCGCACTGTACCAAAAGCTCGCGGTCTGGGGTGGACGGTTTCCCTGGGTCAAGGCAACCAGGGCGAAAAACCCCAAGGCGAGCGTGACGAGCAGATCAACAGCGTAATAGTGTTTTTGAACAAAAGCCGTGATTGGGCCGACCCCGGGAGCACTCGCGGCCGGGCCTGGAGGCGCCGGGGATGGAGGGGAAACGGCGGACAAGACCTTCAACAATAGCCGTAGCCAATAACCTATAAGGATGCCGAGGACGCCGAGAGCGAAGTACGTGCCGAGAGAGATCTGGTTCGTCCTGTAGTCGAAGGCCAGGGTTTGGTCGACCAAGACCGTCTTGCTTGCCGGCCCGCTCGAGACATAACCTTGGGCTTGTATGACGTATCGCTCGCCGGGCCGAACATCTGAATCGAGGGCCTTGATGACACTCGTTTGCGTCATCTTACCCGTGAAGTCGGGAAGGGAAAAAGCCTGTGGATCAGCCTTAAAGCCCGGGGGCGGCACAACCGTGATTGCAGCCCCGGTAAGTTTCTGCGGACACTCAATGGTCATGAGCAATTGCGCCGGACTTTGGTCGGAGACCGTCTTGGGCATCAACTCCAGGTTCAGCGTGACAGGCGCCTGGCCTCTCGCGATCCCCGGCAGTACTAAGACCAGTACCGCTAGTGCTATGACTCGTCGAAACCGTTTCTCCATTGTGTACCTCCTTCGCCTGCGAAGCTGAACGAGTATGTCTGGGACGTGCCACGAATGACGGATATGCGCCCCGCCACCTGCCGACAGCCCTGCGACCGCGGCTACCTGCTCACGCCAAGACGAAAACCCGCGCCAAGCAACTGTGGAGCGGGACCAGACACGGGCTGGATGACGAGACCAAAACGTCCGACTTTCCAGTCCCAGGGGAATTATCTCTCTCGCCCTCCCCTTTCATAGAACGGTCAGAAAAACGCTGGCCGTGGCTACTGGCTTGTTGGGCTAAGCGTCACTGCGGGTGCGCCAGTGCTGCCGCTCCGGTTCCTGTTAATGCCACGCTGTGCGGACTGCCTGGCCCGTTATCCGCAATACTCAGCGACGCCCTTCTTGAGCCAGTACCTGTTGGCTTGAATGTCACTGAAATTGCACAATTCTCTCCGCTTGTAACCGAGGTCCCACACGTATTTGTCTCAGTGAAGTCTCCAGCATTTGTTCCTGTGGTTGTGATTCCGGTGATTGACAGGGTCGCAGTACCTCTATTAGTCAAAGCGATCGACTGCACAGGGCTTGGGGGGGTGCCCACAGTTTGACTCGTAAACACGAGACTCGTAGGGCTAATTGAGACAACTTGCTGTACTGTCGCACTTAGACTCGTGGCCTGAGGAGTACCTCCCTTAATCGCGTAAAACACCTTGTAGGTGGTTCCTTTTAGTCCTTGAAGGTCCTTTGTGTTGAACGCGACCGTGGCCTGTGTAGGGTCAGCGCCAGCTGTGGCGGGTGTTCCGACAGCGTAAACGTGGTCGCCAGGGTCCTGAGCGTTTTCCAGAATGACTTGAGCAATTACCTGGAGATTAGTCCCTTTGATGTTGCATGTAAAGGTATCACCCGAAATCTTCGTGAGATCAATTGTAGTGTTATCGCTAGGCGGGCATGAGAGACTCGAAATTTGTGCCTGCGACGGGGTTTCAGTGATGTGCGCGCCTGAGAGGATTACATACGTACTGTTGTTTAACCCAAGCAGTGCCAGTGGGCTCCAATCCTTGTAGCCCTTTTTCTTGGCAAGGATTAAGTCCGAATTGGGATCCACAGGTTTCGCGTTCGTCTTATAGAGATATATCTTCTCCCAATCAATCTGGAGGAGAGATTGTACGGGCAAAAAGGCATCAAATGTGGCCGAGTCATTTTTCGCCACTATCACTTTCCGAGATTGAGAATTTGTAAATGCCGCAGAGTCAAGACGCGCGATCTGCTCAGAGGTATGGTCCTTAAGGAATTTGGTCAAGCCAGGTATGAACGCACCTGTGTATATACCTGCAGAATCCTTGAAAACGGTGTTCGAAACAGGGACATTCCCCGCTGAGATAATGCTGCCGACTAGCGTCGCAAGGCGGAGCCAAAAAGTTCTGGAGGACCAGCCTTCTTCTGCAGTGAGTGCGACACCGTCAATAGTTGCCTGATCGACACTGGAGCTAAAACGGTTGAAAATTCCTGGTTGAGTATCTACTGCCAATTCGACATCGTGAACCAAGAACTGCTGCTCATTGTTCAAATTTCTGACAGTTACCTGAACGACGATAAAGTTTTCCGCGATTTCGCGGCCAAAGCTCCAACGTGTAATGCTCCAAGGCAGGACGGACATCCCGCAACTTACGTCTGAAGGTCTTTGGATTGGACCTGCCTGCTGCGCAGCGATTGACACATTATTCGCCACCGCTGTGGCAGTGGCACTCCTGCCGCCCGCATCAAGGCTAGCGTCGCTTTCCAAGGCCGTCGCTGCGGATTGCCTAATGCTGTCAAAAATTTTCTGAGGTGTTAGTGCGGAGAACATGAGTTGTGACGCGTCATTTGCAACCATAATCTTTTGAGTCGGTTTCAGGGAAGATGATTGGATGGCATCCAGAGCTGCTGTTTTCATCTGAGTTTCTAAAGCTGGCACTTTTAACGATCGGAAGTTTCCGTGCTGATCCAGGTCAAATATACATGGAACATAGTCGCCGATTAGTGGAGGATTGCTCTGCCTGACTGCCTGCATGGGATAGGCCCACCGTCCGGGGTCCACCGAGGTTGTTTGGGCGCTCACCTGCGAACTGAAGATTGTCGCGCAAACGACAACCATCCCAAGGATTAAATTGCGTGTCGGCATTATAGGGCTAGCTCCTTTAACATTTATGCTCCCGCGCAGGCCAAGCGGCCTGGGCCGGAACATTAGCCTGTCGTGTTATGAACCGGAGGTCTTACCCTCGTGAAATAGGCGCAGGGCTTCTCTAATCGTTACTCAAATCAGTTGTACTGGCGAACAAGTTGTACCTGAACGCCACTATTTGATGCGCAGTCATTATGCTTGTCAATACCTTTTTTTCGTTAATATGTTAATTTCTGACTTATGTCACAATTAGATAAATAGTTTGACGAGACGCAGGAACACGCCTGACCTCGGGCATACGAAGTCCCTTGCTGGCGATAGGAAATCGCCGCTAAAGGTTTTTCGCTGGCGGCCAGGAAGGCAAACGATCGCCATAGGGGGGCGGTCGCCCGCTCACTTTACAAATTCACACCGACGAAGGAGGAGAAGGAAGCAGTTCGGCCAAATGCAAGTCACTCGGGTTCTTCAACCCGAGTTCGTGAGTTGAACGACGTTCCTAACTTCATGGAATGGAGAAACCCCTCACCCGCCCTCCTCCGTCGGGCACCCTCTCACCGGGGAGAGGGTGGCCCGCTGTCGGCGCTTTCACCAGCCGGAGCGGGCCGGGTGATGGGTTAGTTGGGAGGGGGTCGGAGCCTAGGGTGAAGCAATTGTCAGGCGCACTCTTCTGTTGCTGCGCAGGTTTGGTGGAAGCGACTTCAATCTAACGTGCTGGAACGGAACAGGGCCCCTCAATTTGCGAATTCGGGTTCAATTGAGCAAACTAGAAACAGTGGACGAAGCCGTTGCCAAGCTGGACTTGCCTTCTCGGGTCGCCCGTCCAATGGCTGGTCACACCCGGCCAGGGGCCAACAGTTCTCGGAAGGCTTTCAGCCTGAGGACAGTTCCCGCCGCCAGGGTGGGGGATGCACACGGCGGGGTTTTTCCCTGTGAAGAGGCCGAGTCGCAGCCGGTAGCCTTGGCTGGGGGCATTGTCGCGTAGAGAAAAGGGGGATTGTCATGATCATCGGCGCGCATTCGATCATCTACAGCAAGAGTCCGGAGCTCGACCGCGCTTTCCTGCGTGACGTGCTCAAGCTGCCGCACGTCGATCTCGGCGGCGGATGGCTGATCTTCGGATTGCCGCCGGCGGAAGTTGCGCTGCATCCGTCCAGCAAGAATGACGTACACGAGTTCTACCTGATGTGTGACGACGTGGAAGCACTCATCGTGGAGATGAAGAAACGTAGCATTCCTTGCGGCCCGGTGCAGAACCAGGTCTGGGGGTTGCTCACGCACGTTACGCTGCCGGGGGGCGGGAAGCTCGGCATCTATCAGCCGCGACACGCACGACCGAAAGCGATGGGCGCGAAGAGCAGGCTGAAGAAGCTTGTAAAACGGGCGACAAAGAAGCGTCGAGCCACACCCATTTGACTATTCCCGCACTTCCGCTTCCTGCTCCTCGACCACCTTCGCCGTATCTTCCCACTCGCGCATCACCCGGGCGATCTCTTGGCGCCCTTGCTCAATTGACTTGGCAAGCCGCACGGAATCCGCCGCGCTCCTGAAATGCATCAGTTCCTGGGCATAGCCTTCGATCTCGGCCTCCAGGCGCGCCACCTGCTCTTCGATCTCGCGGCAGCGGTCCTTCATCTGCTGGAGGCGAATCGGATTAAGCCGCTTCGATTTAACGGAAGAGGGAGTTGCCGGCGCCGTTGGGAGCGGGGCGGTGTCGTGTGCTTTGCGCGAAAGCGCACGCTCTGCAACGAGATCCGGCAGCCCTGGCAGGGTGAGATCGATTTCCTTCCCCTGCTTACGCCACAAGTAATCTTCGTAGTTGCCCGGGAAGGCATTCACTTCGCTGCCGCCGATCTCGAACACCCGCGTGGCCAGCTTGTCGATGAAGTAGCGGTCGTGGGAGACGAACACCACCGTGCCGGTGTACTCCGCCAGCGCTTCCAGCAGCACGTCCTTGGCGCGCAGGTCGAGGTGGTTGGTAGGTTCATCGAGGAGCAGGAAATTTGAGGGGCGCAGCAGCATTCGCGCCAGCGCATAGCGATTGCGCTCGCCGCCCGAAAGCACGCCGATGCGCTTGAAGACATCATCTGCGCTGAACAGGAAGCAGCCCAGGAGACTGCGTAGCTCCGTCTGGGTGCTGAGCGACATGGGGGCGGCGCGCGTCAGGTCGTCGAGCAGACGCGCCTCCGCATCAAGCGCCTTGTACTGGTCCTGGGCGAAATAATCCACCTCCACCTGGTGGCCCCGCTTGTACTCTCCCCCGCTCAGCGGCTCGATACCGGCCAGCAGCTTGAGCAGGGTTGATTTCCCCGCTCCGTTCACGCCCACCAGGGCCACGCGCTCGCCTCGCTGTAGGGTGAAGCTCACCTCGCGGAACACCCGCTTGGCGCCGTAGCTCTTGGCCACCTGCTTGAACTCCGCCACCGTCCGGCCGCTGGGCTTGGGCTGGGGGAAGCTGAAGTGGATGGCCTTCTCTTCGAGCGGGATCTCGATGCGCTGCATGCGGTCGAGTTCCTTGATGCGGCTCTGCACCTGCTTGGCCTTGGTGGCCGTGTAGCGGAAGCGGTTGATGAACACTTCGAGCTGCTGGATACGCTCCTGCTGGTTCTTGTAAGCCGCTTCGATCTGGGTTCGCCGCGCGGTCTTCTCCCCCAGGTACTTCTCGTAATTGCCGCTGTAAAAGTGGACGCGCTGGTTCCAGATCTCGGCCATCTTATCGACGGTGACGTCGAGGAAAAAGCGGTCGTGCGAGATCAGCAGGTATGCGTGCGGATAATCGTTCAGGTACTCTTCCAGCCAGTTGCGGGCTTCGAGGTCGAGGTGATTGGTGGGCTCGTCGAGCAGCAGCAAGTTGGGCTTTTCCAGCAACAGCTTGGCCAAGGCAATCCGCATCTGCCAGCCGCCCGAGAATTCCTCCGTGCGGCGGTGCCAATCGGATTGCGGGAATCCCAGACCGGCCAGCACCATCCCGGCCTGTGCCTCGAGCGAATACCCGTCGCGGTGTCGGAACTCGGTGTCGAGGGCATGAAAGCGCTCGCTCACCCGCTGGTACTCGTCGCCTTCGGGGTCCAGTTCGGCAATCTTCCCCATGAGACGCTCCATCTCCTGCTCCATCGCGAGCAGATCGCCGAACACCGACATGCACTCGGCGAGCACGGTGCGTCCCGAAAGTGTCAGACCGTCCTGCGGCAGGTAACTGGAGGTGATCCCCTTGGCGAAGGTGACTTCGCCGTAATCGAGCGGCTCGAGGCGCGCCAGCACCTTGAGCAAGGTGGTCTTGCCCGTGCCGTTCGCACCCACCAGGCCCACGCGATCGCGCGGCGTGATGAGCCAATCGAGATCTTCAAACAGCAACTTGGGGCCGAAACGCTTTCCGGCCGAAGACAGTTGGATCATGTCGGCTTGGGCGCCTCACCAGCCGCAGCCCTGGCGCCGGGCTTCGGTGCGGGATTTGGCGTACCCGATAGCCAGCGGTGCTGGGGGAGAAACGTTACATCGGAGGCTGAGCACCACCCACCAGTTTAGCAAATTTGGCGAAGCACGCGGGGAATGGGCAGGCAGCATGAGGTCGTGGCTCATCAGTTTCCCGACGATGCGTGTTGACTCGAAGGTACTAGCCAAACGGATTTGAATTTCTCCGCCCTCCTGAGGCAGTCGAGGGTCGAGAGTCGAAAGTCGAAAAGGGCTATATCGCAAAAATGTGTGCGACAACCTGCACAGAGTTTGGCAGTAAGACTCTAAACGAGACGGATACGGGAGAAGCCGTGAATCCCGATGAAGGAAGGGGGTTCTCGTCCCATGAGGACCCGGCGCAAGCACCGGCGGAGGAATTGGCGCCGCTCCATCATGAACGGCGCTATTCCCCCCTCGGGCGAAAAAGGCGTTGCATGAGTCGGTGCGGGCGGAAATCCTACAGGAACATGTGGTCTCAAGCCGATGGCGCCGCAACCCGCGCGGGGTGAAGCGCAAGATGAGCAACTTCCCGCTACCTCCGCGACCGGCTTGCTTGAATATTCGAATCGAAATGTCAGGTTGCCTTAGAATTGTTAAGTGAACAATATTGATCTTAAGCAAGATCCCACAGAGAAGGCGAAACTCCTCCGAACGGTACTTTTCAACTGCCTGTTTGGTTCTGCAGGGGTATATCCTACACATAGAAAACCGTTCGACCTCATACTTGGAGCGGCAAGAACTGGGGAATGGTACGCCTGGCAGGATTCGAACCTGCGACCTATTGCTCCGGAGGCGTAAACAGAGGGTTTGCGACGGTTTGCGAAAGAGTGAGATTAACCGCTATTGATGCGCCTTCCGTGAGCGTTTCACCCCTTCGCCAAGTGTGATGAATTACGGCCATTTTTGATTGAGGTGTGCACCAAATTGTGCACCAAATTTCAGTCCTGTCTCGATCTGCTGCCACGGCCGCAAATGCACTAACCATCCGTTTCTCATCCCCTACAACCTCCCCCTGTTTGCAGAAGCCAACATCTCACCCAGCACACCGCACCACCCGAACCATCCTATCCCCCATCGACGTAACGCAAGTCCCCGCGCGAGGCCAATTCGGTAGCCAAAACCTGACCAAATCCTCCTTTCTCTCATAAAACCCAATCCTCCCTGGCAGAGGGGAGGGGTAAGTGTGTCTCGCGCGAGGGCCGGAAGGGTCAATAACCCTGCGCACCAGGAGACGTCTGGATAGGGCCCCTGTCCAAACGTTTCGAGCCCAGGGGGGGTCTCCACGAACATCGCAGTCGAGAGAACCTGTGGGCTTTCTGGGAGGAAACATGGATACAAATCGGATGTTCACAAGCTTGTTCGGTGGATGGCTCACGGCAGCCGACAAGGCTGCCGCCGCCACAATCAATTGCGCTAAGTCAACTGTCATGCCTTGTCGGAGCTGACACTGAAAGCGACCCTGGCAACTGGGAAGACCTTGGTTAAAGTTGGCACCAAGCTGACCGACTGCTGCACCACAAAGTAACTGTTCAACCGCTTTCTCACTCGCATTAGATCTTAACTCGCCGTAGTCAAGACTCTTTCCAATTCACTCAATTTCCCTAATCACACCGGAGGTGTGTCTTGAGAATCTTTCAACCGGAACGCGCCTTGATCGCTCGCGAAACCCGCGAGGAGGACCGGCGGGAGCTGGCCGGAGCGGCCGTGCGAAGGTATCTTTTTCCCAATTCCTCGCGATTGTCCCCGTCCGCCGGGTCGATTTCGAGATCCATTCCCGCGCCCGCTTCCAAGCGCTCTCTTGCGACAACTCGAATAGGCTACCATGACTCGGTTCCGGTGTCAAGAGCAAAATAGTCCATGTAGGGTCCGGGCTTACCCCGGCTAGGCCGACCCAAGCGTCGGCCTACTATCCCATTAATCCCAAGGAGGCAATCCAATCATGAAGACCCTCATTATCACTCTCTCTGCTGCTTGTGCCGTGGTCGCCTATTACTTTGGTCTCCGCTACTTCAGTGGCCGGGATCTTGGCTTCACACCCGCGAGGAAGTACGTCCAAAGCCTGGCGAAGAACCTGCTTCACACCGAACTCGCCGCCTCCCGAGAAGCTGGCACGACTCCCGCGGCAACAGCCGAACAAGCGGCCTAATGCTTATCCGGTTGTTTCAGCAAGGCACCATATGTAGTGGTTCACAGAGTGGTTAACAAAAACAGAAAAGGAGAAGAACATCATTATACTAAAGTTCGACACTGCGGCGAAAGCTCATAAGGCTCTCAAAGAGATTACTGAGTACCAGATATCTCTTTTAAGAGACTGTCAAGAAGCTGGCCTCCGGGAGTTGTGGCCAACATCTCACGAATCTCCCTCTGTAAGTCGGCCACCTCGCTAGGGCTTGTGATTTCGTGCTTGTACAGAATAACCCTGATGGCCTTAATTGCTATGGTCAGCTCGTGAATCGCTTTGTTGATGAGTACAAGATTTTCATTGGTCTGATCCATGCGATTCCCCCAGTGAAATAGGACGGTAAGTTTATGGCGGTTTGGCATAGTAGGTCAAGAAAAGAAAACCCCAGATGCGGATACCGGATTTGTTAACCAAAATAGAAGCACAACCTGTAGTGGCTTGCTCAAACAACCGGATAAGCATGAGCGGCCTAGCAGACTGTCCCGCTGATGCTGGTCGCCGCAACTCTCATAGATGTCAAAGGAGATGCTGCATGTCACTCGTAACCCGTTACCGGCTCTTCTGGGCTGCCTTGATGGCAGCCCTCTTGGGCCTGGCCTTTTGGAAGAACTCGTGGAGCTATCCCCGCAAGTCCCGGCTCTGGAGGCTCGGCAAGGCCGTCATCGATACCGGCCTGGTGGTGCTGATGGTCATCTACGCTCCGGCCCTGCTTCTCATGTACGTGGTGATCTGGCTCACCAGCCCGTTCAGGAACAAGATCATCCAGGTCAGCGCGGCCTTCGCCTCCATCCTGGCCATCACTCATCTGGCCGGAGTGGTCTTCGAAGCTGTCGCCGTACTGGGCGTGTTCGCCGTGGACCTGCTGACCGGTCAGGTTCTGGCCCGGATGGACAGGCGTGAGAGAAACAAGCAGGCGAAGGCTGCGTAAGGAACCGATGAGTACGAGCCGCAGACCTCACCGACGGAGGCCTGCTGCGCTACGCTTGCTTCCGGACGCCACGCGCGCGTTGACTTCCCGGTACACGCGGCGTATGCTGACGCCAATGGAAGTTCGCCTGCATGTTGCTGTGAGGCGATCGTCTCATGATTAGCAAGAACGTTTCCCACTATCGCATCGTTGAGAAGCTCGGCGGCGGGGGCATGGGTGTCGTCTATAAGGCCGAGGACAGCAAGCTCGGCCGCTTGGTAGCGCTCAAATTCCTTCCTGAAGAACTTTCCAGGGATCGCCAAGCGCTGGAGCGTTTTCAGCGGGAGGCCCGCGCCGCCTCGGCGCTCAACCATCCTAACATCTGCACCATCCACGACATCGACCAGCACGAAGGCCAGCCCTTCATCGCTATGGAGTTGCTGGAGGGACAGACCCTGAAGCAGCGCCTAGCGGTAGCGGCGGGTTTACCCCGCCAGCCCGAAGGTGGCGGCATAAAGCCGCCTCTACGAACGGACGAACTGCTCGACCTCGCCATCCAGATCGCCGACGCTCTCGACGCCGCCCATGCGAAAGGGATCGTCCATCGGGACATCAAGCCAGCGAACATTTTTGTGACCCAGCGCGGTCAGGCGAAGGTCCTGGACTTTGGCTTGGCCAAGCTGGCACCAAAGCCCAGGCGGGTGGCGGAAGCGGTGGGAGCCTCTGCGCTGGCCACCGCATCCATCGAGCCCGAGCAGCTCACCAGCCCCGGCGAGGTGATGGGAACGGTCGCCTACATGTCGCCGGAGCAGGCGCGAGGCGAGGAGACCGACGCGAGAACGGACTTGTTCAGTTTTGGCGTGGTCCTGTACGAGATGGCGACAGGTCACCCCGCCTTTTCCGGGACAACTTCCGTGCTCATTTTTGATGCGATATTGCACAAAGCTCCTACATCGCCGGTTCGACTGAATCCCAACTGCCCGGCGGAGTTGGAACACATCATCAACAAGGCGCTGGAGAAAGACCGGGAGACGCGCTATCAGACGGCCTCTGACCTGCGGGCCGACCTGAAGCGCTTGCAGCGGGACACAGAATCCAGGCACGCGGCGGCGGTAGCGCCGGCGTCCTCACTGGCAGCAGTCGTGCCCCTCCCGCAGACGCGGGAGCGCCCACAAGCGGCGCCCCTACGAAAATGGTGGATGGTTATGGCAGCGTGCGGGGCGGCGGCGGCCGTCGTCGCCATCCTCGCTGCCCTGAACGTCGGCGGATGGCGCGATCGGCTACAGGGTCGAGCTGGCGCGCGGCGCATCGAATCGCTAGCGGTGTTGCCGCTGGCTAATCTTTCCGGTGACCCAGAGCAGGAGTACTTCGCTGATGGCATGACCGAGGAGCTGATTGCGACGCTGGGAAAGCTCAGCGCGCTGCGGGTGATCTCCCGGACCTCGGTGATGCGGTACAAGAAGACAGACAAGCCCCTGCCGCAAATTGCGAAAGAGCTTAACGTGGACGCCGTGATCGAGGGGTCGGTCCTGCGGGCCGGCAACCGCGTGCGGATCACGGCGCAGTTGATTCAGGGCTCTACCGATAGGCACTTGTGGGCGGAAAGCTACGAGCGCGACCTGCGCGATATCCTGGCCTTGCAGAGCGAGGTCGCGCGGGCGATTACCAGCGAGGTCAAAGCCAAAGTGACCCCTGAGCAGCAGTTCCACCTCGCCAGCCCGCGCCCGGTGAACCCGGAGGCGTACGTTTTTTACTTGCAGGGAAAGGTGCTCTTGGGTCGAGATACGGAGCCTGACAACCGAGCCGCCATCGAAGTGCTCGAGCGCGCGGTTGCCATTGATCCTAACTTCGCCCTCGCCTATGCGGCATTGGGGTACGCCTACGCAGAAAGGCTGTTTGACTGGGAGCCGAAGGACGAGTGGAACGAGAAGGCTGAGGCAGCGGTCGAGAAAGCACTCTCCTTGGATCCCAATGTCGCGGATGCCCATGTCTCTCGGGCCGTCCTGCTCTTTACCTCGGCACATGGATGGCAATACGAAAAGGCAATTCAGGAATGTAAGCAGGGGCTGGCTTTGGACCCCAATCTGGCGGAAGGCCACCTTATTCTTGGTGCAGTGCTCGATCACGTCGGCCTCCTTGACGAAGGCCTTAAGGAGTTTCAGACCGCGACGGCTATTAACCCGAACCTTGCAGAGGCAGTGTTTTACACAGGGTTCACGCTTATGTTTAGCGGCAAGTTCCAAGACGCCTTGCCATACCTGCGGGGCGATCCGTTCTCCAATAGCATTCAGGCCTTGGACCTTTGGGAGCTGGGGCGAAGACAGGAGGCCCAGGCCCTGATTCGCGAATTGCTAAAAGCCGATCCGCAGGAAAAGTCTGTGTGGGTTGCTAGTGTCCACACCTTTCTCCTGGCAGATGCCGGGGAAGGTCAGGAGGCGGAAAAGAGAATCAAGGAGAAGATCCTAAAGCAGGGGGAGAGCTTGAAGCGTTACGGCCATTTCCATCATGTTGCTAACCTTGTCGCCGACATATACGCGCAACTGAACAAGCCCGAACAAGCGGTGGCATGGCTTGAGGTAACGGCTGCGACGGGCTTTCCCTGCTACCCGTTTTTCGAGCGCGACCACGCCCTCGATCCGATCCGGCAAGACCCCCGCTTTGTCGCGTTTATGCAGAAGCTGAAGCCTCAGTGGGAATACCTCAAGTCCACGTACGGATCAGCCACCATGGCGCGCGGTAGCGGCAATCAATAGGTCGAGCTGCTCATCAATGCCCAAATCGCTTCGCCCAGCGCGCTGGCGCTCATGCCAAATGAGAGAGGAGATCGCGGATCACTTCACCACAGCGACGGACTCTCTCGCCCCATGTCCTGCAGTCCCCGCCGCGCTTCCAAGACCTGCTGCGTCGCATGAGCTTCCCGTACTTGCGTGCGACGTATGCGCCGTAGTTACGCCCGAGCTGCGTATTGACTTGCCCATGGCGGCGACCTAAGATGCGGCTCAAAGGAGGTTCCCTCCTTATGATTGGCACGACCGTCTCGCACTACCGCATCCTGGAGAAGCTCGGGGGCGGGGGCATGGGCGTGGTGTACGAGGTGTGGGACGCCCGGCTCAAGCGCATCGTCGCTTTGGCTCCCGTCCCTCAAAGTAGAGTCTGCCGTCGATCCGTTGCGCTCCGACCCGCGCTTCCAGGGATTTGTTGCGCCGCATGAATTTCGCGCCGTAGCGGGCGTAGCGCATACCTCCGCCGTTGGGATTTGCTGCTTGACTGTTCACCCCGTCGATGGTGCTGTATTCCAGCGATGTGTCGTCCCCCGTTGCGGGATCGCTCTTCTCTTTCCAATCGATTCTTCCCTGTAATGGTACGCCTACTCAAGCGGCGCAGATGTCCACTCCCTACCCCCATCGAGGTTGAAGATGAATCGTCCGGTGAATCTGGCTCTCAGCGTGGGAGAAACACTCGTTCATGAAGCTGGAAGGCTGCTGTTCGGATTTGCTCTCGGCAGGGCGAAGGAATTTCTGGGTATGCCCCAGCCGCTTGGAACCCGGCAACTGGTCCTCGGTCGTGCCCTGCAGAAGAAAGCAGTGGATGGCGCTCTGCTGGTGTCCTGAGTTAAAAGTTCGCTGACAGAGTCTTCCCCTTTCGGATGCCCGTTGCACAGCCCCGGTAGGGGCGCAAGATCGTAGCCCAGGGCGCCAGCCCTGGGGGAGAGAGCCCTCACCCCGTCCCGCAGAGCGGGACACCCCTTTCCCGCCCGAGCGGGAGAGGGGACGGGGGTGAGGGAGGGTTACGCTCACCCACGGCTCACGCCGTGGGCTACCTTCTTCCGCCCGCTCCGCGGGCTGACTTCTTCTGACTCAGGACACTAGCAGATCCACGGAGTGGGAAGGAATACACGAAGTTCATACTGAAGGAATTTCTGCCCACCGATCAGCGGCCCAGAACCTTGGCGGTTGAAAGTGAGCCTCACTCCGTGGATGACTTCGACTACGACAAGCTCCCGGCCATCGAAGACCTCCGCAATCGTTCTCCCGCGTGGCTGGCCCGCAAGCTATTCCCAGGCCCCGAATTTCTTTGAGTGCGATGCGCAGGCGACGGCTTGGAGTTAATGCAACGCGGCGGAACGGTTCGGAGCGGCGTCAGCTTGGGTAGTCAATTCGTCCGTAGCCTCAAAACTTGTAAAACCATAATCGCTATTTACGCCTGTGGTTCCTTCGATGTAAAACCCCATGCCAGGGCTGCCGCCTTTGTAGGTATTGTCGGTGGCTTGGAGCACCTGCACACCGTTGATGTAGGCTGTGATCACGTCTCCAACGATGGTTGCCTTGACCACATCCCCATTCGCAACGCCGTAATGCGACCCTTCAGCCGTATTTAGGTAGGTAAAGTTTCCTAAGGGTCCGTTCCACCTGACGATAGTGGTGTAGGCTTTCCCGGTTTTGGAGCAGCGGAAAAAGATCTCGTACCCCGTGGCTCTGTGGGCGGACAGCGTGCTCCGCAGGCGCAACTCCACCTCCTCCCAGATCTTGTCGTTCTGGTTCGCGGTGCGGACCGTGGCTTGGGCCGTCTGGTTCGGCCCCCAGGTGCCCGCGAGTAGAGCTGTCGAGTCATCATACTTTTCAGGCACGGTCTTTACCCCGCCTGATTGGACCCCAAAGGCAAACCCTGGAGTTGTCCGGACGTTGGCCCAATCGAGACCGGCGGTCTGGCCGTTAATCCAGTTGCCACCTTCGGAAATGGGATTCTCATTGAGGGGGAAGGTGGTGGCGTAGGTCCCGTGCGTCCCGCTTGAAGCGACCGGAGCGATGTTTGCACCCCGTGTTGCCGGGTACCAGAGCCACAGCATGATAACAAGCGTCATGGCCGACGATCCGATGACGAGTTTGCGCTTCGGATCCTTAGACTGCATGAACGGATACTGAGGCATACGCCCTCCTTTGATTGTAATCGGAATTTCCGTTTTCAATTCTCGACCGACCCATAACATACACCTGACCGCCACTGAATGGAATGTCCAGTCGAGTTCTCAGTACTGGGTGCTTCCACGGACGACAGCAGAGATCAGTTTTACATGTCCGACTCCGCTTGCTGCCCGAGCCCCACGTAGAAGGAGGAATCCCTATGATCATTGGTGTCACGCACGACCAAGACGGCCGTGTCGTCCAGCGGCTGTCCGTATCCACCAAAGTCTCCATCGGCCTACCGGAGATCGCAACCATCCTACCAAGCTCGATCACTTCGTTTTCCTGCGCAAGAAGACGTCAGCCAACCGGGTTGAGTGGGAAGCCGGTCCGGAGCTGACCCGGCATTATGGCGAGCAGTGCCGCGAACTTCACATCATGTTGATCGACGATGACATCGAGAGCGTCTTCCCCAACTCCTATGCCTGGTGGACGGCCACTGAGCGGAAGTGCTGGGGTGACAGCGTCACTGCTACCCGGCGCCGCCAAGAGTGCGGCAGCGAAGGCCACGGGAGGTACGGCGGGAATTCCCACGATTGCTTTCGACCTGCCGGCCATGGAGAGTTCTCTGGTGGGCGCTTCGACCGAACGGCTTTGCACGGCGCTCCAGATCATCGACGCAGTCTCGCAAGGGAGGATGCTGTTCATTGCAACTTGCAACTCGATTGCGAGCTTGCCACCCGAACTGCGCAGGCGCTTCACGCTGGGGACCTTCTTCTTCGACCTGCCCTCGGACGAGGAGCGCGAGACGATCTGGGGAATCTATCTTAAGAAGTATGGAGTGTCCGGCCAGCTGCCGAATGACGAAGGCTGGACAGGCGCGGAAATCAAAGAGTGCTGCCGGAAAGCGCACCGCCTGGGAATCACTCTCATGCAGGCCGCGCGCTACATCGTGCCGGTTTCACGTTCCGCGGCCGAGCAGATCAAGGCACTGCGCCAGATGGCGTCGGGGATTCCCACTTTTTCCACCCTTCTCACATTTCTAAAATATTCGGCACTCGCGACGTAGCTTATTCCTTTGTTTTCAAGGTGTTCTATGGACATGTTAGAAAGAACATGAATGTGGCAGTTTGACACATTCGCGGCCTGCCGGCTTTATAGTACGCTACATACATAGCCTCCTAACGTGGAAAAGACAACTTCTTCGCCCCGACGAGTGAGGCTCAGCATGACAGGCGTTTGGAAAAGAGAGCGCAAAAGACAACGGCGGAGATGCTTGGCCCGAGGCTAATCGTCCTCGGGCCGGGAATCTTGATACTCGTCAATGGCGTCGGCGGCGGCTTCGGCTTTCATCTTCAGCCAGTCAAGTTCGACCCAGAGTTCAGAGAGGAGGTCCTGGTCGCTTCCGCGCCCCACGCGGGTCATCTGTTGGCGAATCTTGCGGAGCCGCTCATACCATTCCTCGACTTCCGCGATCAAGCCCTCGACCGTTTCAAGACTGGGCACAATTTTGGGAGCCATGGCGTTGCCGACGCACCCATTACACCAGTCATGGCCGCCAGTCGCGATCTTTAGGTGGGTTATTTGACCGGCTTGGCATGGGGTGATGGCCGGAGGCCGATGCTACGCCGGATTGCGCGGGGTGGCGCAGAGCGCAGCTCTGCGGTCCGCAGGCAAGGGTGAAATCGTGCCGGCCGATCACTCTCAAAAAGCTTGGCGCGGCGATCGGTGCTGCTGCCCAGGAGTTGCAGTCCGCGCGCAAAATGGCGTTTGTGGGTGGGCATGACCAGCGCTAATACAGCACGTTGAAGCGCAAAGCTGCGCTCTGCGCCAGCCAGCGACACAAGATGGAATGGTGCGTGGCGGGCCAGAAGGGGTTATGACCTCACCGGACGCAAAGCCGACTTCTCAGGCCGAATCCCAACAAGCGCCGCAAGTGTCTGAGCCGCAAGCAGTTGAGCTTACGTTCTTGATTTCTATTGTGAACTGTAAACTATGGACTGTGAGCTCCTCAGGAAGTCGCCAGTTGACAGTTAACAGCCAGGGCATCCTGATTTTTTTTGCTGTGAACTGTAAACTCTGAACTGTAAACTGTTCGTGTGATCTACCTCGACCACAACGCGACGACGCCCATACTGCCGGAGGTGCTGGAGGCGATGATGCCGTACCTCACAACAGAATGGGGTAATCCGTCCAGCGCATACAAGTTCGGCGCGAAGCTGAAGTCGTTTATCGAGACGGCGCGCGAGCAGGTGGCGGAGTTGATTGGGGCGCACCCGCTGGATGTCATTTTCACCTCGTGCGCGACGGAGAGCAATAATGCCGCCATCGCGGCGGCGCTGAAGGCCAACCCGGCCAAGCGCCACATTGTCACGTCGCAGGTGGAACATTCCTCGGTGCTGAATTGTTGCATGGCACTCAGTAGCGGCGAGTTTACCTCGCCACGTGGCGGCGTAAAGCCGCCGCTACATGAACCGGGCTACCGCGTCACGTACTTGCCGGTTGACCGGGAAGGCCTGATGAAGTTGGCTGACCTCGAAGCAGCCATCACGGACCAGACTGCCGTGGTGTCGCTGATGTGGGCTAATAACGAAACGGGTGTGCTGTTCCCAGTCGAACGGATCGCGGAAATTTGCCGGTCGCGAGGCGTGCTGTACCACTGCGACGCAGTGCAAGCGGCGGGCAAATTGGAGATCGACGTGGGGAAGGTTCCGGCGGACTACTTTTCGCTAACCGGCCACAAGTTTCATGCCCCGAAAGGCATTGGGGCGCTGTACGTCCGGCGCAAGGCCCCATTCTCCCCATTGGTCTACGGCGGCCACCAGGAGCGTAACCAGCGTGGTGGCACGGAGAGCGTGCCGCTGATCGTGGGCATGGGGAAAGCGGCTGAACTGGCCCGCAAATACCTACCGGATTTCGAAAAGAAAGTGCGCCCGCTGAGGGACGAATTGGAGGAGGGGATCTTGAGTACGATTCCCGGCACGGAGTTGAACGGCCACAAAAACCACCGCTTAGCGAACACCGCTAATATCACTTTCCGAGGGATTGAATCCGAAGCGCTACTCGTCCTGCTCGACAAGGAAGGTATTTGCGCATCGTCCGGTTCAGCTTGCCTCGCTGACTCTGACGAGCCATCGCACGTGGTCAAGGCCATGAAGCCAGAATCAGCAGCTTCGCGGCAGATGATCCGGTTTTCGCTTGATGCAGAGGGCAGCAAAATGGACGTTGCGTTTACCGCGGCGGCCGTGGCGCGCGCAACCGCTTCGCTACGAGATTAGGTTTTCGGGAGCCTGGCGCGCGGGTCTCCAAGCACTTCACGATAACGCTCCAGGGTATCGAAATCCCTAGGAGAGGGCTTAGTGTGCGCCAGATGAAGGAAGAGATTCATTGCGAGTTTCTTGTGCTTTACTATCATGGTCTTCGTAGAGGTGTTCCAAAGAGCGCCAGCCCAGGGTCTGTCGGTGAGCCGGAGTGGAACTGCAGCAAGCTTGGCCACAGCAGCATCAAGCCGTTCACCGCGGTCAACCGTGACGCGGGCTGCCCGGGCGAACGCGTACAGCCCCGCAGGACGAAAGAGCACATGCCCGCCGCTACTAGTTCGGTACTTCGCAGCTAGGTATTTGTCTGGGGCAGACGTCATAACTTTCCGGATTGCGGGAACATTGGCTTTTAGAGCGTCCCAAAAAGACACGGCGACCCTGTAGAGTTTGTCGATTCGCGCCCAATCCGGAGGGCCAGCTTCGAGATCCTTTCGCTCCCGGCTTCCAGCTTTAACCGAAATGGCCTTGACCAACTCGTAGAGCGCGATGACGGTGGTAATGCAGGACTGGTTCCCAGACGGAATATTTGCTGTCGGAGCGAAGGCTACGAACTCGCTACCCAAGCCCCGATACGAATCAATTAGACGGCGTGTGACAATGGCAAATGCGTCGTCGTCATTCAGAGCGATGAGCTCCGCTTGTGAGACTGGCTTCGCATACTTGTTAAGTGTCGTAAACAGACGCCTTGTACGCTCTCTGCCCTTCGCTGTCCTTTTGTGGGCAACGAATATGACTGTCAACTCCTCATCCTTCAGCGCTTTGTCCCGACGCAATGCTTCCCGAATGCCCTCCACTCTGTGCTGACCGTCGACTGCAAAAAGATCTTCTGTACCGGAAATGCGAAGCACCCCGAAGGCTGTGGCTTGTCGCTCATCCAAATGAACGTCCTTGACCGTAACGCTATCACCAACTTCGACAGGAAACCACTCGGGCTCACCGCCGTAAATGCCAGCCACAACGGCATTGAAGAAGCGTTGCTTTTGATTGACCAGGTAAGTGGCAATTTCCTCTTTACGCTCAGGCCGCAACAATCTCTGAATCCACGTCTTCAGTTCTTTTCTTTCATGTATTTTGTCAACCGGCTTAATCCATTGACGCACTTGAGCGAAGGTCATGGTCGTTACGTAATACCAGCGGTCGCCCATTTTGGCGCGGAGAGCGGGGAACAAATTGGAGGGGACATCACTCATATAAGTACTTTTGCGACTGCACGGCGAATCGTGCTTGGAAATGCTCTGTTTGATGGTGGCAGGTATGCCGCCAAAAGCCGATTCTCAACAATCTTGATTTTAGTCTTTTTAGATATCTCTGCGTAGTAAAACCAGAGGAATCCCTCCCACTTCAAGAGCATTTCCGTAACGTGAGGTCGGCGTGAGTTTTCCCCTTTAGCTTTCTCGGTAAGATATTGACGAAACCTTGCGCGAAACGCCTGGTTTTCCACTTTGCCGACATAAAGCAGATATGAGCAGCTGGGATGACGTGCAATCCCGGGCTTCACGACGAACGTGTACACGCCTCTTCTGTTTTCGGGGACGCGGGCCGCATTGTCACCATGAAATTTGACGGCGTGCCAAGCCAACTTGACTGGGAGCTTGCAAGTTTGCCACTGGGTGGGCGATAGAATCATGCGGGTCAGCCTAAAATCAGGCAGTTTATAGGTACTTGGTGGCTTGGAAAAGATGTCGTCCATCAACCCAGATCCTATCTCCCTAGATCTCTCCAATACTGTCTTGCGGAACCAGGGATGAGCTTGCCCTGCAATCGCAGGGCGGCCTCCCCCTTGTCGAATTTCTGGCGAATGATACCGCCCAAAATCATCTTCTGGTCGGAGTCGCTCAGCGTCTGGGGGGAGAAATGGACACCACATTCGGCCAGTTCGGCGAAGTTGGTTTCGTTAGTGCCGGTGGTCAGGAACCTGTCAGCGTCCTGCGATGCGAGCCAGACAGGGAAGCCCCACGACCGCCCTTGCCGGGCGAGCAGACTAAGCAGGCCTGCCTTACTTTCTTTCGGCAGCAATAGATGCGCTTCGTCGACGAATAGCACCATCTTGATCGGCTGAACGTCATTTTTCACTGCTAGGTTCTGGTTCAGCTTTTTGATTAAGAAGTTCAGGATCAAAGCCACAGCAAGCGCCTTGGTATCAGTATCGTTACCGAACTCCTTAAAATCAATGACAAGGGAGTTGGTCAACCATTCCTCCGGGTTGATCGCCCGGTCGGCATTGGCGAACAGATGTAATCTCGCGATTTTCTGGATAATCGCGAGATCTACGCCGTTCGCGCCGGTGTTTACCAACTCCTGTTCCAATGACTGAAAATCCGGTGCCGCGAGGTGCTCGTAGGCGTCAGCGATGTTGCGCTCCTGTTTCGCGCCCAGTTGGGGTGCGAAGCACCTGATTAAGCTGGCCGTCTCGTATGCAACTTGGGTATTCTGAGTTGGGTTCGGATGCCGAAGCAGAGGATTGATAGGCAGGCCCTCCTGGATGAGACGCACGTGCTCCGCCCCCGTCTGCTCAAGAAATCGGGTGCGGTTCTGCCGCTGTTGGGGGTTGTTCGGGTCGTCCTCCAGTTCGCCCTTCATGTCGAAGAACACGAACCGGACGCCGAGGTTACTGAGTTGGGCCAACAGGTCAAGGGCAAGCTGGCTCTTGCCGGTCCCGGGCTGGCCCGAGATCACCAGTAGCCCGTTGTTAGTGCCGGGGCCGTTCAAGGACCATTCAGGCGCGTCAACTAGGAGCTTCAGCTTCACTTCGGCCTCGACCACGGGCAAGGTTGCTACTGGCCGCGCCAAGCCCGCCCCGACCTGGGCACCTGAGCCCAGTTTGAGTAGTTCGCCCACGAATTTGGCCTGATCGTTGCCAGCGTCCTCCCATATCTGCCTGAGCCGTTGGCAGCCGAACTCAAAGTACTTACGGAACTCCTGGCGGTATCCCGCCTCGTCAAGCGCGCGCCCGCTGCGGTGATTTAAGGATGCCCGGATGACATCCTTCAACTCGTCGCCGACCACTTGCTCGTCGTTGAGGGTGACTCCCTTCGCGTCCTTGGGCTTAAACTCGGGTGGCACACCCTCTCCTAGCGCGAGGAAGAGGGCGGCGCGCCCTAGAATAGCCTGGTTCCGCGCACCAACTCGCGAGAATACGGATTCGATGAAGGCGTGCGCTTCTTCGCTCGTGTCAAATTTCATTGGGTCCGACCGTCTCTTGTTTCTACGCTTGCCTCATTCGATTGAACACAGCCAAGGTCTGGGCACGGTATTCCTCAAACAGCTCGCGATTACCCTCGAGAATCTTTGCCGCCTTTCGAGCCCCTTGGCGAAACCGCGCCCGCGTTTGCCAGTCGAGCGTGCTGTGAAAGACCTCATTGCGCATGATGTCGTCAATCAACGCCACATCATCGGGCCTGCAACCCGTGTCTTCAATGATCAGGGCTTCGTAAGCCTTCATATTGCCTCCCTGCTGGTCAGAGATCGTGACCGAAGTAGTCGTTCGTTATGCGCACCCGGTAGTCGGTACTCTCGGGCTCACCGTACGGGTGCAGGGTGTAAACCCGGGCCAGCCGGTCGCGGATGCGTTCAAACAACTGACCTTCGGGGTCGACCTCCGAATTCGTGGCGAGAATGATGGATTGGTGGCCGCTCAGGTAAAGCTGGTCGAGCACGTTCGTGCGAACCTCTTTGTCGAGCCGCGCCAATGGCGTGTCCACTACAAGTGGGGGGACGAGCTTGGCCAAGCGCCGCAGCGCCTCGTAAAACGCAAGCATACGCACCTGCCGCTCGCCTGCTGAGGTGTTGGTTTCCTCCCACGTCACGCTCTTGCCGTCCTGGCGGAGCAGAAAGCATTGCCAATGGCTGTCGAACTCCATTCCCTTGAACTCGCGCGTACGCTCTGCGATCTCCGACCAGAGCTCGCCCACATGCTCGGAGATTCTCTTCCGCATTCGGATGGCGGCCTGGCTCCTAATCTCGCCCGCGGCCTCGCGATAACGAGCGGCGAGCGACGCGAGTTTCTCACGCCTTTCGTCAAGCTCAACAAGCTCCCCCTGCTTGGTTTCCTGCCGCTTCAGATCAGCCAGCTCTACATCCAGCCGCGAGAGTTCTGCGGTAATCTCACCCATGCGTTTCGTGATTTGGTCTTGCCTGGTCCTAAGCTCTCCACGCTTCTGATGCAATTCCGCCCCGTGCTTGAAAGCAGCCGTGTTTTGCTGGATTTGCTTGAGCTTTTGGTCCAGTTCACGCAGCTCCGCGTCCATTCGTTCGATGCTGACGCAGAGCTGGGCCAAGTCCCCGAGCGAACCTGGGACTGTGGTGAGATGTGCGCGGACTTGGGCGCTCGTGTCGCTGCGCTCGGCGACGAATACCCTGTCCGACATCCCGTCCGGGGGCGGGTGAAATAGCCGGTGCAACGCATCCTCGAGCCGCTTCATATAGAACGACTCAACGTCCGGCTGCAACGCGAATTCCGGCGGCACGCTGCCGAAGACGTCGTCCTTGACTTGGGGAATTTTGGGCTCAACTGCGGATTTTGCGCTCTCCCAGTCCCGCCGGCGTTCTTCTGAAGATAGGTAGTCGTGCAGTTGTCCGCGGTAATTTCCCAACAAGAAAATCGGAATCGCCAGTTCCCACGCACCGCCGAGCTTCGTCTCAAGCTCGGACTTAGTCTTGGTCAGATCGTTCCGCCGCTCCTGTGCCCGCTGAAGGTCGTCCGGGTCAACGGCACCGAGCGTGCTGAGGTCATCTACGAGCTGAAGAGGGGGCGATTCGGGAAGAAAAGGCTACTGGTGTTCAAAACCGTGGCGTTGGCGGTGCCACCTGAGAGACTCGCGGTCGGGCAAGTAGTGCTGGTTTTGGGGGCGAAGTATGGAGTTGCCCACGCGGGGCTTCAGAAGATGCGCGGCATCACCACGTTCATCAAAGCGGTCCTCTGCTACTAGAATATTGTAATCGTTGCTGATTGACCAAAAACCCTGATCGAACAGCCAGTGGGCGGTTTTTGATAGCGCGATGCCATTCGTGGGGTGGTTGCTGCCGCCTTGCTTGAATTGATGGATGTGGGCGGCGTCGAGCACAGTCTTACCGTTCAACGCGATCATCCGGTAACGTGTTAAGGCACAGGTGTAGTCGTAGGCGGGCAGCACGCGCACCGCGAACTTGGCGTCTCGCTGGCTCTCGGACTCCCGGTCCGGCATAAAGCGGCTGGCATCTGCGCCAACTACGTCTTCTGGAGGAACCGGAAGTTCGACAAGGCTGTAAAGCTCCGCCCTTTCCTCCGGCTGAAAGTATTTTGCTATCAGCGTGCGCCGAGCCAGCAAACGAAACTCCGCTTGGGCGAGGCAAACAAGAAATGAAACATCTAACTGTGCGATTTCTGAGATATGCCGATCTGTGGCAGGGCGTCCCCCTGCATCGAGCGGCTGCCAGAAGCCCTCTGATTTAAGGTGGTAAAACGGAAAAGTCAGATCAGCTTTTGTCTGGCGTCGCGGCGCAACGACTCGCCAGTAGGAACTGTATCGAAAAGCAAGATCGCCATCGCGTTTTAGAAGCCCGCCATCGAGCTTACCTTCTTCCACTAAGTCGCAGAGCACAAGAAGCAAGATTGGTTTTTGCGGGGCATCCCCGAGCGCCGGATGGGCTTTGTCGGGCCGAAGTGATGTTATCCGCTCAAGCCACCGCGTCCACTCTGGGGACGCTGAGGTGAGAGGGCCAGTCATCATTTAGTTGTCCACGGTCATAGATTTTTCGCGATTCAAATCATCCTTAAGAATATTCAGCAAATCATCGGGGAGGCCGCGGGCGCGGTGGCTTTCGCTGTACTCTTCAACCTTGGCGACCATCCGCCGCAGCGTTTCAACGTTAATGCCCTTCTCAGCGGCGATTTTATCTTCCATTTCACGTAAGCGGTTGAGTTCGCTCAAGTCGGTGTTCATGATGACACCCTTCTGCTTGTTGACGATACGCGCCACGCCGCGCCCGTCGTCGGGGTCGCGGGCGGCCTTCCACATTTGCTGAATCAACAGCAATTCCTCGGGGCTGATAAGCTTGAGGCCGACTTCTTCCTGCAAATCGAGCAGCTTGGTTAGGAGTTCGCGTCGGGCGGAGATCAGGAGTGGCCCGGGGCCCTGATTACCGTTCATGCGGCGGGTATCGCGTTTGCCGTTGGCGGGATCGCGGAAGAACAGGAGCGTTTCACGAAACTCCATCAGTTTTTCCATGCGCTCGTCGCCGCTGGCTAGGAGTCCTTCACTGGCCCTGTCGCGGTCAACCACCGTGCAGGTCCAGCAGCCGAAGCGGCTGCTGCCGCAACTGGGCGTGCTGGTGTCGATTTGGATTGGACATTCGCCGTTGCTGGCGCTGGCGTACAGCTTGTAAAGGGGGCGGTTGTCACCGCCCCACGGGTTGGGTTTCTGGAGTAGGTAGGCCCAAACGTCCTCCGTGGTCAGGAATTCAATCGGATTGGACACCCACACGCGGGGCAAGTCAGGGTGCCGGTGCAACCCATTGCGCGTTTCTCGGCCCGCCATCGTCTGAGCGCGGGTGGAGCTTTCGGCGCGGCGCGCTCCGAGGTGAAGTATGGCCTCTCCCCAATGCCCGAGACGCTGCTTTACAAAAACGTTGACCGGATCAATCTTCATCCGCTGGGTGCACCAGCGGAAGGTACGGTTGGGCGGCGGGTAACCACGACCGATGATGTTGACCCAAAAGGATTCTTCGATTGTTGGCTTGAGCAAGTTGGCTTCGATATTGAGGCCGTTCTGCTGGGAGCACTTCCGCATGCGGTCCAGCATGCCTTCAACCGTTTCCACGATGGCGGGAATCTCGACGCGCGTGTCAGTGCAAACAACCGACACGGGCTTTTTTCTTTGCTCGGCGGGGATGGAGAAGATAACGTCAAAAATCAGCGACGCCAGCATTGTGCTGTCCTTGCCGCCGCTAAAACCGACCAGCCAGGGCCGCTTGTCTTCCCGATAGAGTTGCTCGAGAGAAGCTTTGATCTCGTGAAACATTCGCCGTCCCGTCGTGGGGAGTATGCACCCCCCGACCTAGATTTTCAAGTAATGTCTTTAAGATAGCATCATTGGCAGCCGGCGGAAAAGCGCTTCGCTTGCCCGGGAACCATGCCGGACGGGTGCCTCGTCGGATTCGGCCCGATAAACGCCCTTCCCTGAAACCGGACGTGACGACGGCCTGGTAATCGGAAAGCTGCAACCTGATTTCTCCCCAGTGACGGCGCACTCTGCCAGAATAAGGCGCAGCAAGCGTGCGCGGCGTCCAGCACTTGAAGACCTCGTTCCACGCTTTGGCCTTTTTCGTTGGTGGTTGAGGGGAGCCATGCCAAACGTGATCGCTCCGTAGATCGCGGCTGGCGCAGACCTTCAGGTCTGCGCGCCGAAGGCGCAAAGCATGGCGGGCTATGTGAACCTGTCAGCGAAGCTTGTCTCCATCTGAGAACGGGAGCGCAGCCCGTCAATTGACGGACTGCGGCTTTTAATTCCCGAGTCACGCGAGGTGGCGCAGAGCTGCCCTCCGCGCCAGCCAGCGACACAAGATGGAATGGTGCGTGGCGAGCCAGAAGGGGTTATCACCTCACCGGAGGTAAAGCCGACTTCCCAGGTCGAATCCACTCGCGGCGTTATCGACCACTTGAAAATCGCTGGACCGGAATTGTTTCCGAGTGCCCCGTCATCAGGATACAATGCGTGGAGATCTCTGACTCCACCGACGAAACCGGACTGAGCTACTCTTGCTTTAGCATCTCGTCGATGGTCACGATATCAGCTAGCCCAGAACAGCCATAGATTGCCGGTAGAATGTGATCCGCTGGGTGAATGCGTCGCAATTGCGCCACTCTCTCCGTTCCCGCCCGATAGGCCGGAAGATACATTCGGCCTAGTAACGGATGTTGACCCCATGCACCGGAGAGCTTGTCCGCGCGCTCTTCGGTGACCAGGAAATCGCTGCGAAGAGTGGCAGCCACTTTCTCGCGCGGCACTCCTTCTCCCCACGTCAGGTAGGAAGATTGATTCTTGGCATCGTCCTGCAGTAACGCCAGCAACACGCCGATCTGCAAATCCTCGTCGGGTAGTTGCTCGACTTCGGTTACGCCATGGGCGATGAGGATCGCATTGTTGGCGATTCCCTCGAACAGGGTGCCGGAGCGGGTGTTCATGGTCAATACCGTGGCTTCGAAGTTGACCTTCCCGCGGACATAGAGATCCTGCAAGTAGGCAAACGTGGTAACGTGCCCGGGCACCACTTCATGGCTTACCAGGTGCTCGAACTCCGGCACCGACATCTTAAGCGAAGCGTTAATCTCATAGGTGGCTTCGTACTGCGGCCTGCCATCCGCCGTCCGCGCTCGCCCCAGGTAGTTCATCGAGCCCGAAAACCATGCGTCCTTTATGGGCAGGAATTCAATATTGGCCCGAGGTACCGGCACGAGATCCTTGGGAAGATAGGGAAGCATGTTGATCGCACAAAGGCGGTCCAAGTGGGCGATCATGGCAGCGCCGAGGGCGCGGACAGAAGCCATCGGAACCAACCGGTCCCGTCGCCACGCATCGACCGCCTCCAGAACGCCGGCGGAACCAGAGGTCGCGTATCCCGCCCGGCCCAACAACTCCGCCACACGCTCCCGCTTTGCTTCCGGGTTGGAGGCTTCCGGCGGACGGCCGGTCGAGGCCTCAACACATCGGGCGTATGGAACCGGTTGGCCTTTCCCCAGCACTTCCATGGCAAGGTCCCACATGATCTCCAGGCAAAGCGACTGGCTAAGCAGATACTCACCGCGCATGCCGCCAATCTTCCCTGCCTCATCTCGAATCCCAGCGATGGCTTGCGGGAGATCCACCTCACCGAGATACTCCTCCACCGCCTGCTGGTCCACCTTCTTCCCTGCAACCCCACCGCTCGCCCGCACCCGCGCTGCCGCAGGAGCCTTGTAGGCCGCAGGCAGTGGCTCATCCGAGAACCACGAGTCAGCAATGAATCGTCCCGTGCCAGAGGGACACATGACATCGCCACCCCAAAGCGTGTCGATACCGAGAACTGCATCTGCAACAAATCGTCCTATCGCGTCCATGGATCGCTCCTCACTTTTCTCCTGCGGATGTTTTCCTCAGCGAGCCGAACCATACATACAGACACAGACCAACAAACAGCAGGGCGGAACCGCTTTGCGACACCGCATCGTTCGCGTAGAAAGGCGTCTCGATCCACTCTTCCTTGAAGTGCGGCAGCACGCGTAGCGCCGCCCCAATCACTCCGCCGAGTGCGCCGCCCGCCATCAAGCCGCCCGCAATGATGATGCCGCGGTCGCGGATGGTCTTGCCGTGCTGGCCGCCGACCTTCTCCCCGCGCTTGTTCACCAGGTGCGAGAGAAATCCGCCGGCCAAGATCGGCGTGGTCAGTTGCAGCGGCAAATAGACTCCCAGCGCGAAGACCATGGAAGAAAGGCCGAGCATCTCCAACACCACGGTGATCATGGCGCCGATGCCGAACAACATATAGGCGACCGGCTGGCCGCTCATGAATCCCGACACCACGGCTTTCAGTGCGGCGGCCTGGGGCGCGACCAGGACCTGCCGCAGGTCGCCGGGCACGGCCTCTCCAAATTGGAAGGCCTTGGCCAGCAGGATGATGGTTAAGCCCGCGGTGATGGCCGAGGCGACGACCCCGATAAACTTCACCTTTTCCTGCGCCGAAGGCGTGGAACCGAGCCAGTAGCCGGCTTTCAGGTCGGTAATGAACTGTCCCGAGGCGCAGAGGGCTACACAGACCATGCCGGCGAGGG